>Ga0182024_10010906_pt1 | contig 18398 bp, 12 predicted proteins | sample P32metaG_FD_120480 | JGI IMG/M metagenome (GOLD analysis project Ga0182024, IMG submission 120480) | Permafrost microbial communities from Stordalen Mire, Sweden - P3-2 metaG (Illumina Assembly) | ecosystem: Environmental > Terrestrial > Soil > Wetlands > Permafrost | place: Sweden: Stordalen... | reverse complement strand
CAAACACGGGGTCGCCCATCATGCCTTTCTTCGGCGAGTCGCTGGGCCACTCGGTGTACTTGCGCATACGCGGAAAATTGCCGCCCGATGTCGCTGGAGCGGTCCAGATCTGTTCGAGGTCGAGCGCCGTACGGATTCCGAGTTTGCCATCATCGTTCGGCACGTAAGGCGATCGTCCGCGCGCTGGATAGTCGACCATGTAAACGGTGTAGCCGTGGTCCACCAGATAGTAGGCCCATCCGGGACGCCCGTCCGGCGTTTGCCGCCAAACCGCGCCGGTCTGGCCGTTGCCATGGAAGAACACGACGGGATAGGGATGGGTCATCCGCTTCGGCACCCACACTTCGGTGTACATCGCCTCGCCCATGATTTCCTTGCCCGGCTCGCCGACGTACTTGCCCCCGGCATAGAAGAATCCTTGGCGCGCGATGGTTGCAGTTGGGAACGTCGGAATCGCCGACGCGGGCATCGCGAGACTAGGCTTATCCTTCTGCGGCACGTTCTTGTCGATCCACGTCGCGATGAACTTGGCGATTTCGTCGCTGTTCTTTTCGAGCATCATCTCGTGCCCGTTGCCGTGGAGGCCCGCGTCTTCCAGGCGCACGAACTGCGTCTTGACGCCCGCCTGATTCAGCCATTTGGCCATGCAGTGGTCAAACTCGCGATGATAGCCACCCTCGGCGGAAAGAAAGAGCACGGGGATTTTTTCCAGATTGACCAGCTTGTGCGCAGGCTCGTTCTGCACGTAGCAGGGAACCACATCGCCGGGAATGTCGGACTTTTCTTTAACCACGACCTGCAACTCGGAGGGCGATTTGATCGGAGGATCATACGTGATCGGGCTGGCGGTCACGCCCCAACTCATCCCGCCTCCGCCCGTCGTGTTGGACGCCACCTTCGACGTATCGACATTCTTGATCGGCGGACCACCCGGTTCGATGGTCACGATGGCCTTCACCTGATTCGGTCGCGCGTCGGCGGTGAGCCACCCAGGCGCGCCACCTTGGGAGTGGGACAGAATGATGACGGGAGTTTTGATCGCATCCAGCAGGGCGACGAAAGCGTCGCGGCTCAATTCGTCCTGCGACAATGGCCCGCCTCCGCCCAAGAACTGCACCTGCGTTTTGGCGAAATCGTCGAACACCGGATCGCCCATGAGACCTGTTCCTGGAAATTGCGTGTGCAGATGCGCGCGCGGGAAATCGCCCTTCTTGGCCGAAGCGGTGAAGGTAGCTTCGAGGTTCGCCGCGGTGCGGATGTTCAAATTGCCGTCGTGCCCGGGCACGTAGGGCGAGCGTCCGCGCGCGGGCGAATCGACCATGTATTGCACGTAGCCTTGCTTGGCGAAATAATAGGCCCAGCCGGGGCGGCCGTCGGGAGTTTGCAGCCAATCGGTCGCGGTTTGTCCAGCGCCGTGAATATAGACGATGGGGTAGGGATGACGGATCTGTTTGGGCACCCACACCTCGACATAGGCGGAGCCGTCCATCACTTCCTTGCCGGGATCGCCGACGTACTTTCCACCGGCGTAGAAGATGCCGGTACGCGCGAGGTCGCTGGTGGAAAAGGTGGGGATGGTTGCCGGAGGAGCCTCGCTGGTCTTAGCGGCCTTGAACGCCTGCGCCGCAAGCGACGCGCTCAGGATAATGGTGACGGATGCCGTTCTCAACGTGGTCATCGGCTGCCTCCCGTAACCGTCACTGTACTACATCGCGGCTTCTCTCGGGCGCATCGGCGTAGTAGGATGAACACGTGATTCCGATGCAAACCAATGTGAAATTGTTCGCGCTGCTGGCGATGCTGGGAGCCGGCGCGGCGTGGCCGCAATCGGCCTACACGGTTCTCATAAATGGCAAAGTTCTGACGGTGGATAATCAATTTTCGGTTCGCGAAGCGATCGCGATTCGCGACGGCAAAATCGCGGCGGTTGGCAGCAGCAATGATGTTAGGAAGCTGGCCGGTTCGAATTCACGCGTGATCGATCTCCAAGGCCGCACCGTGATCCCTGGGTTGATCGACTCGCATATGCACGCGATCCGCGCCGCGACGACCTTTAGCACGGAGGTGAACTGGATCGGCGCGCCATCGCTGACCGAGGCGCTGCGCCGCGTGCACAATGCTGCTGGGGCGATGAAGTCCGGTTCCTGGCTGATCGTAGCGGGCGGCTGGACTGAACAGCAGTTCCAGGAAAAGCGGCGGCCCACGCAAGCCGAGCTAGTCGCAGCCGCTCCCAACAATCCTGTGTACGTTCAACTGGGCTACGGCTGGGCGGTCATTACGCCCGCCGGACTTAAAGCGCTCAACATCGCAAGCGACGCGGATCTGCCGCCGAATTCCAAGCTGGATCGGGATGCGAGCGGCCAGCCGACTGGAGGAATCACGGGCGGCCAGAACGCCATCGTAGCGCTGTTCGACCGGCTTCCGAAGCCGAATTTTGACGAGCAGGTGGAAGGCACCAAGAAATTCTTCCGCGAACTGAACCGGCTCGGTTTGACGGGCGTCGGCGATCCGGGCGGCAACAACGTGACGCCGGAGACCTATCAGGCGCTGTTCAAGATCTGGCGGGGGCATGAGCTGACCATTCGCATCGCATACAGCATTTGCGGGTTTACGCCCGGCAGCGAGTTCGAAGAGTACAAGAGCATCACGCAGATGCTTCCGATGGGGTTTGGCGACGACCTGTTGCGGTTCAACGGCATCGGGGAGCGAATCACGTGGGCCATGAACAACAATGAGAAGCCGACGGAGGCGGAGAAGCAGAAATACTACGAGATCGTGAAGTGGGCGGCGGAAAATCGCATGTCGGTGACCATGCACTGGATGAACGACCGCTCGGTGGATCAACTGCTGACCATTTTCGAGCGCGTCAACAAGGAGACGCCGATCGGCGATTTACGCTGGTCCATTGCGCATTTGAACGACGCGTCTCCTGAGACATTGCGGCGCATGAAAGCGCTCGGGATGGGATGGACGGTGCAGGATGAAATGTATTTCGCCGGCGAGAATTTTGTCAAACAGCGCGGTGCCGACGCCGCGCGCCGCGTGCCGCCGGTGGAGACCGCCAAGGAATTGGGGGTAGTGGTGGGAGCCGGGACCGACGCGCATCGCGTGGCATCCTACAATCCGTTCACTGCGCTCGAGTGGTTCCTGGATGGCAAGACGGTGGGAGGCAAGGCGCTCCGTGGACCCGAAGAGACGCCCAGCCGCGCCGAGGCTCTGCGCCTTTACACGATGGGAAGCGCGTGGTTCTCGCACGACGAGAATCGGAGAGGGTCGCTCGAGGTGGGCAAGCTAGCCGATCTCGCGGTGTTGTCGAAGGATTACATGACCGTGCCAGTGGATCAGGTGGGCGGGATCGAATCGTTACTCACGATGGTCGGCGGCAAGGTTGTGTATGCCGCAGGTCCATACGCTGGCTGGGAAACGAAGCAATAAACGCTTCACTATTTGTTGATCGGGAGGGCGATATCGGGCGTATTCTTCGGATCGGCCAGCGAGGCGGATCGAAGAGCGTCGCCAGAAGGCAGCGTCGAGGCGTCCCATCCGCCGCCGAGCGCTTTGACGAGATCGACTGCGGCGACCAAGCGGCGCTGCAAAATAGTGACAGCGGTCTGCTCGTCGCTCAACGCGATGGTCTGGACGGTGATGACGTTCAGGTAGGAATCCGTTCCGGCCTTATACCGGTCGAGCTCGAGGTTCAGCGCCTCCTGGGCGGCCGTTACGGCTTCCTGCTGCTGCCCTGCTTCTTCGGACAGGTAGCGCAAAGTCGCAAGATCGTCTTCCACCTCCTGAAAAGCGGCCAGAACGGTCTGCCGGTACGCTGCTACGGTGGCATCATACGAGGCCCGGACGCCTTCCAGCGCGGCGCCGCGACGCCCGAAATCGAACAGAGTCTGGGAAATACCCGGCCCGGCGGACCATGTGCGGCTACCGTATGTGAACAAGTTCGCCAGATTGGTAGTGAGAAAGCCGACGCTCGCGGACAGCGTCAAAGTGGGATAGTAAGCGGTTTCGGCGAGGCCCACGTTCGCGTTAGCCGCAGCCACCAATCGTTCATTGGCCGCGATGTCGGGGCGGCGCTCGAGGAGCAGCGACGGAACAGCTATTGGAACGGGCGGCGGAGGTCCGGCGATTTTAGTAGCGCCAATCTCCAGAACGGCGGGCGGGCGGCCAGTCAGCATGGCGATCGCGTGCTCATACTGGGCCCGCGAAGTACGCAGATCCGTGGCTTGGGCCTGCGCGCCGGAAAGTTGGGTTTGCGCCAACGTGATATCGGTGCGTGATGCTACTCCGCCATTGAAGCGATTGATGGTGAGCTGCAGGTTCTGCTGGTACGCCATGATGGTATCGCGCAAAATGGTTTCCTGCATGTCGGTGGCGGCCAGCAAGAAGTAATCCGTGGCAAGCAGCGCCTGAGCGCTGAGGCGGACGTTTTCCAAATCGGCCGCGCTCACCTGCGCATTGCTCACCGCATTGTCGACGGAGAGACGAACGCGGCCCCAAAGATCCGGCTCCCAGGAGGCCTGGAAAGGCAAACTAAAAGTCTGGCTGGTTCCGGCCAGTCCTCTGCCGGCGTTCTTGCCTGCATCGGTTTGGGTGATGGAAGGGGCCGAGCCGATGACAGGATAGTAGTTGGCGTAGTTGCCGGCCACCAGCGCGCGCGCCTGCCGGAACTGCGCTTCGGCCTGCTTCACGTTTTGATTATTGATGTCGACCAACTCTTCGAGCGCGTTCAGTTGCGGGTCGCCAAAAATCTCCCACCACTTGCCCTTGAGCAGTTCGTCGCTGGGGGTGGCCATCTTCCACTGGTCGTTGCCGGCCATTTCCTTGAGACCTGTGGGCGCCGGCGCGAGCGGCCGCTGGTATTTCGGGCCGATCATGCACGAGGTGCACAGCAGAGGCGCGAGCCAGGCGATCTTCCAACGTCCAGGCGTCAATCGCCGCTCTCCATGACGCCGCCGGGAACCAGGAAGCCGGGCCGGTGCCGGTAACTCGGTTGCCGCCGTGCGAAACGCTTTCGAAGCCTGTCGAGATAGAGATAAATCACGGGGGTGGTGAACAGAGTGAGCATCTGGCTAACCACCAGGCCGCCGACGATCGCGATTCCGAGCGGCCTGCGCAACTCCGCTCCAGCGCCCCAACTAAGCGCCATCGGCAGCCCGCCCAGCAAGGCGCACATAGTGGTCATCATGATCGGCCGGAAGCGCAACAGGCAGGCTTGGTGGATCGCCTCGCGCGTGCTCATATGGTCGTTGCGTTCGGCCGCCAAAGCAAAATCGATCATCATGATGGCGTTCTTCTTCACGATGCCGATCAGAAGAATAATTCCAATCATGCCGATGAGGTCCAGGTTGCTCTTGAACAGGACCATCGCCACCAGTGCTCCCACGCCGGCCGACGGCAGCGTCGAGATGATGGTGAGCGGGTGAATGAGGCTCTCATACAGCATTCCCAGCACGATATACACGGCCAGCAGCGCGGTTCCAATCAGGATGGGCTGATTTGCGAGGGCGTCCTGATAGGCTAACGCTGTACCGGCGAATTTGCCCGTGATATTGGCCGGCAGACCCATGTCGAGTTCGGCCTTGTTGATGGCATTGACGGCGTCACTCAGCGCGACGCCTTCCCCAAGATTGAACGAGAGCGTGGTGGCCGGGAACTGTCCCTGATGAGGCAGCGAAATCGGCGTGATGCCCTGGGTAAAGTGCGTGAAGGTGGATAAGGGAACATCGGTGCCGCGGGGGGTCTGGACGTAGATGGTTTTCAGGAAATCCGGGCTTTCCCACCAGCGCTGCTGCAAGACCAGAACCACATGGTACTGATTAATGGACTTGTACATGACCGAGACCTGGCGCTGGCCGAAGGCGTCGTAGAGAGCCGAGTCGACCGCTTGCGCGGTGAGTCCCAGGCGCGATGCCGTGTCGCGGTCAATGATCACATTGGAGGATAAGCCGGAGGTTTGCTGGTCGGAGCTGACGTCGGCAATCTCGGGAAGCGTGGAGAGACGATCCAGAACCTTGGGCCCCCATGCGGCCAAGGTGGCGAAGTCGGGCGCCTGCAAGGTGTACTGGTATTGGGCGTTGCCCTGCCGTCCGCCGATGCGGACGTCCTGGGAGTTCTGCAGGAACATGGTAGCGCCGGGCATGCCGGAGGTCTTGCGGCGCAAGCGGGCGATCACCTGATCCGAGGTGGATTTGCGAACTCCCACCGGCTTCAGCTGAATATTCATGTTCGCCTGGTTGCCGCCGAATCCGCCTCCGCTGGTGCCCGCCACCATGGTGACGGTTTCGACATCCGGGTCCACGCGGATCTGCTCTTCGAACCATTTCGCTTTTTCCACCAGAGACTGATAGGAGATGTGCTGCTCGCCCACGACATTGCCAAACAGGCGGCCGGTATCCTGCTGGGGAAAGAATCCCTTGGGCACTTTGACATAGAGGTAAACGTTGATCCCCAGCGTAATCAGAATGGCGACCAGGACAGGCGCGGGATGATTTAGCACCGCATCGAGCGCCGCCGCGTAAGTCGAGATAACCCACTTATAAAATTTCTCGCTCTGGTTGTACAGATATCCATGCTCGCGCCGCTCCTTGAGGAGCCAGGCGCACATCATGGGGGTGACGGTGATGGAGACGACCATCGATATAGCGATGGCGACGGAAAGCACCACTGCGAATTCCCGGAAGAGGCGTCCCACAACGCCGCTCATCATCAGGATGGGAATGAAGACCGCGATGAGCGAGATACTCATCGACAAAACCGTGAAGCCGATCTCTTCAGCTCCCTTGAGGGCGGCCTGCATGGGCTTTAAGCCGTTTTCAATGTGACGCGTGATGTTTTCGATCACGACAATCGCGTCATCCACCACGAATCCCGTCGCAATGGTTAGAGCCATGAGCGAAAGGTTATCGAGCGTGTATCCGATCAGGTACATCGCGCCGAAGGTAGCGATAATGGAGACCGGCACGGACACGCTGGGAATAAAGGTGGACCAGCCGCTGCGGAGGAAGATGAACACGACAAAAATTACCAGGCTAATGGAGATCAGCACGTTGCGCTGGGCGTCGCGAATGGAGTCGTGGGTGGTGATGGTGCGGTCGCTCGCGATCTTGAACCGGACGGTCGGCGGAAGCTGAGCCTCGAACTGGGGCATCAAGGCTTTAATACGCGCGACGGTTTCGACAACATTTGCGTTCGGCTGACGGTTGATCTGGATCTGAACCATCGGGTTGCCGTTTACGATGCCGAGGTTGCGGATGTCCTCATTGCCATCGACGACCTTGCCGAGGTCTGACAGGCGGACGGGCGCGCCCTTGCGATAGACCACCACCAGATCCTTGTACTCTTTGGCCTTGAAGAGCTGGTCAGTGGCATAAATCGGAAGCTGGACCTCGGAGTTTGCCAGCGCGCCCTTGGGGCGGTTGGCATTGGCGCCTTGCAGGAACGTGCCGATCTGGTCGAGACCGACGTTGTAATCGGAAACGGGCTGCGGATTCACCTCGACACGCACCGCGGGGAGCGAGCTTCCGCCCACAAAAACCTGGCCAACACCGTTGACTTGCGAGAGCTTCTGGGCGAAGACCGAGGAGGCGATGTCGTACAACTGCGGCCGCGGCACGACGTCGGACTCGAGCGTCATCAGCAGGATGGGCTGGTCGGCCGGATTAATTTTGCGGTATCTGGGAAGCTGGGGAAGATTGGTAGGGAGAAACCCGGCCGAGGCGTTGATGGCCGCCTGCACGTCGCGCGCGGCCGCGTTGATATCCCGGCTCAAATCGAATTGGAGTGTTACATTCGCAGACCCAACCGAGCTGCGGGAGGTCATTTCCGTGACACCGGCGATGCGCGTGAACTGTTTTTCGAGCGGCGTTGCAACCGAGGCCGCCATCACGTCGGGGCTGGCTCCCGGGAGGTTCGCGAAGACCGAGATGGTGGGGAAGTCCACTTCAGGCAGCGCCGAGACGGGCAATAATCTGTAAGCGATTCCGCCGGCCAGGGTCACCGCGGCCACCAGCAGCGTGGTGGCGACGGGTCTTTGAATGAACGGCGTGGAAATGCTCATAGGGGCCTCAGTTTCCTCGCGCGCAGCGGAACGAGCCGCGATGGCTTGCGCAACTTAGCGGGCGCGTCCCGCGATGTGTGCTCGTCAGCCTCATGACAGTTCCGGAAGAGCGGAGACGTCCCGGCTTCGGTCGGAGGCGCGCGACCGGGTAACCCAGGCGGCGAGGCGTCCGAAGAACAGATAAATGACCGGCGTCGTGAACAGTGTCAGAACTTGACTGACCAGCAGTCCACCGATGATGCAGATCCCCAGCGGTTGCCGCAATTCGGAGCCAACACCCGAGCCGAAAGCCAGCGGCACGGCGCCGAGCAGGGCGGCCATGGTAGTCATCATGATGGGGCGGAAGCGCAGCAGGCAGGCTTGATAAATCGCTTCCTCCGGTGTTTTCCCTTCCTTGCGCTCAGCTTCCAACGCAAAGTCGATCATCATGATGGCGTTCTTCTTCACGATGCCGATCAGCAGGATTATACCGATGAGCGCGATGACATCCAGATCCTTGTGAAACACAACCAGGGCCAGGATGGCGCCGACTCCGGCCGATGGCAGAGTGGAAAGAATCGTGATGGGGTGAATGAAGCTCTCGTACAACACACCCAGGACGATATAGACCGTGACGATGGCTGCCAGGATGAGAAGCGACTCATTGGCCAAGGACGATTCGAATGCGTGAGCGGTTCCCTGGAAGCTGGTCTCAATGCTGGCAGGCATGCCCAGATCCTTCGTAACCTGCTTGATATGATCGACCGCCGTTCCGAGCGACGCTCCCGGCGCCAAATTAAAGGAAAGAGTCACGACCGGAAACTGGCTCTGGTGGTTGATCGTAATCGGGGACGGAATGAGCGAGGGGGTGACGATGGACGCCATGGGAGCCGGAGGGAGCGGGGCGGCGCCGGTGAGAGCGGAATTGGTCCCGGCGAGCGCGATGGTAGTGGCCAAGTTAGCCGACGCGGATCCGATCGGCACATACATGTTATTCAGGGCGGCGGCATTCTGCTGGAAGCGCGGCTCCACTTCGAGAATTACATGGAACTGATTGGTCTGCGTGTAAATGGTGGACACTTGGCGTTGGCCGTACGCGTCGTAGAGGGCGTCGTCAATATTCTGAGGAGTGATGCCTAGCCGGCCGGCGGTATCGCGATCGATATTGACCAGCAATCCGAGGCCGTTGTTCTGCTGATCGCTGGCGACATCGCGCAATTCAGCAATCTGTTTCATGCGGTCCACCAGGCGCGGCGCCCACAGATCCAGCAATGCCTTGTCGGGCGCATCGAGCGAGTACTGATATTGAGTCCGGCTGATGCGGTCTTCTACGGTCAAATCCTGGATGGGCTGCAGGTAAAGCTCGATGCCAGTGACCTGTTGCAGCTGCGGCTCCAGCCTGCGGATTACGTCCACAGCGGAAACGCCGGCACGTTGATCGAGCGGCTTCAGCGTGATCTGGATGCGGCCGCTGTTCATGGTGGTGTTCACGCCATCGGCGCCAATGAACGAGGTCAGATTCTCGACCGCGGGATCCTTCCGGATGACCTGAACCAAGCGCTGCTGCAGGTTGGACATGGCGGGAAAGGATACCGTCTCCGGCGCCTGCGAAATCCCGAGGATAGCGCCCGTATCCTGCACCGGGAAGAATCCCTTGGGAACGATGATATAAAGATAGATCGTCAGGGCGAGCGTACCGACCGCAACTAGCAATGTCAGGGGCTGATGGCGCAGCACGACGCGAACCATCTTGCCGTAGATCTCGATACTCTTTTCAAAGCACCACTCCGACCAATGATACAGGCGGCCTTGCTCGGACTCGGGGCGATGCTTCAAAATTCGCGCGGCCATCATAGGCGTTAGCGTCAGCGAGACGAACGCCGAAAATATAATGGTCACCGCGAGCGTGACCGCGAATTCGCGAAACAGGCGGCCGACGATGTCGGCCATGAACAGCAAGGGAATCAGCACGGCGATGAGCGAGACGGTCAGCGATACGATGGTGAATCCGATCTCCTCCGATCCCATCAGCGCCGCGCGCATAGGCGATTCGCCCATTTCGATGTAGCGCGAAATGTTCTCGATCATCACGATGGCGTCGTCGACGACGAAGCCGGTGGAAATGGTGAGCGCCATCAGCGAGAGATTATCCAGACTGTACCCGAGCAGGTACATGACGGCGAAGGTGCCTATGAGAGAAAGAGGCACGGCGATGCCGGGAATAATGGTGGCCGAAGCGCTGCGCAAGAACAGAAAGATCACCATCACAACCAGCACGGTGGTGAGCATGAGCTCGAACTCGACGTCTTCCACCGAGGCGCGGATGGTTGTGGTGCGGTCGCTGATGACCTGGACATTGATCCCTTGAGGCAGCGACGCCTCGATTTGGGGCAGCAGCGCCTCCACCGTGTTCACGACGCTAATGATGTTGGTCCCGGGCTGCCGCTGAATATTCAGAACGATGGCCCGGTCGGTATTCACCCACGCGGCCAGCTTAGTGTTTTCAGCGCCGTCAATGACAGTGGCCACATCGGAAATGCGCACCGGCGCCCCATTGCGATAAGCAATGATGATTGGCCCGTATTGCGCCCCGGCCTGCAGCTGGTCGTTGTCATTAATCGTCCAGGCCTGATCGGGTCCGTCGAAATTTCCCTTGGCCTGGTTCACGTTGGCGCTGGCCAGCGCGGTCCGCAATGTTTCGAGACTCAGGCCATAGGATGCTAGCGCGGTAGGATTGGCCTGCACCCGCACGGCCGGACGCTGCCCTCCACTAATGCTCACCAGACCAACGCCGCTGAGCTGGGAAATTCTCTGCGCCATGCGCGTTTCCGCCAGCTCCTCCACTTTGGGCAGCGGCACGCTGGTGGACGTAATGGCCAACGTTAAAATCGGCGCGTCGGCGGGGTTGGTCTTGCTGTAAACCGGAGGAATCGGCAGATTAGTGGGAAGAAACGTCGTGGCGGCATTGATGGCAGCTTGCACCTCTTGCTCGGCTATATCGATGCTGAGATCGAGCGAGAACTGGAGCGTAATAAGCGAGCTGCCGAACGAGCTGATGGAAGTCATCTGCGTCAATCCCGGCACCTGCCCGAACTGTTTCTCGAGCGGCGCGGTGATGGAAGACGTGACCACTTCCGGACTCGCGCCCGGGTAAAACGTCTGGACTTGCATGGTCGGGTAGTCGACCTGAGGCAGCGCCGAGACGGGGAGTTGACGGAAAGCGACGAAGCCGATGAGGACCACGCCGGCCATCATCAGCGAAGTCGCTACCGGCCTGAGGATGAAAGTTCTCGAAGGACTCACTGAGGGGCGCCTCCGCCCTGGCCGTTTTGGAAGTTGCCGCCGCGCTTTTTGAAGTTGCCGTTGCCCTTCTTAAAATTGCCGTTGCCCTTCTTGAATCCGTTTCCGCCGCCAGGGTTGAAGTCCGGAGGATTCTCTAATTCGCCGGCTTTCCGAACCCTAACTAGGGCGCCGTCGATCAGCCGGTCGGTGCCATCGACAACTACGCGGTCACCGTCGGAGAGACCGCTCAGAATGTCGGATACGGTGTCGGTGGCGATACCCACCTTGACAGTCTTGAGGTGCACGTTGGAATCGTCATCCACGACATAGACGAAGGTGCCCTGCTGGCCATTCTGGATCGCCACGTTTGGAACCACGAGCTGATTGGGCAGCGTATCCACCAGCAGACGGATATTGACGAATTGCTGAGGAAAGAGCGCATTGTCGGTGTTGTCGAAAACGGCCTTCAGCTTGGAAGTGCCGGTGGTATTGTCGATCTGGTTATCGAGTGTCACCAGCATTCCGGAAGCTATCTTTTTGGAATTGTCGCGGTTGTAGGCATCCGCCGGAAGGTGCGCGCCGGCTCTCAGCTTTTGGGTGACCTGAGGAAGGGTGTCTTCAGGGATGGTAAAGAGCACCGCTATGGGCTGAAGCTGGGTGATGACGATCATGCCGTTGGCGTCGGCGGCGTGGACGATATTTCCGGGATCGACCTGGCGCAGCCCCAGGACACCGGTAATCGGAGCCGTGATTTTGGCATAGGTCAACTGGAGCTTAGCGTTGTCGATGTTAGCGATGTCCTGCTTGATGGTGCCCTCGTATTGGGCCACCAGGGCGACTTGCGTATCCAACTGCTGCTTTGGAATGGCGTTGGTTTGCAGCAATTGCTTGTAGCGTTCCAGATCGACTTTCGAGTTGTCCAGCAGGGCCTGATCATGGGCCAGCGTACCTTGAGCCATTTCCAGCTGAACCTGGAAGGGCCTGGGGTCAATCTCGAGTATGACCTGCCCCTCCTTGACAAAATCGCCCTCGTTGAAATCAACTTTCATCAATTGGCCGTCGACGCGGGACTTCACCGTGACGGTGTAATACGCTGTTACGTTGCCGAGTCCGTTCAGGTACACCGGAATGGGCGCCCGGGCCGTCTTGGCAACCACAACCGGTACTGGGCCTAAACCGGCGAATCGGCCCGTACCACCGCCTTTGCCCTTCCCCTTGCCGCCTTGCCTTTGAAAGGGCGCCGGGAGGCTCGCGCGCCACACCGCGTAGCCCGTAACTGCCACGATGAGCACCAGGAAGATAACCCAGATCAGCCCTCTTTTCTTAGACTTCCCGGAGCGGGGCGTCTGCCCGGGTTGCCCGGATAAGTGCACTCGTTCCATTTCAGGTAGTGATTCCGGGGGGGTTGTGGTTGTCGACATTCAAATGACCCTAATAAATAACGACTGATTCTGGAACCCTCAGGTAACAGGCTCTGCCCGCCGAGCAGAAAGTTTTTTCCTGAGCACTGTTGCCTGGCGAAGACGCCTCAGTTGGCGCCATCGTGGGGCTCACCGTATTTTGCCGTCTAGAACATAGTATCAGAGGCAATAGTAGGCCTGGGAAGGCGTGTTCCGCGTGCCGCCCAAGCTTCGAGCGGACGATTCCGGCGGCCGGGCATTCGGGCTGCCGGCTAGTGGGCTTTCGCCCTGACGGCGCTTTCGCACCGGTCGCTGTTAGTGAAAACGTCTCGCGAATAGTCTTGGGTGAGCTTTACGCGTTTCCCGTTCGGGCGAGCGACCCAGATATGCTTTTTGTCGAAGCTGATCGGCACGCTTTCGCCGGGCGCGGTCCAGGGCGTCCAGGCGTGATGAACCTTGGTCAGGTAATTCTTCGACTCGTTGCGCCAGTTTATGACCGGGGTCCGCTGATAGCCGACCAGGACCTGGCTGTCGGCCGCGAAGCAGTAATAGTGGTAGCTCGGTCCGAAGAAGCAATTGACGCAGGGCATCTCGGCATGATCGAGCAACTGCGCTTGCGCCTGCTGCCGGTCGGCCGCGGCCCCGAAAGAAAGCGGCGCGGAGAGCGAGGCGGCTAGGCCCACGGCCGTCCAAATCAGAGCGCGGATGTAAGCAAACGACTGCATGGTCCAATCTTATCGCGAAGCCGGTCAGAAGGTGAATTTGAGGGCGAGTTGCATTAGCCGCGGCGGCGCGGCCTGCACCACCTGTAAGTGACCCGGAAGTAACCGGAAGTAGTTATGCTGTTTGAATAACTCATCCCGGTCAGCGGGTGATCGACTTACTGCGGAATAATTCCCGAGGCTACCTGTTGAGAGCTGGATGCCGGAGCCGCCTGCTTAGCCGAGACGGGACCTTCGTAGTACCCGATCAGGCGTCCCATGCACACGACGCCGATCCATAGGATTAAGGAAAGGGCGGCCGCTAACTTCGCACGAGCGGGCGGGACCGGGGCGCGGTCCAATGCCGCGGTGTTCAGATAGACGCTAGGACGAAACGCCAAACCGTGTATCGCGATAAGAATCAGAAGCGCCATTTTGGTCCAGAAATAGGGGTTCGGATAATACTTGTCGGCTTCCGAGCCGCCTAAGAGGAACCCGGCCGTGAGCATGATCACCGCGCCGAGCCGCTTCCAGGGACGCAATTTGCCCACCACGTCGGAAATAGAAAAATCTGTGAGCCCCCAGCCCAGCAGGCGGAGGTTGGTCACCAAGATCATGCCGCCAAACGCAGCGATGCAGCACAGGTGGGTGGCGAGGACAGCCGGGTAGAACCAAGCCGATCCGGCGAAATCCATGGCCCAGTCCCGCTGCGCGAGCCAATGCATGAATTCGTAAACCATCAGTATCCTCCGGCTTCCGGCACAAAGGCGATAAATAGTCCGCTTGCCACCACGGTCAGCCAGAGCGCCAGCGAAGCCGCACCGACCAAAATTCCAGCGCCCGGCGAGACGATCTCCGACGAGGCCACTTTGCGGTGAACGGTGTAATTGAAAATAATGGCCAGGAAGAGAGTCGTCATCTTCAGCTGGAAGGCGGAGTTGTACAGATAGTGAAGGGGGCTGGTTAAGAAGAGAACAAAACCGGCGGTTAACACCACAACCAGCGCGGTCAGGGTCCACAGAGCGGTGTCCTTCCGCAGCCGGGTGGCGGCTTTCTGTTTGAATCCCAGACCCAGAAGGCTCAGGTCAACCACGGCGATCGTACCGATGGCAATGCCGAATCCAACGATGTGAAAGATCTCGCAAGTTGGAAAAATCCATTCCGCACTATTTAGAACCGCTGAAACCGGATTGGTTGGCGGGGCGCCTTGCAGAAATAGCATCATACGCTCCTATTGACTTTGGGCGGGCTACAATTCTACCAGACCGACGAGTATATCACGGCCCTGGAGAAGCGACTGCGCAAAACTATGCTTGCTTAGGTCAGTGACATGGTTGTTGACATGCCTCGAACCGGCGGCCGGATTATTTCGGGTCCTGAATGGCAAGCTCCTCGGGCTTTCCATCGATGTACATCTTCGCGCTGTCGTAGAAGCCCGCGGTCATGAGATGGATATCCACCTGCTTGTTGCCCTTGTTTTCCCAAAACCAGCCGTGAATGCCGGTAGTAGGCGCGGTGAACGAACCGTTGGACCGGTCCTTGCCCACTTTGTCGTCCAGTTCGTAGCTCTCGAAGTAGTCGGGATTGGGCTTTTGGTCTGGTTCGCCGTGGAATTCGTAGGAAACTTTCCCCGTGGCCTTCCACGCGTAAACCATCCCCGCGCCCTTCTGCATGTGGTATTTGATCTCCACCCCATCACCGGGAAATAGCGTGAGATCCTCGCTATCCACTTTGTAGGGGCTCGATTGGGCGGTGTAGATGCCTGCCGGCGCGGGTGTCGGACGAGCCCCGGCCGCCGCGCTCGCCTCCGGTTTGGCTGCCGTGGCCTTTGCAAGATCGGTTAGATGCAGGGCGGCGCCGGTCTTCAACGGATCGATGCCATACTCGGCCGGAAGCACCGCGACGAAGAGAATCAATAGGGCGGCCAACAACGCGATTCCAGTCGCCTTCGCGATGGCTTGCTTGGAGGGCGCTTCGATGCGCTGCACTTCTTTTTTTTCCATATTGCTTTGCACTGAATTACGCCCGGATCAAGATGCGCGCGACGCCACGAAATAGCCGGCGGTTTGATATCCGACCAACACAAATCCAACCGCCATGAGTGCGGTGTTGGTCGCAAAGGCTTGACGCAGGAAACCGCTGTGAGTGCGCCACACGCTGAGCACGATCAGCACGGCCGTAAGTGCCAGGACCTGCCCGATTTCTACTCCAACATTGAAACTCAAAATGTTTGTGACCAAGCCGTTTTTTGCCAAGTCCAGTTCCTGAAGCTTCGTCGCCAGGCCGAATCCGTGAAACAGGCCAAAGATCAATACGGCAAGCTTGGTGTTGGGTTCAAATCCGAGGAAGCGCCGAAATCCGTCCATGTTGTCGAAGGCTTTATAAACCACCGATAGCCCGATGATCGCGTCGATCATGTACGAGTTCACGTGAATTCCGCCGAGCACGCCGCCCAGCAAAGTAATACTGTGCCCGAGGGTAAAAAGGCTGACGTACTGAACGATATCTTTCAGCCGGTATAGGAAAAAGACGACTCCTATCAGAAACGCGATGTGATCGTAGCCTGTCACCATATGCTTCGCGCCCAGATAAACAAAGGCAGGGATGGCAGCGCCTCGATTCGATTGGACGAAAGATGCGTCGCGCTTAGACACATTGTGCGCGCTGGCAAGGCCTGGAAAAACGAATATGGAAAGGACCAAGGCGGTGGCTATCAAAGCCACGGCGCGGAGGCGCGTACGGGATCCTGGTTGTCGAGCAAGGTGCAAACGTGAGTTCCTCAAGTTTGAGCTTTTTCACAATATAGCTCATTGCGCGACTCGTGCCAGGTTCAAGGGAGCCGATTAGTCAAACTAGCCGGTAAGCGCGGCGAAGTTTCCGCGGCGCGACTATGATAAGATCGCAAAACCGGAGAGAAACCATTCGCATCATGAAACGTCCAGCACTCCTGTTTCGCGTCACGCTGATAGCCTCGCTCGTTGTCGGGAGCGCTTTCGCCCAAGGCCGCGGAGGCCGTGGAGGCCCGCCCCCAACGCCAAAGGCAGGAGCTCCCATCGACATTACCGGATATTGGGTATCTGTCGTTACGGAAGATTACCGCTACCGCATGCTCACTCCACCGAAAGGCGACTACCTCGGTGTTCCGCTCACTGCCGACGGGCGGAAGTTGGCGGATGCATGGGATCCGGCGAAGGACGAGGCCGCCGGAGAGCAATGCAGGACCTATGGCGCCCCCAATATCATGCGAGTTCCCGGACGCATTCGCATCACCTGGCAGGACGATCAGACCTTGAAGCTTGAAACCGATGCCGGCATGCAGACCCGCGTATTTTCCTTTGGCGCTCCTCAGAGTCAAGGCGGAGATTGGCAAGGGATTTCGAAGGCTTCCTGGGAAGTGGTCCAGGCCGGACGCGGGCAGCCGCCCAGCGGCGGTTCGCTGAAAGTGGTCACCACAAAAATCAAGCCGGGCTATCTGCGGAAGAATGGCGTCCCCTACAGCGCCAACGCGACGCTGACCGAGTATTTCGATCGGATCAACGAGCCGAACGGCAGCGCGTACCTGGTCGTCACCACCACCGTTGAAGATCCCATGTACCTCGCGCAGCCGTACCAAACCAGCGTTCACTTCATAAAACAAGCGGATAATTCCGGCTGGAACCCGAGTCCCTGCACGTCGCGATAGCGTGCAGCCTAAAATTCAACTAATGATGGAGAGTGAAAAAATGCGAAAGCTGCTGATAGCATCCACCGTTGTGCTAACGCTAGCGCTGGTTTTCTATTCCGGCGCTCGGGCTCAGAGCACACAGCCATCGTCGGCAGCCGCTCCCATCGACCCGCATGACCTGGCTGGCGTCTGGCTTCGTGTGAGCCCGTTTCAAACCTTCAGTAACGTCGACAACCGGCAACCGGGCTTGGGCGGGCGTCGCGGGCTGGTATATCAAGAAGCTCCTCTCACCCCGGCCGGCCACGCAGCTTACGAGAAGAGCAAGCCGGGCTATGGACCCCGAGCTGTTCCGCCCGCAGTTGGAAATGATCCGATGGGTACCTGCGATCCGCTCGGTATTCCCCGCCTTTTGAATGCCGAATACGCCTCCGGGCGATCCTTCGAGATTGTGCAAGCCAAGGACAGGATGTTTGAATTTTTCTTGCCGCGTCACGGCTGGCGTGAAGTCTGGACGGATGGCCGCTCGCTTCCAAAGACCGACGATCTGGAGCCGAAGTGGGATGGCTACTCAGTGGGCCACTGGGACGGCAATACATTCGTCGTCGACTCAATCGGTTTTGACGATAGAACCTGGCTGGATAAGTTTGGATTCCGCCATACCGACCAAATGAAGTTGCAGGAGCGCTATCGCCGCCTGGATCGGGACACGCTCGAGCTCACGATGACCTTGACCGACCCCGAGTATTACACCAAACCCTGGGTGAGCGACACCAAGATTTTCAAGACCGATGCAGCATGCATCAGCCATCGCGCCACCTGCATTCCGGGCGCGGCCGACATCACCGAGTTCCCACAAGGCGAATCGAAACTAAGGAACTGGGACGAACAAAATTACTGCGCGCCCTCAGAAGAGTACAAGTTTAACGAGCGAGTAAGGAATCCCGCTGGCGGCCGCCCCAACACTCAGTAGCGGCGCGCTAGTTAGTTGTTGCGCGCCGTCTTCACCGGTGCCTCTTTAAGACTGGTATAGACGGCTTCTACGAACATGTTGGTCGTCCAAGGGCCGGAGGTCGCGCCCAAGCGAGTATCGTAATCCGCCGTTGGTCTCGCAGCGATCACCTGCTGCAGCGTGGCGCCCTTCTTGATCAGGGCCAGCACGCGGTCGCGAACGATGGCCACCATGTCGCGGTACTCGGTGACCTCCCACTCGTCGCACAAACGCCCGTGCCCCGGAATTACCAAGGTCCCGCCTTCCTGCTTGAACGAAACGGTCTTGTCGAGAATGTTGTTCAGCGCCGCGATCTCGCCTT
>Ga0182024_10010905_pt1 | contig 18400 bp, 11 predicted proteins | sample P32metaG_FD_120480 | JGI IMG/M metagenome (GOLD analysis project Ga0182024, IMG submission 120480) | Permafrost microbial communities from Stordalen Mire, Sweden - P3-2 metaG (Illumina Assembly) | ecosystem: Environmental > Terrestrial > Soil > Wetlands > Permafrost | place: Sweden: Stordalen... | reverse complement strand
TGGCTGGCGCGCGTGACGCCTGATGGGCTCACGGTGCTGGTGGCCAGCCGCGATGATTCCGCGCTGGAATTGTTCGATGCGCAGACGCTGGCTCCGCTGGGGACGGTTGGGGTGGCCCATCATCCGGAACAGATCGTGGTGCTGCCGGATAGCTCGGTGGCCTTTGTATCGGCCACCGACGCGAACGAAATTTCCGCGGTGGACCTGCGGAAGCATGTGCTGCTGGCGAATCTGCAGCTCGGAAGCGCGCCCAGCCGCATGATCCTCAAGCCGGACGGCGGCGAACTGTACGTCACCGAGCCCGATTCGCATAGCCTGGCGATCATCAATACGTGGACGGCGGAGGTGGCCGATTCCATGGTGGTGGGTTCAGCGCCGGGGGAAGGCGTGTATAACGCGGCGGCCGATCAACTTTATCTCTCCGATTCGGTGGCGGGGCGCCTCGTTCCTATCGCGATCGGGATGCGGCGGCTGGGCTCGGCGATTCCGGTGGGCCGCCAGCCCGTGGCCTGCCGCCTTGACCCTAGTGGGGAGCTGCTGCTGGTCGCCAATCAGGAGTCCAACGACGTCGCTGTGATTCGCGTGCGGACAGGGAGCCTGCTGACGATGGTTCCCGTGGGCTCGCGACCGAGCGACATCGCGATCATGCTGTTTTAAGGGTGGGCAGGCTCATTTCGCGGGGTCGGGTGGCCAGGCGAAATGATCGGCACCCAACTGCACTTCGAGCCAGCCTTCGGCGGGAAGCAGATCCACGGGCAAGCCGCCCTCCCAGAGAGCGACAGCAAAAGAAAAAGATGTCCGGGTGCGCAGGCGCAAGAGCTTGCGCGCGACGGAAACTTCGAGAATACGGTCACAGGCGACCTTGACCGTGTCCTCGGGACTGAGCAGGCAGAAGTCCCTGGCCTCGACCTTGTATCCGGTGAGTTTGCCTTGCTCGACGCGGATGACCACGCGAAGTTCCTCGTCGTCGCGGAAGCTCACGCGGAATTCGGCGTCGTGCAGGCCGGCGAATACGCCCTCGAAAACATCCAGGCGAACGAAGAACTGCTCATCGCCAAAGCCGTAACGAATCAGCTTGAGCGCACGAGTGCGGCCGTGCATGGAGCTTTCGCGCTCCTGCGGCCAGTAGAGGCCGGCGCCCATCCACTCGAAGTAGCTGGTCTCGCGACCGTCCACGCGCACGGTCAAGTAGCTGGAGGGCGGATGAACTTCGGCTTGCTCCGGCTGACGCTTGATGGGCTCGGCGAGCTCGTCAGGGGCTTCTGCGCCGAGCGAGCGGTAGACTTCGCTGAGCAGCTTGCGATAGAAGGCGTCGAACTCGGCGTCGTTGGCGGAACTGTGGTCCGCGCCGAACCACCAGCACCAGTCGCTGCCTTCGGCGGCTAGGAGGGCGTCAAAGGCCACGGCGACCTGCGCCTCGGTGGGAGCGGCGCCGCCTTCTTTGTTGGCTATTTTTTTCACGGTTCGCTCGTAGAAGTCGCGGGCGTCGCGCAGCAAGTTCCAGGCGACGACGTCCTCCGAGTGGCCAATCCAGATATCGAAGTTGGCGTAAATCCAGGATCCAGGAAAGATATGGTCGACGGGCGCGATTTCGCCAGCGGCCTGGACGGCCTCGCTGGCCGTCAGCGTGCGAATGTCCGGGTCGTCGCCAATGCGCCGGTAGAATTGCCGCAGGAATTCGCGCCCATTGCCGGGGTAATACTCCCAAGCGTTCTCGCCATCCAAAATGAGAGAAACGGTGAGCGGACGGCCAATCTGGACGCGCTCGCCGATGGTCCGCAGGCGGCGGTGCAAATCCTCGGCAGCGGCGGAGGCGTCCATGCGGCTGTAGACAAAGCCGACCAGATCGGAGAGATAGTGATCGCGGAAAAAACCGGTGATCTCGCGTCCGCCCAGGCGCACGCGCAAGGGAGCATAGAGGCGGTCGGCATTGGCCGGCACGCCGTCCGCGCCGCGATCGAAGCCGAGATTCAGGGTGCGGCCCAGCACACCTTCATCGCTGGCGAACCAGCGGAAACCGAGCTCAGAGGCGATGCCCAGCGCCTGGTCGGAGACCGATCCTTCCGACGGCCACAGCCCGACTGGGGGCCGGCCGAATAGCTTTTCATGATAGCGGCGTGCGCGCGCCAATTGTTCTCGAGCGTCTTCGGGATGGCGGAACGGAGGCCGAGGGAGCGGCGTATGGGGATTGGAGATCCTGGCGATGTCCGTGTCGCAGAGCAGCGGCAAGATCGGGTGATAAAACGGCGTGGTGGAAATTTCGATCTGTCCGGCGTCCTGTGCGCGGCGATATTCGGGCAGGATGCGCCCCATTAACTCGATTTGCTTGGCGCGCAAGATCTGCTTGTCCGTTTCGGTGTAGTCGGCGCCTTTGCGCGACAATCGCGAAACCTCCGGGTCCTGTGCCAGGTATTCCTCGTCCATCCAGGCCAGTTGCGAGAGCAACTGTAGATCGCGCCAGTCGCGCAGGCCGAAGCTCTTCACAGCCTCCTGGCCGGCGTGCTGCGCCCAATCGAACAGCTCGGTATAGCGCGGCCAGCGGTTCATGAGATTTTCGTGGTTGAGCTGAAAAGCGCGGCGAAGCAATTCGGCCTTGCCTTCATCCGAAAGCGTGTCAGCGGGGGAAAAAGCCAGCGTGAACCACGGCTCATCGAAATGGCCGCTGGCGTATTCCTCAAGCTGCGCGGCGAGCGAAGGCACCACATTGAAGGTGGCGTGGACGCGCGGAAATTCCTCGAGGACGCGGACCATGCCCCAGTAGTCCTTGAGGCCGTGCAGGCGGGTCCAGGGCAGGATGTAGCGTCCGTTGGCCGGATCGCGGTACTGCGGCTGGTGCATGTGCCAGAGCACGACCAGATGGATCTTGTTCATTGCGACGCTTCCCGGAAGCAGAGCGCTGCAGGCGTGCTAGAATAGCGGTTCCAGTTGATGCGCATCATCGATCGCTATATTGGCCGCGAAGTCCTTTCCCACTCGTTGCTGGGCTTGACCGTCTTCACGTTCGTATTTTTTGTGCCGCAGCTCGTGCAATTGATGAACCTGATCGTGCGCCATTCCGGATCGCCGAGCGCGATTGTCGAACTGTTTTTGTGCACGTTTCCAGGCGTGCTGACCTTCACGCTGCCCATTGCCGTACTTTCCGGAGTTCTCATCGGCCTGGGACGAATGTCGGCGGACAGCGAATTGATTGCCATGAACGCGGTGGGCATCGGGCTGCGACGGCTGCTGGCGCCCATCGGCGCCATCGCACTATTCGGGCTGGCGCTCACCTGTAGCATGACGGTCTGGCTCGTTCCCCTCTCCGTGCGGACGTTCCGCGTCCTGGAGGAGCGCCTGCGAACCAGCCAAGCGTCTTTCCAGATTCAGCCGCGTGTCTTCGATGAGCAGTTTCCCCACCTGGTGCTATATGTGCAAGACGTTTCGGCCGCGGCCACGCATTGGCATGGCGTGTTTCTGGCGGAATCGGACGCGGGGGACATCTCGCGCCTGACCTTGGCAGAGGACGCTATTGTAATTGCCGATCCGGGGAACGGCAAGTTGGAGTTGCACTTGCGCGAGGGTGGCGTGCACGAAGTTTCGCCGGCAGACCCCGACCAATATTCGCTCTCGGCCTTCGGTGAGCGCGACTTGTCGCTGGCCGTATCCAGCATTGGCGGGCAACAAGCGCTCGAAACCACAGATGCCGGGCGCTCGCTCGGCGCACTGCTGGCTGAACAAGGTCAACAGAGACGCGGCGCCCTAGTGGAGTTCCACCGTCGGGTGGCTTTTCCCTGCGCTTGCCTGGTGTTCGCTCTGGTGGCGTTGCCTCTGGGCGCGCGGCCCCGCCGTGGCGGACGCGCCGGGGGATTTCTCATGGCGTTGATCATTGTGTGCGCCTACTACGTGCTCCTGGCGATCGGGGCCGGCATGGCCCGAGATGGAACTGTGCCTCCTTGGCTGGGAGTCTGGGGCGCCAATATCGCGATGGGACTGGCCGGGCTGGCGCTTTTGCCCGGCATGGAACGCATGCACGAAGAGAGCCGATGGGTTCGCACGTTCGGTGTGCCTTTGTACTGGGTTCGCCGGCGCTTAGGGTGGATGAGATGGCGTCCATGGAAGACGCAAGCGGCCGAAAACCGCACGTCCGCCAGTTCCGGGCAAAACGGCAGTGGCACCAGCGGACGTACGACGCGCTCGGAGGACTCGCTGCCCAGAGCCCGCAGCGGAGGCGGCTTCCCGCAATTTCTGGATTTCTACCTGCTGGGGAATTTTTTCTCCTATTTCTTGATGCTGCTGGTGGGCTTCCTGCTGCTCTTTGAGGTTTTTACCTTTCTGGACTTACTCGACGACATCGCGCAACACCGCACCGGCGTGCTGGTTATCGTGAATTATTTTCTGTACTTGTCCTGCTACCTTTTCTATCAACTTGCGCCATTAGCCTGCCTGGTTGCAGTTCTGGTCACACTCGGCGTGATGACCAAAAACAACGAACTGGTGGCGTTCAAGGCCGCTGGAGTAAGCCTATATCGCATCGCACTTCCACTGCTGTGCGCTGGCGTTCTGTTTGCCACCGGACTTTTCGCACTGGACGCAACCTACTTGCCCTATGCCAACCAACGGCAAGATGCGCTGCGCAACGCCATCAAGGGACGGCCGGCGCAAACTTACTACCAGCCCCAAAGGCGGTGGATCTTTGGGGATCACTGGAAGATCTACAACTATCAGCTCTTCGACCCGGACAAGCGGCTTTTCGGCGGACTCAGCGTGTTCGAGCTCGATCCGGCGACCTTTGCCGTTAAGCGGCGCGTGTATGCCGAGCGGGCGCATTGGGAGCCGCAGCAATCCGCCTGGGTGCTTGAATCCGGCTGGATACGCGATTTTTCGAATGGCAAGGTCACGCGCTACGCACCGTTCCCGGCGACCGAACTTGCCGAACTGGATGAACCGCCGAGCTATTTCAGCCGGGAGGTCCGCCAAAGCTATCAGATGAACTGGTGGCAGCTCGAACGCTACATCGCGGCGCTAGGACAGGCCGGCTTTGACGTCGCGCAGCTTTCCGTGCAGTTGCAGAAGAAGCTGGCGTTCCCCTTAATTGCGCCGGTGATTATTTTGCTGGCGATCCCATTTTCGATCCTGGTCGGAACGCGCGGCGCCGTGGGAGGGCTGGCCCTGGGACTCAGTTTAAGTATTACTTATTGGGCTGCGTCGGCACTGTTTGAAGCGATGGGGTCGGTGGGCCAATTGCCTGCGGTAATGGCAGCTTGGGCCCCCGACGCGATGTTCCTGTTTCTGGGCCTCTACTTCTTCTTGAGGATGCCTACGTAACGCAAAGCTTCCGCCATAGAACATACCTAAAGCGCTGCATTGGTTTCTGAAATTCAGGAATGCCGGACTCAGGCCCACCTCTCCCTACATAAAGTAATACTTAAATACGCTCGCCCCTGCCCACGAGCAGCGGATACCTATACTTTCTTGGCCTTTTTCTTCGGGGAACCTTTCCGTTTTTCTTCAATCACAGCTTGAGCTGCCGCGAGCCGCGAAATCGGCACGCGGAAGGGCGACGCGCTGACGTAGTTCATGCCCTCACGGTGGCAGAATTTGACGCTTTGCGAATCGCCGCCATGCTCGCCGCAGATTCCTACTTTTAGCTTCGGGCGAGTGGAGCGTCCGCGGGTGATAGCCCAGTCGATGAGCAGACCGACGCCGGCTTGGTCCAGCGTCTGGAAGGGATCGGAGGCAAAGATCGCGGCGCGCTTCTCGTCCAGGTAGTCGAATAGGAAGCGACCAGCGTCGTCGCGCGACAGACCCATGGTGGTTTGCGTCAGGTCGTTCGTGCCGAAGCTGAAGAACTCGGCTACTTCGGCCATCTGATCGGCGAGCAGGGCCGCGCGGGGAAGTTCGATCATGGTGCCGACCATGTATTCAAGTTTTACATTAGCTTCGGAAATGATCTCCTTGGTTATGCGGTGAGTGGCGTCGGCGAGTATTTGAAGCTCTTTTCGGTCCATCGTGAGCGGATGCATGATCTCAGGAAAAACTTTAATTCCCTTCTTTTGACACTCTATGGCCGCGTCGATGATCGCTCCGACTTGCATCTCCAAAATTTCCGGATAGGTGATGCAAAGGCGGCAACCGCGATGGCCGAGCATGGGATTGGATTCGTGAAGTTGTTCGACTCGGCGCGCGACGATCTGCGGGTTGACGCCAATCTTATCGGCGAGCTCCTTTTGCTGCTCGGGATCGTGCGGGACAAACTCGTGGAGCGGCGGATCGATGAGGCGAATGGTGACCGGAAAGCCGTTCATGGCCTCGAAGATCCCGATAAAGTCGCGCTTCTGGAATGGCCGCAGCTTGGCGAGGGCCTTGCGGCGGGCTTCCGAAGTGTCCGCGATGATCATCTCTTGGATAGCTAGCTGTCTCTCGGCGCTTTTTTCGGGACGCTCGAAATCCTTGAAGAACATGTGTTCGGTGCGGCAGAGACCGATCCCTTCGGCGCCCATTTCGCGCGCCTTGCGGGCATCCTGAGCGGTATCGGCGTTGGCGCGAACTCCGAGCCGCCTGATCTGATCGGCCCACTTCATCATGATGTGATAGCTCTTGGGCATTTCTGGAGTGGTGAGTTGCACTTGGCCCTGGAAAACCGAGCCGTCATTGCCGTCGAGCGTAATCCACTCTCCCTCGCGAACTACGTGACCATTCGAGGACATCTTTTTGGTCGCGTAATCAATGTCCAGCTTCTCGCAGCCGACGATGCAACATTTGCCCCAGCCGCGCGCGACCACTGCGGCGTGACTGGTCTTGCCGCCCGTCGCCGTCAAAATTCCCTGCGCGACGGCCATGCCCCCGACGTCCTCCGGGCTGGTTTCCTTGCGGACAAGAATTACTTTCTCGCCGCGCGAGGCCCAGTCCTCGGCCTCATGCGCGGAAAAAACTACTTTGCCCACGGCGGCGCCAGGGACGGCATTGATGCCCTCGGCGAGTTTGCGTTTGCCCAAATCGCCGCGCGCGACGGACGGATCGATCACCGGATAGAAAAGGCGCTCGATGTCCTCGGACGTGAGCCGCTCGAGGGCTTCTTCACGCGTAATCAAGCCTTCGTTAACCATGTCCACGGCGATGCGGAAGGTGGCGGTGGGCGTGCGCTTGCCGTTGCGGGTTTGCAGCATGTAGAGTTTGCCCTGCTCGACGGTAAACTCCATGTCCTGCATGTCGCGGTAATGCTTTTCAAGCAACTGTCGCGCGAGTTCGAGTTGCTTGTAGACCTTGGGCATCATTTTGGCGAGCTTGTCGAGGTGCAAGGGAGTGCGGATTCCGGCGACCACGTCTTCGCCCTGCGCGTTGATCAGGAAGTCGCCATAGAACGTCTTCTCGCCGGTGGAAGGGTCGCGCGTGAAGCAGACTCCGGTGCCGGAATCCTCGCCCAGGTTGCCGAAGACCATTTGCACGACGTTGACGGCGGTGCCGAGCAGGCCAGTGATGTGCTCGACGCGACGGTAGGTGACCGCCTTCTCCGCCATCCAGGACTCAAACACCGCCCCGATTGCGCCCCAGAGCTGTTCCGTTGGGTGATCGGGGAAGTCCTTACCTGTTTTGTCCTTAAAGTAAGACTTGTACTCTCCAACCAGTTCCCTCCAGCCTTCGGCTGGAACGGCGGTGTCGTCCTTTATTTTCAGCCGAGCCTTGAGGGCGCGGAGCTTCGCTTCGAGATCTTCCTTGGGAAGTCCGATGACCACGCTCGAATACATTTGTACGAAGCGCCGGTAGGCGTCCCAGGCAAAGCGAGGGTTCTTGGTGTTCTTGGCCAGCCCCTCTACTGAACGATCATTCAGTCCGAGATTTAGGATCGTCTCCATCATGCCGGGCATGGACCGGGCCGAACCGGAGCGCACGCTGACCAACAAGGGGTCGTTGGCGTCGCCCAGTTTCTTGCCGGTGACCTTCTCAAGCTGCGCCAGGTACTTGGCAACTTGCCCGCGCAGTTCGGTGGGATACTTGTGGCCGTGCTTTAGATAATAGTCGCAGCACTCGGTGGTGATCGTGAATCCGGCTGGGACAGGCAGATGCACGCGAGTCATCTCCGCCAGGCCGGCGCCCTTGCCGCCGAGTACGTCCTTCATCTTGCCGTCGCCTTCTGCTTTACCAGCCCCGAAAAAGTAAATGTATTTCACGAGTAGCCTCACCTATTTCTTGGATTTTTATTTTAGTTCCGATATCTCACAAAATGGTTTCAGTCGTTGGCGAATGGCGCCCGCTTGACGAAAACTTAATTCAATACTGCATCATGCGTCGACGCGCCGACCGCAGTTCTAGAATTTGTTGATGGCCTCGGCCTCATTTTATTTCTTGAAAGTTCTGACCCGAATTTTTGCTCTCTGTATCAAGCATTACTTTAGGTGTGAATTGCCGCGCGATCGCCGTGCGGCTCATGCATTGCCTTTACTCGCCGCCGGGGCCAGCTCTGAGAAATCTGCAATCCTCGAGAACTCCCTTAAGAGTTCAGACAGCAGCGTCAATCGATTCCGGCGCAGATCCTCCTGCTCGGCCATCACCATGACCGAGTCGAAAAAGTCGTCCACCTCGGGCCTGAGCGTGGCGATCCTCTGCAAGGCTTCACGATACTTACCCGCGCGCCTGTGTTGCTCAGCTTCGCTGGCCACGCGGCGCGCCGCTGCATGCAATTTCTTTTCGGCGTCAGCCTCAAACAGCTCAGGGCGCACGGCGGCCAGCGTCCACTTCTCTGGGGGCCCGGCTTTGTCCAAGATGTTGCGGATGCGCTTGAAGGAAACCGCCAGGGGCTCGAAGTTTTTGGTCTTGCGAATGGCGCGGACGGCGGAGATGCGCTCGAAGGCATCCACGAGATCGTCGGAAGCGGCCCGCAGGGCGGCATTGATCTCGTCGTACGCAAAATCGTCGCGTTCCCGCAGGATGAAGCGGGCGCGATCCAGGAGGAAATCCGTTACCTGGCGCTCCATTTCGACGGTGATGTGCAGCTTTGGCGGGTGGGTCGTTAGTCCGCGCGCGGCCGCAGCGATGACCTCGGCGAGCGAGAGCGGCAACTTGCGTTCGAGCATGATTTTCACGACGCCGAGAGCAGCGCGCCGAAGCGCGAACGGATCGCTCGATCCGGTTGGCGTCAGGCCGACACCGAAGCAGCCGACCAGCGTATCCATTTTATCTGCGAGCGCCACGATACAACCGGTCAGGTTGCGCGGAATGGGATCGTCGAGGCCGACGGGACGATAATGGTCGTAGACGGCGATCGCCACATCTTCAGGTTCTTCTTGAGCTTTTGCGTAGAGCCCTCCGACGATGCCCTGTAGCTCGGAAAACTCGCGGACCATGTCGGTAACTAGATCGCATTTGGCAAGTTCGGCGGCTCGATCCGCGTCAGCCACGCGGGCGTCGTGAATTCCACGATTGAACCACTGCTCGGCTAGCCAGCGCGCCAGAGCGCGCACGCGTTCGACTTTTTCTCCGTAGCTGCCGAGCTTCACTTGAAATGTTACTTGAGAAAGTTTCGGGAGGTAGTCGGCCAGCCGACATTTTTGATCGGCTTGCCAGAAGAAACGCGCGTCGGCAAAACGCGCCCGCAGCACGCGTTCGTGCCCAGCGCGAATGAGGCCGCCTCGATCACGGTCCAGATTAATCACCGCCAGAAAGTGCGGCGCCAGACGGCCGTCGCGGCGGCGAAGGGCGAAGTATTTTTGGTGGCCGCGCATCACCGTGATCAGGATTTCCTCGGGCAACTCGAGATAGGAGTCCTCAAAATCGCCCATGATCACGGTCGGATATTCGTTCAGGTAGGTCACCATTTCGGTGAGCGGCAGATCCTGATTCACGCGCAACCCTTTGCGCGAAGCTAGGCTTGCCAGTTCCCGCTCGACTTTTGCGCGGCGCTCCTCAGGCCGCGCCAGGACAAAGTTGCGCCGCAGCTTATTCACGTAATCGTCCACGCCGGAAACGGGAATGTGCGGCTTACCCAGGAAGCGATGCCCTGCTGTAGCCGACCCGGAAGAAACGTCCGCTAAATCAAAATGAACCACGTCGCGACCCAGCAGCGCCACCACCCAGCGGATCGGACGGATAAAGCGCAGCCCGCTGGCACTGGTCCAATACATCGTCTTCGGCCAGGGGATCTCCGCGACGGCCCTGGGAAGAATCTCTTGAAGCCGCTCCGCCGCAGCACGCCCGACAATCGTTTGCTTGACGGCCATGTACTCCCCGCGCGGCGTACTCACGGAATAAAGATCGGACAACGCCAAACCCTGCTTGCTCGCAAAGCTCTCTGCGGCGCGCGTCGGCTTACCCTCAGCGTCAAACGCCACGGACTTTGGCGGCCCCATGACCTCGCGCGTGACGTCATCCTGGCGGACGCGAAGCGCTGGGCAGGTAGCGACTAACCTGCGCGCAGCTCCAAAAGCCTCGACAGATGCGCCATCTAAGAGATTTTCGGAGCCAAAATATTTATTAAGTATCACTTTAAGTTCAGCGGCAGCGGTCGGAATCATTCCGGCTGGGATTTCTTCGCAGCCAACTTCCAGTAGAAACTCAGCAACGCGCGGCTTCATGCTGGCTCCTCGACCGCAGTTGATGCTGGGGCTTCGGACAGGCGCTGGTCGAGATATGCGGCGGCGATTCGGCAAGCGATCTGGCGTATCCGTCCGATGAGAGTGGCCCGTTCGGTTACCGAGATCACGCCGCGAGCGTCGAGCACATTGAAGAGGTGCGAGCACTTCAGGCACTGGTCGTAGGCTGCCAGCACGGGAAAGCGCTTCTTGGCTTCAACTTCTGCGTGCGCGTAGGCGTCCAGCAACGCGGTTGCTTCCCTCTCGTGCAGGTCGAAGAGCTTGCGCGTCGTCGCGGGATCGGCATAATCGAAACTGTAGGCGGAAAACTGCTGCTCTTCGGCCAGCCGAACTTCCCCGTAGCGGCGGTTCCGCGTCCAGCGGACGTCGTAGACATTATCTACACCCTGCAAGTAGGCGGCGATTCGATCGAGGCCGTAGGTCAGCTCGACCGAGACGGGATCAAGGTCCAGCCCGCCGCACTGCTGGAAGTAGGTGAACTGGGTGATCTCCAGGCCGTCTAGCAGGATTTGCCAGCCAATGCCCCACGCGCCGAGAGTTGGAGCCTCCCAGTTATCTTCCTCGAAGCGTACGTCGTGCTCGGCTAGGCTGATGCCGATAGCTCGAAGGCTCTGGAGATAAAGGTCCTGAACATCCGATGGCGCGGGCTTCAGGATCACCTGTAACTGGTGATGCTTGTAGAGGCGATTAGGATTTTCTCCGTAGCGACCGTCGGCGGGCCGACGGCTCGGCTGCACGTAAGCCACACGGTACGGGTCCGGTCCGAGCACGCGAAGAAATGTCTCGGGAGCCATGGTTCCGGCGCCGACCTCAACGTCGTAGGGCTGTTGAAGCACGCAGTCACGATCGGCCCAGAATTTCTCAAGTTGAAGAAGAAGGTCCTGAAAGGATGGCCCCTTGAAGACCTCTGCTTTAGTCTTTACCTTAACTTTAGCTCTCAATATTCGCGGCTCGAAACTTTCCTCAAGTAAGCGTTGGATTCAACGCATCACTCGACATTAACGCACGCCAGGAGGTGCGGTTGTCCGACCTTCTGTGCAATCTAAAGTTCATCATGCGATACCAGATCAGCAATAAGTATCGCGCGCTGCAATCCATCAATTCTGTCTCGAGAAAGTAAAGTAAAAGACGAAATGTAAAGAGGCGCTCGATCTATCGTTCGATGACATCCAATATGTAATCTCTTACTTTTCATTCCAATACTTCTACCTATTCATTCGATGCGTGATCGACAACTGGTATCGCTTTTCGTAACAATCGATTCTCTCCTCACGAAACATACCTTTATGTGTTACCCGAGACATCAGTATAGCCGCTCAAAGCTCTCCTCAAGTAAACGACGAGATTGCAAGCGACGCTCGATGTGTTGCTCGATGACGTCCAGCATGTAATCCTTCACTTCCGCAAGTGCGCTATTTGCGAGCGGCTCAGATTCCAACACTTCAAGTTTTTCATGCGATATTATTTGAGCGATCCGTATCGCATCCCGCGAAACCAACCTTTGTCCTGCTATTCGGCAAGACCCACAAACGAGGCCTTGCCCCTCAGCTACGTACGCACCGGAAGCCAAATCCGCTCCGCAGCGGCCGCAGCGATCAAGCCTCGGTAGCCATCCCCCCAGGCGCACGATCCAAAGCGCGAAGTAGGCGAGCACCAGAGGCATTTTGGTTCCCGAGCGAACGGCTCGGATGGTGAGCAGGAGTAAACGAAAATTGGGCTCGGCCACTTCCCGCTCGCCCAAGACTGCTTCGGTCACCTCGCTGGCCAGAGCCAATGCCAAGCTACTTGGATAATCGCTCTGCACATCGACAAACGATTCAATCAGCTCAACCTGATTGATGCGCACCAAGTCGCGCGTTTCCCGCTCGAAGAACCAGATACGAACGTGCGACAAGGGTTCCAGCGTGGCCGCGAAACGACTTTTTGGTTTGCGCGCGCCGCTGGCCATGCCGCGCAAGCGCCCGTGCAGGCGGCTCAGAAAACTGACGAGCAGATCCCCTTCCCCGAGGGAAAAAGTGCGTAAGACGATGGCCTCGGATTCGCGGACCGGCATCGGTGTGTCGGCGCGCCGACTCCCCGCAGATCGCGCCGCAACCCTTAAGCAAAAATAATTATCACAGCGGCGCGTCATGCGCAAACGCAATCGCCATTCCTCGCGGGAAATAATTTGTTCTTCGACCATGGCGCGGCCGCGATGATCGAAAACACGCCTGCGAAATCGCGGGTCCAGTTGCGGCACCGGCCGAACCGCCTTTTTAGGTTTGCGGCCAGACCTTGCTTGCAAATTCGCGGAGTTCGCTTACAGTTTCTTTTCGCGACTTAAGCTCATCATAATGAATAAGACCATCAATGAACGTGAAGCGGCGTCAATGGTCGACTTCGTTGGCGTCGGGATCAACTCCGTGGACACGCTTATACGGCTGCCGCGCTTCCCGGCATTCGATTCTAAGGTAGAGATAATCTCCAGCGAAATTCTGCCGGGCGGGCAAGTGGCCACGGCGGCCGTGGCCTGTCAGCGTTGGGGACTACGGACCCGCTACGTGGGCAAGATTCGCGACGACTTCGCGGGGAAGTTGCAACGAGAAGGTCTGCAGCGGGAGGGTCTGGAGATTCACTTGATCGAGGTGCCGCAGTGCTCGAGCCAGATTGCCTTCATCCTAGTCGATCAATCTTCCGGGGAGCGGACAATATTATGGAAGCGCGACGCCCGACTCGATCTGCTGCCGGAGGAGCTCAACCAGGAGTGGATTAGACGTGCACGATTGCTCCACGTCGATGGCCATCCGAGCGCGCCTGCAGTTCTTGCGGCGCAATGGGCCCGTGAGGCCGGTGTGACGGTGACAGCCGACCTCGATAACCTCTATCCAGGAGTTGAGGCATTACTTGAACAGGTAGATTTCTTGATTTCGTCGCGCGAATTTCCCGAGCGACTGATGGGCATCGCGGATCCGATCGAGTCCTTGCCAGAGATCCTCAGACGATTCGGATGCCGCACTGCCGGCGTGACCCTAGGCCAGCAGGGGGCTCTCGCTTGGGACGGCGAACAGTTTCACTATAGCCCAGGGTTCCGTGTGCACGCCGTAGACACAACCGGCGCCGGAGATCTCTTCCACGGAGGGTTTGCGTATTGCCTGCTGGAGGGGCGGTCGCTCGCGGATACGCTGGAATTCAGCTGCGCCGCGGCGGCGCTGAACTGCACCGCCTCAGGCGCGCGCGGCGGCATACGGCCAATCCGCGAGATCGAAGCGTTGATGCGCGAGGGCCGTCGGTACCCGCAGGCGTACGACTCCAACGATTTACGCCGCCTCTCCGACCGGGTCGCAGCGAATGGCCGGAAGCTAGATAGAGCCTAAGAGCCCATGATCCCTCTTCGCGCCGAAAATCTGCACCGCACGTCCGCATTCGTGACCCAGTTGCTCATCGCCCTGAACGTTATCGTTTTCATTTACCAGGTTTCGCTGACGGAGCGGGCGGCGGATAAGCTCGTGCTCAACTTCGGAGTCGTGCCGGCACGAGCCGAGCAAGTATGGGCACCCGCGCGACGCGACCATCGGGAGCGCGAACTCCGTCCGCAGTCGTTCCGCTTGTCACTTCGCTTTTCACCAGCATATTCTTGCACGGCGGTCTGCTGCACCTGCTGGGCAACATGTTATTCCTGTGGGTCTTTGGAACCAGCGTCGAGGACCATTTGGGCCACCTTCCATATATAATGTGTTACTTGATATGCGGTCTTGGCGCAGGCGTGACACATATCCTTGCGAACTGGGGATCGACGATTCCATCCATTGGCGCGAGCGGCGCGATTTCCGGAGCGACGGGAGCGTACATTGTTCTGTTTCCTCGCTCGAAGATTCTCACGCTCGTGCCGATCGTCATCTTCTTCTTTATGGTCAGGCTTCTGGCGGTTCTGATTCTGGGCTATTGGTTTCTCATCCAGTTCTTGAGTGGCTTCTTGTCACTGGGCGAAGTCGATCAGACCGGCGTGGCATGGTGGGCGCATATTGGCGGGTTCCTTCTCGGAGCGTTTCTAGCGTGGGGATTCTTAAAATTAAAGTTATACCTAAGATTATACATTCCATCGGGTACGCGTCGCGTGGGGGGTTATTCAAGTATGACTTTACTCACGGTTAGTTGCTCGACTCGGTCGAGGCGCGGTTGATAGCCGATACCGGCCTCAGGTAAGACTTTAATTGTACCCGCACGTGTTACCGTAACTTCGGGCTCGATGATATCTTCGGTCCAATACCTGCGGCTGGCGGTCACATCTCCTGGCAGCGTGAAATTAGGTAATGTAGAGAGCGCGATGTTGTGCGCGCGGCCGATGCCTGATTCGAGCATCCCGCCACACCAGACAGGCACCTGGTGCTTCTGGCAAAGGTCGTGAATGTGGCGCGCCGGGGTGTAGCCGCCCACGCGCCCCAGCTTCATATTAATGATCCGGCAGGCGCCGAGCGCGATGGCCGCGCGCGCCTGCTCCTCGCCGTGGATGCACTCGTCCAGGCAGATGGGGGTCTGGAGTTTGCGCTGTAGCTCGACGTGGCTCCAAATGTCGTCCCAGCCGAGCGGCTGCTCAATCATCATGAGGTAGTAGGCGTCGAGTTGCTGCAAGAGTGGCGTGTCTTCGATCCGGTAGGCCGAGTTGGCGTCCACCATGAGATGGATGAGGGGGAAGCGCTGGCGCAGCCGTGCGACGGGAGTGACGTCGCGCCCGGGCTTGATCTTGATCTTGATGCGCTGATAGCCGGCGGCGAGCTCGCGTTCGACGGTGCGTTCGAGATCGTCGTCGGTCTCTTTGAGACCGATGGAGACGCCACAGGCGATCTCTTCGCGCACCCCTCCGAGCAGCCTCCACAGCGGGACGCCCTTTTGCTTGGCCTCGGCGTCCCAAATGGCGGTCTCGATGCTGGCCTTGGCCATGTTGTGGCCGCGCACTGGAGCCAGCAAGTCCCAGACTTCCGCAGCCGAGGCAAATTCCCTGCCCCGAAGCGAAGGCCACAGGAAATCGCGCAGGATATGCCAGGCCGTTTCGACGGTCTCAGGCGCATAGAACGGTCCTTCGCCAGCGACGCATTCACCCCAGCCAATCACGCCGTCCACATCGGCTTCGACCAGAAGAATTCGCCGCAATGTGGTGCGGCCGAAACTGGTCTCGAAAGGTGTGACCAGCGGCATGTGGATTTCGCGCAGCTTGATCGAACGCAATCGCATGTCAGGCGGCCTCTGGACGTACGCGCAAATGTGTCTTCATTGCTTGCGTGTTCACTTGTTTTTGGGCCAGGGCTGCAGCAGGTACGCGCATCCCGCAGAGTCAAGTTCTACCGAGGTTGCCGCATAGCCCCGGCCGAGCCAGTGCTCGAATTCCTGACGAATCTCCGCCTGCACGCGCGTGGCCTCGTCGGGATTGTTCCGCGCTAGGTCGTCCATTGCGGCCGGGACAGCGATGCGCACCCATTCCCTTCCCCGAACCGGCGGTGACATCTTGGTCTTGCGTGCAGGACCCGGCGAAACTGCTTGGCGCACTCGTGCCGAGCGCAACCACCACGCTGCGACCAAGCGATCCGTGGGCAAACCGCTGTGCAGCGGGCTGGTCGTCGAGCCGTATACATTCGGCATGTACCGCCGCACGATAGCGCCCAATCGAACCAGGTTGAAGTAAGCGTTTTTCACTTGCAGCGGATCGAACGTCCACTCGATTCGATCGATGTTGCGCGATAACGCGTCAAGGCGCTGAAACAGCTTCAGGCTGCGGGCGATCCCGCGGTTCCAATAGGCAGCGAGCACGCCTGTCATGTGCGAATGGAGAAACGGCCGGCGTGCGCGCACGCCCGGAAAAGCCAGCGTAAAACCCACGATGCGATCGCCCTCGAAAGCTCCCAGCACCTGCCCGCCGATTTCCGCGGCAACGACGAACAGAGGCAGCGGCACCAGATCGATATCGGAGCTTCGCCAGACGGCCCGCTCAACTTCGAGGCAAGCCGCAAATTCGGACAAGCCGCGGCAATGCCGCACGACGATTTCGCTCGAAGGCCGCGCATCGACAGGGCAAGCGATTTACGGCGACGGGCGCTCTTCATGATCCGATCGTATATCGCGGCCAGCCCGAAGCAGGCTGGTCAGGGTATTTTGTTAAAGTGCTGGTAATCCGTGGTCGATTCGCCGCGGAGCTTTGCCTCGTTCCATAGCGATTCCAATCCCTCCGCGGAAAGCGCGGAGAGCTGCGCACCGCGAACGGCGGCCAAGCGCTCCATTTCGCGGAAGCGCACGCTGAATTTGCGATTCGCGCGCTTCAAGGCAATCTCAGCATCCAAACCCAGGAAGCGCGCCAGATTCACGCCGACGAAAAGCAGGTCGCCGACTTCTTCCTCGCGGCGCGAACGATCCTCCGTCTCCAGCGCCTCGCGCAGTTCACGGGACTCTTCCTTTAGTTTCTCGAATATGCCCCCGATGTCTTTCCAATCGAAGCCGACATTCGCGGCGCGGCGCGTGAGCTGGTGCGCTTCAAGCAAGGCAGGGAGCGTGCGCGGCACGCCATCGAGCACCGAAGCCCGGCGCGTCAGATGTCTCGCAGATTTGCCCGAGGATTTCTTGGCAGAGCGGCGCTCCTCAGCCTTGATCTGCTCCCAATTCTTGAGCACCTCGGCCGAAGTACCTGCCTTGACCTTGCCGAAAACGTGCGGGTGGCGGCTCACCATCTTCGTATGAATGCGCTCGATGACGTCGGCGATGTCGAAGCGGCCCGCTTCGGCGGCGAGCTCGGCGTGGAAGACGACTTGGAGCAGCAGGTCGCCCAATTCCCTAGCGAATTCGGAGGCGTCGCCGGAATCGAGCGCGTCGAGGACTTCATACGTCTCTTCGACCAAGTAGGTACGCAGAGACTCATGGGTCTGCTCACGGTCCCAGGGGCACCCGTTCGGCGCGCGGAGCCGCGCCTGCAGCGCCACCAAGGCTTCGAAGAGCTCTCCGGCGCTGCGCTTGCCGCCTGCCGTGGGTTGTGCCGCAACGGCGGACTTGGCGGAACTGCCCCGCGCCTCGCGCGAAGAGCCCTTCGCGGGCTCGCTGGGATTCCGCGCGGGTTTGGACGGAGAGGATTTGCGAAGCGTCACGGTTTTGTGTGGTGACAAGGGAGCCGTTTCTATCGCGAATTCGAGCGATTACTTTACGGTAGGCCCGCGTGATTGACAAGCGTCCAGCGCACCCCCGGCATGAAACTGGAAGAAGGCGTTGCTTCATTTCCGACCGGAGTTCTTGTCGAGGCCGAGCGGCCGATGCTACACTGACAACTACAATTTTCAGCAGTAATCTTGCGCCAGGCGCTTACGGAGAATCCCTTGTCGGATGCCAAGCATGAGGAATCTTTTCGAGTTGTAGATCGCCGGATGTTCAACGCCGAGGGCGAAGTTCGCGATGAGGCCCGCGATGAGCGGCAACGCGAGGAAGCCCGCGGAGCGAACCCGCCGCCAGGCAGCGCCCCGGCAAAACCCAGCGCAGCGGTGCCGGCAACTCCCGCTGAAACGCCGCTGCAAGCCCCGCAAGCCGCGCCGGCGCAGCCAGCGCAACCGGCCGCGAACGAGCCCAAGCCTTCGCGCGGCATCGAGATGCTTATCAATTTCGTGGCGCAGAACGCCGCGATGCTCTTGGGCGCCTACCCCGATCCGCGCACCGGCCAGGGCATGGTGGACCTGGAAGGGGCTCGCGAGATGATCGACATGATCGACGCGCTGCACGAGGCCACGCGCGGCAACCTGGCCCCGGAAGACGCGCGTCTGCTGCTGGACGTCGCCGGCAGCCTCAAACTCTCGTTCATGGAACTGACCAAGGCGGCGGCCAAAGCGATG
>Ga0182024_10010904_pt1 | contig 18401 bp, 16 predicted proteins | sample P32metaG_FD_120480 | JGI IMG/M metagenome (GOLD analysis project Ga0182024, IMG submission 120480) | Permafrost microbial communities from Stordalen Mire, Sweden - P3-2 metaG (Illumina Assembly) | ecosystem: Environmental > Terrestrial > Soil > Wetlands > Permafrost | place: Sweden: Stordalen... | reverse complement strand
TGCCGGCGGGTGGCGCGGTCATCAACAACGGCACGCTGGACATTGAGGCGAACACCAGCCTGGACAATCTGAGCGGAAGCGGCAATGTGATCGTGGGCGACAGCAACGCGGGAACGCTCACGCAGAATGATGGTACGAATACCATCGGCGGTGGCTTTGCGCTCGTCCTGGCCAACAGCGCGGCGAACGGCGAGTATGACCTTGGCGGCGCGGGGTTGCTGCAGGTCACGGGGAATGAATACGTGGGTCTAAACGGCGCGGGAAGTTTTAATCAAACGGGCGGCACGAACGCGATCGGCACTGCATCGTACGTCAGTTCGATGTATGTCGGCGGCAACATCGGCTCGACCGGCTGGTACAGCCTGAGCGGCGGGGTGCTCACGGCCACAGGAAGCGAATTTGTGGGCGTGTACGGCACGGGGAACTTCAATCAGAGCGGCGGGGTGAACATAATGAACGGCAACCTCGTCGTGGGCGCGGCCAACGTGGCGAGTTCGATTGGAACGTACAACCAGAGCGGCGGGAATGTCACGACGGATGCTCTTGTGCTGGGCAACGGCCCCGGTTCGAGCGGAACGTACTATCTCGGCGGCAATGTGACGGCCGCATCGGAAATCGTCGGCGACTACGGCGCGGGCATCTTCAACCAGACCGGCGGATCGAATGTCGTCGGCACGGAATTCGATCTCGCCGCGAACGCGGGATCGACCGGCACATTCACACTCAGCGGGGGGACCACGTCGGTTGGGGGCGGCGCCTATGTCGGCGGCTCTTCTTCGGGCGCCGGGGGCACGGGCACTTTGACCGTCAGCAACACAGGACAACTGAACATGACCGGCACGCTGACCGTTTTCAACAACGGCCAACTGAACGTCAATGGCGGGGCGGTGCAGGCGACTACGCTGGATCTGATTGGAAGCTATTCGCAGACCGCCGGCGCCGCGACGTTTGGGAAAATCACCGGCGGCGGTCAGGTCGGCATCACCGGCGTCAAGACAACGCTCGGTCCGTCCGGCGGAACCAGCATCGTTGGGTCGTTGAACATCAACAGCGGTGGCGCGCTGGACGTCACCAACAACACTCTGGACATTAACTTCGGCGTGCCGGGGAACGATCCGATCAGTTCAATCGTGACGGACCTGAGCAACGGCTTCCACGGCGCGACCGCGTGGACCGGAGTCTCCCCGGCCGGCGGAGTCATTACCAGCAGTACCGCGGCAACCGGCGGCAAGAACGTATCGCTGGGGTATCTCGATGGAAACATCGACACAAGCGACAGAAGCACGGTGGCGGCGAATCAGATCGTGGTGAAATACGTGCTGACCGGCGATACCAATCTCGACGGGATCGTGAACTTCGCGGACTTCGCTGCGGTGCTGAAGAACTTCGCCCTGTCGGGCACGGACTGGGCGCAGGGCAACTTCACGTATAACCCCAACAGCCCGGGGACTCAGGGAACCAACTTCACGGATTTCGCGGACGTGCTGGCCAACTTTCTGCAGGTTCTTCCGGGGGGAGGCGGCGCCACGGGGGAATCGCTGGGCGAAACAAGCCTGGGGCTGACGGCCGGCGTGCAGATTCAGAACACCGTCGCGCCACTTCCTGAACCGGCGAGTTTGAGCCTGCTGGCGGCCAGCGCGGCCGGTTTGCTCCGGCGAAGACGCAGAATCAGGAGATAACCACAGAGAACACAGAGGGTCAAAGAGATAGAAGGAGAACGAAAGAGCAAAATTTAAAACAGTATTCTATTCTGTATTTCTCTCTGTGGCCCTCTGTGATCTCTGTGGTTAGGCGGAATTCAGTCCTTGTCGGTCCTGAACGGCGGGGCGGGCAGTCCGGCGGCGTTGTAGAGATTGCACCCTTCGGGCCAGTTCATCCACGCATAGCGCACGTTCGCGGGATTGGGAACGTCGGGGCTGGAAACGATCACGGAGTTGCCGTCGATTTTCGCCGTCGCGGGGACGAAGCGGCCGTCGGCGCCGGCGATAACGAGTGTCTTCAGGTCGCCGCCTTTGGCGATCAGGCCGCCGCTGACGTGAGTGAAGTGGAGGCGGATGGTGTTGCCTTCGACGCTCATCGAGTCGTAGACGGGGCCGGCGTATTCGATGGATTTTCCGTATACGTTGGCCAATGCGATGCGGCTGAGGCGGTCGCCGACGTCCTGCTTGTTTTTGGGGTGGACGTTTTTCTTTTCGCCGATGTCGATGGTGACGGCCATGCCGGTGTGCGGGAGGGAGAGAATGGCGGCCTGGGATTCGCGGATGGTGGGGTTGTTGCTGGCGGCGTCCTGGGCGGCGAGCTTGCAGATGTAGAAGGGAAAATCGCCTTCGGCCCATTCGGCTCGCCAGCTTTTGAGGAGGGTTTCCATGACGGCGGGATAGAGTTTGTCGCCGGGGGTGCCGCCGAGGACGGATTCGCCCTGATACCAGATGACGCCGCGCATGGCGTATGGTTCGATGGGGTGAAGCATTCCGTTCCAGAGGACGGTGGGATTGTGCTGGTCCTGCCAGGGATCGCGCGGGCCGCGCGGTGCGCGTCCGCGGCGGCCGCGTCCGCCCGGTTGCGTTGTGGCCGCGACGCTGGGGAGCGTGGCCGTGGCCGTCGCGGGGCGGGAAGCGTAGGCGGCGAGGGCGGTCTGGAAATTCTTCATCAGGCCGGCGAGGCGGTCATCCGCGTCGATCGCCGGTTTGCTGATCCAGGCCTCGGCAGTGCTGGCGCCGAAGGAACTGTTGATCAATCCGACGGGAACGTTCAGCGATTTTTGCAGATCGCGGGCGAAGAAATATCCGATGGCGGAAAAAGCCTTGACGCTGTCGGGTGTGCAGACTTCCCACCGGCCGACGGTGTCATCCAGAGGGTTGGCTGACAGAGCGGTCTTGACGGTGTACATGCGAAGCTGCGGATAGTTGGCGGCGGCGACTTCCTGTTCCTTGTTGAGGACTCCGTTGTAAGCGCCGACGGTCGGCGAGTTCCAGACGGGGAATTGCATGTTCGACTGGCCTGAGCCGATCCAGACTTCGCCGACCAGAACGTCGTGGATGGTGATGGTGTTGTTTCCGGCGATGGTCATCTCCAGTGGACCGCCGGGCTGGAGGGGGGAGAGATGGATCATCCATTTGCCGTCGGGCGCGGCGGCGGCGGTTTGTTTCTGATCGACGAGTGTGACTGTCACCTGCTCGCCGGGCGAGGCCGATCCCCAGACTGGAACCGGGACGCCGCTCTGCAGGACCATGTGGTCGCTGAAGAGGTTGTTGGGTTTTACGTCGGCCCATGCCGCGGGCGCGAGGAGGATGGCCGTAACGAATGCGAGGTGAATGCGGTTCATCTTTGACAGAATAAGCGTTTCCACTAGATTAGAAAACAGTCATGTCGAGGTTCCGATGAAATCGGTTCGAGTTGTTGCTGGGATGTTGTTGGGCATTTTGTTCTCGACCGCCGTCTTCGCAGCCACTCCGCGCATCGGGGATTTCAAGCATTATGTGGATGCGTTCAACGCTCACGATCAGGAGCTTTATCCGGCGGCGATCAGGAACGCGGACGCGTGGGCGTTTCTGCGGGAGAACATTCCGGTGTTTGAGTGTCCCGACAAGACGATGGAGGAGATTTATTATTTTCGCTGGTGGACGTATCGCAAGCACATCAAAGAGACGCCGGACGGATACATCATCACGGAGTTTCTGCCGGACGTGCACTGGGCGGGCAAGTACAACTCGATCAACTGCGCGGCGGCGCTGCATTTCTATGAGGGGCGGTGGCTGCGTGATCCAAAATACCTGGACGATTACGCGGTTTTCTGGCTGCACAAGGGCGGGAGTTTGCGCAGTTACAGTTTCTGGATCGCCGATGCGCTGTGGAATCGTTATCTCGTGACGGGGGATGCGCGGGAGGTGAAGGAATTGTTTCCCGACCTGATCGACAATTACCAGGAATGGGAGAAGACGCATCAGGATGCCAACGGTCTGTTCTGGCAGCTTGACGTGCGCGACGGGATGGAGGTGCCGATTGGCGACAACAGCCGCAAGCCGGGATATAGGCCCACGATCAATAGCTATATGTTCGCTGATGCGCAGGCGATTGCGAACATCGCTGATTTGCTGGGCAGGGCGGATGTGGCCAGGGAATTCCGAGCCAAGGCCGATGCGCTCAAGCAGCTTGTTCAGGAGAAACTTTGGGATAAGGATGCGCAGTTCTTCAAGTTCATTCCGGTTCGGCCGAACGCGACGCTGTCGGCGGGGCGGGAATTGATTGGGTATACGCCGTGGTATGTGAATCTGCCTGATCCCGGTTTTGAGGCGGCGTGGAAGCAACTGATGGACCCCAAGGGGTTTTATGCACCGTATGGGCTGACGACGGCGGAGCAGCGAAGTCCGGATTTCAAGGTGGCGTACACAGGACATGAGTGCCAGTGGAACGGGCCGAGCTGGCCGTTTTCCACGTCGGTGACGCTGACGGCGATGGCGAATCTGCTGAATAACTATCAGCAGAGCGTCGTCAGCAAACGCGATTACTTTGACATTCTTTCGATCTATACCAAATCGCAGCACATCAAACGCGACGATGGAACGGTGACGCCGTGGATTGATGAAAACCTGAATCCGTACACCGGCGAATGGCTTGCCCGGAAGATCATGTTGACCTGGACGAAGCCACGCATTGTGGAGCGCGGGAAGGATTACAACCATTCCACCTATAACGATTTGATCATCAGCGGGCTGGTGGGATTGCGGCCGCGCGATGACAACACGGTGGAGGTGAATCCGCTGCTGCCGGAGGGAACGTGGGATTATTTCTTTCTCGACAAGGTGGAGTATCACGGACACATTCTCACGATTCTTTATGACCGAACCGGGGAGCGTTATGGAATGGGCAGGGGACTGCGCGTGATGGCGGATGGAATGGAGATCGCCGGTTCGCCGACGCTGGGGCGCGTAAGCGGGTCGCTGCCTCAGGCACGTTGATCCGGCACGTCGGGCAATCGCGGAACCAGAAGGTGAATGCAGAGGAGGGCGATGAGATAGGTGGATGAGCAGATAGCGAAGAGGGTGACGTACGCGCCGGCGTGGCGGGATTGGAGAAGATGGCCTGAGAATTCCTGGAAGAGGATGGCGACGAGTCCGGCGGTCATGCCGCCCATGCCGGCGACGGAGCTGACGGCGCAGCCGGGAAGCGTGTCGGAGACGAAGGTGAAGAGATTGGAGGCCCATCCCTGATGGGCGGCGGCGGCGAGGGCGACGAGGAGGGTGGCGGTCCACATATCAGCGGCGCGGGGGGCGAAGAAGACGGGGAGGACGCAGATCGCGCACGCCAGCATCGCCAGCTTGCGGCCGGCTAGAACGCTGTAGCCGCGGTGGATCAGCATCGAGGAGAGCCAGCCGCCGGCGATGCTGCCGGCGTCGGAGATCAGATAGACCACGATGATCGGCCATTGCTGCTGCCGCAGGTCCAGATGGAATGATTTGGCCAGAAAATCCGGCAGCCAATAGAGATAGAAAAACCAGATGGGGCTGGTCAGTGAAAGGCCGATGATGAAAGCCCAGGTCGCGCGAAAGCGGAGCAGGTTTAGCCAGGGAATGTGATGGACCGCGTCTGGCGGATCGGAGCGGATGTGGGCCAATTCCGCCGGGGAGAGCCGCGGATGGGTTTGCGGCGAGCGATAGAGCCAGAGCCACGGGATCAGCCACAGCAGGCCGGCCGCTCCGGTGGCGATGAAACAAAACCGCCAGCTTAGGCCGAGGTGGATCGTGATCAGCGTTACAATCAGCGGCGTGAGGATGGCGCCGATGTTGGCGCCGGCGTTGAAGAATCCGGCGCCCAGGGCGCGCTCTTTTTGGTATTGATATACATGACGCATCGTAGGCCAATCAGCGGACAAAGGCCCCGAAAAAGTGATTTTCAATTGATTTAACTTGCCGCCTAGTTAAATATCCAAAGACGCCCCTATCGCGCCCCGTCGCAAAGGATACCTCCGCGTGTCCGGCGGCCATTTTGGTTACTACAACCTTGCGTTGGAGTATCAGGGTTACAACATCATCGACCTTGAGCCGAATGATGGGGAGGTGTCCTGTCATCGCTTCCTCCGCTTCTTGCGCTTAGGCATTTCTGATTTCGGAACCTTCACCAGCTTGCGGCAAAGATCGTCGAACGCTTTGTAGCCTTTGGGCTTCTTCACGAGATTCCTTTCTCGAACGCTGGAAGTTCCCGCCAATATTTTGGGTACGCAATTACTCGCCGGCGGTTTTCGTGGCCGTCTGGTACGGCATCTCCCAGTAAGTTTCTCAAAACGAATCGCGCGTTTGGCAAGGACTCGAAATATAGAACTTCGGGGATGTCATTCCCCGCATCTCCGTGCTGGCCGCCTTCCCGACACCAAATGAACCACGCAAGTTGCGAAAACATTGGATGTCGATCCCAAAAGTCCTTTTTCTCGCCATACTGATCCCCCGGTATCTCAATGCCCCGGCACAAATACCAGCCGGGAATTGGTGGTTTTTTAATAATAGTTCGTTTCCAGCCGTCCGTAGAAGGCCACTGGCTGCGAAGCTGCTCCTCGTGGTAAGCCTTCTGCTCCGCATCGGAGTGGGCATGTGGCTTGTCATATCCGCAAATGGGGCAGGCGAATGTTCCGCGCAATTCTTCTATGTGTTCGGTGGTGTTCATTCCAGCCCCATAAATCCAGCGCCATCCTGCTGGGTGAGAAGCCTGTAGGTGATTCGACGCCCCGGCACATTGGCCATGACCCGATCAAATCGGCCCGCATCGTCCGTCTTGCGGGCATTGAAGCGGAAAACCTCCTCATCGACGTACCGTTGAAGGTGGAACGGCGAAAGCTGGATATGCGTCCCTTTGATGCAACGCTTGAACAACGCCCAAAAGTTGTCGATGCCGTTGGTGTGAACATTGTCGCGGACGTATTCGATGGCGTGATTGACCTGCTCATGCACATACCGATCCGCCAAGGCTTCATAGCTGGCGGCAGAGTCGGTCATCAGGGCCGATCCTTTTTCGACGTTGCTGATGATGACCGGATGAAGGTCACGCGCCTCGGTCGATTCCACAACCTGCGCCCGGACCTCTCCACCGCGTTCCAGCAGCCCTTGAATGATCCGCTTGCCGACTGAGCCACGGCCCCGGATTTTCTTCTCTCGGATATGCTTGTGCATGTTCCGCGACTCGCCACCGATGAAAGTCTCATCGGCTTCCACGGTCCCCGACAGCTTGCGGAATGTGCCAGTTGTCATCGCCTCTCGAATTCGGTGTGTCATAAACCACGCCGTCTTTTGCGTGACCCCCAACGCCCGCGCCAGTTCATGGCTGGATATGCCATTCTTCGCGTTGGCAACGCTCCACACTGCCGGGAACCATTTATCCAGACCCAATGGCGAGTCTTCAAAGATCGTCCCCGTCTTGAAACTGCATTGCTTGCGGCAGGCCCGGCATTGCAGAATCGGACGGCTGGCAATCTCCGTCACGTTCTCGCTTTGGCAATGTGGGCAGACCGGCTTGCCGTCCGGCCACTTAATCCGCTTCATGTAGCGATTGCATACCGCCAGATCGGAGAAGTATCGGACGGCGGCGATGAGTGATTTCGGTGTTTCGCTCATTGCGCACCCACTTCGGACTTTTTGGCCCCGAATTGGATAATGTCGCTATACCGACGGGCGCATTCACCGCAGAGAGTACCGATTGCGCCCTTCGGTGTACGCACACCTACGGTTCCTCGGCGATTGCATCGCTTCTGAGAAAACCGATCAATTTGACACCGGAACATTTTGGGAGGTTTGTTTTCCATGACCAGATTATACCCGATTTCCATGCTGTGTCAAGTGCCTTGCTGTTTTAAGTATATCAATCCCCTCTTTTTGGGGAACCATTCGCTGACGGCCTTGGTCGCGCCGGGATAGTTGCCGCCTTCGGCAAGACCCAGGCCGAATCGGGCCAGTTCAAAACCCAGGAGCGTGCGGGCGATTGCGTGAGCCATCGCGGCGACGCTCCAGAATCCGACGCACAGAATGAATCCGACTCGAACGCCGATGACGTCGATCAGGCGGCCGGAGAAAAGCTGGCCAGCGGCGTACGCGAGCGAAAACGCGGCGACGACGTTGGCGTAGTCGATTTCGTTCCAATGCAAGTCGTGTTGAAGATCGCCTTTGAGAAAGCCGATGAGGCCGCGGTCGATGTAGCCGAGCACGGTGGCCAGAAAAAGCAGAGCGCAAATCCGCCATCGCAGGCCGTGCCAGCTTCGCGTTGCATCGTGTTCCGCCGCGGCGAGCATTTCTTGTTGTGTAGTCTAACCGATATGATGCGCCGGTACTGAAATGGAGATGGGCAGCAAACAGCGAGACGAGGCACATGTCTGAGCCGGCGATTCGGATTGAAGGGCTGAGCAAGGTGTACCCGTCCAAGGGCGGCGTCACAGCGGTGGAGGATGTGAGCCTGACCATCGGGCGCGGCGAAATCTTCGGACTGCTGGGGCCGAACGGCGCGGGCAAGACGACGATGGTCCGCATCATCTGCGGGCTGATCGCGCCGACGGCCGGGACGGTTTACGTGGACGGCCTGGCGGTTGGCGATCAGCCTGACGCCGTGCGGTCGCGGATCGGGCTGGTTCCCGAAGACGCGGGGGATTACAAGAATCTGACTCTCGATGAGGAGCTGGAGTACCACGGCGCGATGTACGGTCTGGATCGCGCCGCCGTGCGCCGGCGCAGCGGGCCCCTGCTGGAGCTGCTGGGTTTGCGCGATCGTGCCGGGCATCGGCTCAAGACGTTTTCGCGCGGGATGCGGCGCAAGTTTCATCTGATCCGGGCGCTGCTGCACGAGCCGCGCATTCTGCTGCTGGATGAGCCGACGGCGGGGCTGGATCCCGTGATTGTGGAGGAAGTGTGGGATTTGCTCAAGATTCTGGCCACGGAACAGCATGTGACGGTGGTTTTGTGTTCGCATCATCTGGAGGAGGTCGAGCGGCTCTGCTCGCGCGTGGCCATCCTGCGGAAGCGATTGCTCATCGAGGGATCACTGGCGGAACTTTCCGGCGGCGATCATCGGTATCGGCTGGACCTGCTGGGCGAAGCGGCAGCGCTGGTTGAAGGGGTCGGGCGAATTTCCGGGGTCGTGAATGTGAAGGCGGAGAATGGCGTTCTGCACTTTGCGGTTGTGGGGGCGATTGAGCAGGTCGTGCCGGAAGTGGTGCGCTGCGCGGTGTCCGGCGGCGGGCGGGTGCTGGGGCTGACGCGCAACGAGCGCGATCTGCGAAGCCTGTATCGGTCGTTTGTGAATCCGCGCGAAGGCGCGGAAAATGGAGGGGCGCATGTCTAATTTGACGCTGCTGCGGGTGATGGTGGCCAAGGAGATCCGAAGCACGCTTCGAGAGCGATCGCAGTTGATGGGGCTGATGCTCGGCGTGGCTCTGCCGATGATCATCGCCGGGCTTGTGTTCTATCAGGGCGTTCATGCGTCGCGCATGCGTGCGGCGCGGCATCCGACGTCGTCGGTGGCGACAGGGTCAGCGGGCAGATCACGCGGCGCGGGGGCGCCCTTGGCGGCGATGATGCGGATGATCGGGGTTCCGCCGGAGTTGATGCGCTGGGCGGCGATCGGCCTGCCGGCGGTTTTGGGGGTGTTCTTTTCGATCGGATATCTGATGTCGGCGGTGCTGGCGAGTTTTGTGGGAGAGAAGGAGGGGAGAACACTGGAGATTCTTCTGGCGTCACCCATCAGTGACGGCAAGTTGTTTTTCGTCAAGTGCGTGAGCGTGCTGTTGCCGTCGGCGTGTCTGGCATATGTGTTTGCGGCGTGCGCTTCGCTGGCGGCGGTTGCCGCGGCGCCGCCGGAGTTGCTTCGCATGGCAGGCAGCGCGCTGTTTTTCGGCCTGGTTCTGGGCGTGCCGGTGATGATATTGCCGCAAATCTGGTTTGTCGGGCTGGGGGCGGCGATTTCGGTGAAAGCGGAGACCATGAAAGGAGCCGGGCAGGTGCTGGGCGCTTTTTTCATGATCCCGTTCTTCGGGTTGACCTACGGGGTTCCGCTTCTGTTGCAGACGTTTCCGGCGGTGCGGGCGAGGCTGATCGATCTTGGGAAGTGGTGGCTCGGGCTGCCGTTCATGGAGCAGTACGGATTGGCACTGCTGCTGCTGAGTGTACCCGCCGTGGTGCTGATCGGCATCGGGCGATCGCTTTTCCGGCGCGACCGAATGCTGACATGACGGCACGTGCCGCGGCTTGACATGTGATCTCCGTCGGCACACAACACGTGCTTATGGCGGACTCTTCATTCGACATCGTCTCGGAGATCAATCTGCAAGAAATGGACAACGCGATCACGCAGGCGCAGAAGGAGATCGGCACGCGCTATGATTTCAAGGGCACGGCCGCTTCCGTCGAGTTCAATCGCAAGGACAAGGAACTGACGTTCACCGCCGATGCCGAATCGCAGCTTGATGCGGTGCGCAAGGTCGTCATCGAAAGGATGGTTAAGCGCGGGGTCGATTCCAGGTGCATGGATCCGCAGAAGGTCGAGCAGGCGACCCACAAGACGGTTCGCCAGAAGGTGAAGCTCAAGGACGGGATCGACAAGGAGACGGCCAAGACGATCCAGAAGCAGATCAAGGATTTGAGGCTCAAGGTCAATGCCAGCATTCAGGGGACGGCCCTTCGCGTCAGCGGGCCGAAGAAGGACGATTTGCAGGCGGTGATGGCGCACCTTCGCGCGGCCCCGCCGGGGGTTCCAATTCAGTTTAACAATTATCGCTGAGGCTGATAGTCAGCCAGCGCCGGCGGTGCGCGGCATTCAACAGACAGCAAAAAAGCCCAGGGAGCAAAGCTCCCTGGGCTTTAGTTGTTGATATCAAACCGTATCGGACGAATGTCCGAACTTCACGCCTTGCGTGCCCGGCGACGCGCCAGCAGCGAAGCGCCACCAAGAGCCAACAGGCTCAGGCTGGCCGGCTCCGGCACGGACGTGAAGCTGATCGGCGTAAACTGGATGACCTCGGTAGCACCGCTGCCGAACGTCGTGACGAATCCGGTCATGTCAACCGGACCGGTCGGAATCGCGGTTCCGCCGAACGCACCGTCGGCAGAGTATGAACTGGCCCAGAAGAAGCCTTCCATGCCCTGAGTCAGCCCGTTCAGCTCAAAATTCAGGTTGGCATGAGTCGGAAAGTTGACCGGCAAAGCAAGACCGGCGCCGGTGAGAACGACATTGTCGATCTCAAGAAGCTGGCCTACGACGCCGAAGTTCGAGTTAAACTGAGTCGCGGGACTGCCGGCAACATAGGCGACGGATTCAAGATTGCCGTTATTGAAGTTGGCAGTTTCGTTCACCGGCGCGAGGACGGTGCCCACGCCGAAACCTTCAGCAGTACCGTCGGTGATGGACGTGAGGTTTTCCATTTCCGGAATGCCGTCGAACGGCGAGTATTCGCCGGACAACTGCACCACATCGCCTGCGGTGGGAGTATACCCGACCGGGTATGTGCCGGCGCCACCACCGCCCGCTGGATTTTGGGCGGCGGTCGGGAATTTGCCGAACACATCCAACGAGCCGGTGCCGTCGTTCACCAGGAACGAGTTGTTGGTATAGGTGTATCCATCAAGCGTTTGTGGCGCCGAAAGAATGGCCTGTACGGTCGTCGGCAAAGTGCCCATGCCGATGTCTACCGTTACGCCGGTTGTGTTGGCGACCACATTGTTTTCAATGTGGCCGATATTGGCATCGACCTGACCAAATACTGGAACAGACATGGAGGCGATACCGATCGCGACCATAGAAGCTGATTTATATCTCTTGCGCATTTTCTCTCTCCCTTTACAATGGTTGGCTAGGACCAGTCCCTGCAACCAGTCCATTCCCTGACCCCGCCCTTATACGGCATCCCGATTTCCGTGTCAAGAAAAAAATGTTGAATTCGCACCCAAAATGCGGGAGAGCGAACCGTTTGCGGTGTCCGAGCCTGCAAGTGCTTTATTTGTAACGATTTATAAGTGTCCGGCCGGGTCTGCCCTGGGCTTGGAATGTAGTGAAAAACCTGCGGAATCGCTAAAAAATTCGATGCCGTCGGCGTCGCCCGCGTGGACATATTTGCTAGAATGTACACTCTTATGCCCTCCACGATTTCGGCCTCGCCGCTTCTGCCGGATCTCGCTCGCTCCGTGACCATCGACCAGGTTGGAGTCGAGGAGCGCATCGAGCGATTCTCCAAGCGTAGCATTAAGAAGGCTTCCAAGGCGCACGCGCTGAAGCTGGCGCTGTCGATGATTGATCTTACGACGCTCGAAGGCGCGGACTCGCCCGGCAAGGTGCGGCAGCTTTGTAGCAAGGCGATTCACCTCAATGACGCGCTTCCCGGCCTGCCGCATGTCGCGGCGGTGTGCGTCTATCCGATGCTGGTGCGCATCGCCAGGGAGGCGCTCGGCGGCAGCGGCATCCACGTCGCCGCAGTCGCCACCGGCTTTCCTAGCGGACAGTATCCGCGCCAGACCAAACTTGCCGACACTCGCTTCGCCGTTGAAGAGGGGGCGGATGAGATCGACATGGTCATCAGTCGCGGGCATTTTCTGGCCGGCGAATATGCGTACGTGTTCGATGAGATCGCCGCCATCAAGGAGGCGTGCGGAGCGGCGCATCTGAAAGTGATTTTGGAAACCGGCGAGCTTGGCACGCTGGACGCGGTGCGGCGGGCGAGCGATCTGGCCATGCACGCCGGGGCGGATTTCATCAAGACCAGCACCGGCAAGGTTCAGCCCGCGGCGACGCCTCAGGTGACGCTGGTGATGCTGGAAGCGATCCGCGATTTTTATTATGCGACGGGAAAGAAGATCGGCATGAAGCCCGCCGGCGGAATCTCGACGGCCAAGACGGCGCTGCAGTATCTGGTGATGCTGCGCGAGACGCTCGGCCAGGACTGGCTGACGCCCGATCTCTACCGCATCGGCGCCAGCCGGCTGGCGAATGACATTTTGATGCAGTTGGCCAAGGAGCAGAGCGGGGTGTATCAGTCGTTGGATTATTTTTCGAAGGACTAATCCGGCTGCCAGAGCCGGGCGAGGGGAATGTCCAGGTCCACAAACGGCGACAGGCGCATGACGTCCATGTTCTTACCGCTTGCCGACTTTTGATACTTGCCGTCGGCGAGCGAGTATCCGTCCAATGTTTTCTTGTAGGGGTCGAGAATCCAGTAGTGTGCGACACCTCCCGATTCGTACAGGTTGAATTTCTCCTTGCGGTCGTACGTCACGCTTGAAGGACTGATGATCTCGACGCACAAATCGGGCGGGCCTTCCATGGCCTTTTCGCCGATCAGGTGGAGGCGATTTTTGGCGAAGAATATCAAGTCGGGACGCCGGACATCGTACTCGCCGAAGATGGTATCCACGTCGCCGTAGAGGCGGCCCAGATCGTGGGCGTTGATATGGCCCAGCAGAACCAAGGTGAGTTGCTTCTCCGCGTACGAATGTTTTGGCTGAAAACTGGGGCTCACCGCGACCTCCCCGTCAACCAGTTCCAGCCGAACGCCGGGCGGATCCTCGCCCAGTTGGAGGAACTGCTTTGCCGTCATTTTAATCGTGCTGACTGTCATACCTCTAGTATATCATCATTTTCATCGGAATATCTGTTATACTGGTACGAACCATGAAGGCCACCGCTCCGCCGCGCATCAACTTCGCCGCCGACTGGACTTATGCTCCCGCTCCCGAAACGGCCAAGGTCTCCATCGCGCCGCGATACGATCTGTTCATCAACGGCAAGTTCACGGCGCCGGCCAAGGGGCGATACTTCGACACCATCAACCCTGCCAATGAGAAGAAGCTGAGCGAGGTTGCCGACGCAAGCGACGAGGACGTGGATAGAGCCGTCCGGGCGGCGCGGAATGCGTACGACAAGGTCTGGTCAAAACTCGCGCCCGCCGAGCGAGGAAAATATATCTACCGCATCGCCCGCATCGTTCAGGAGCGGGCGCGCGAACTGGCGATTATCGAATCCATGGACGGCGGCAAGCCGATCCGTGAATCGCGCGACGTGGATATTCCGCTGGTGGCGGCGCATTTCTTCTACTACGCGGGCTGGGCGGACAAACTCGATTATGCGTTTCCCGGCCGCCGTGCCCGGCCAATCGGCGTGGCGGGTCAGATCATTCCGTGGAATTTTCCGCTGCTGATGGCGGCGTGGAAGATCGCGCCGGCGTTGGCGTGCGGCAACACGGTGGTGCTCAAGCCGGCGGAGACGACGCCACTCACGGCGCTGAAGCTGGCCGAAATCATCCGCGACGCGGATCTTCCGCCGGGAGTTGTGAATATCGTGACCGGAGCTGGCGCTACCGGCGCGGCGATTGTCCGCCATCCGGGCATCGACAAGATCGCATTCACCGGCAGCACCGATGTCGGGAAGATCATTCAGAAGTCGCTGGCGGCGACGAAGAAGCGATACACGCTTGAACTGGGCGGCAAGGCGGCCAATGTCATCTTCGAGGATGCAACCATCGATCAGGCCGTCGAGGGAATCATCAACGGCATCTTCTTCAATCAGGGCCACGTCTGCTGCGCCGGGTCGCGGCTGCTGATTCAGGAGAGCGTTTTCGAGTTGGTGGTCGGAAAGCTGCAGGATCGGATGCGCACGCTGATCGTCGGCGATCCGCTGGACAAGAACACGGATATCGGGGCGATCAATTCGCGCGTGCAACTGGAAAAGATCGAGGAGTATCTGAAGCTCGGTCAGGCGGAAGGTGCGAATCTCTGGCAGACCGATTGCGCGGTGCCCGCGCAGGGATTTTTCTGCCGCCCGGCGCTCTTTTTGAACGCGAGCCAGTCGCATCGGATCACGCAGGAGGAAATCTTCGGCCCCGTCGCGGCGATCCAAACCTTCCGCACTCCGGCGGAGGGAATCGAGAAAGCCAACAACACGCCCTACGGCCTTTCCGGCGGCGTCTGGACGGACAAGGGATCGAAGATTTTCAAAATCACCACGAAAATTCGGGCCGGCGTCATCTGGGCGAACACCTACAACAAATTCGACCCGACCTCGCCGTTCGGCGGGTACAAGGAATCCGGCGTCGGCCGCGAAGGCGGGCTGCACGGGCTGTCGGCGTACGTGGAATTGCAGTGAACATGCGAAACGGAAAAGCCAACCACAAAGGCAACGGCGCGACCGCAAAAGCGCGGCTGGCTTCGCGCATCGCTGCGCAGCCCAGCGCCGAGCGGCTGGCGGTGCTGAAGACGTACAAGATTTACATCGGCGGCAAGTTCCCACGCACGGAGTCGGGGCGGTATTACGTTTTGAACGATTCTCGCACGGGCGAGGCTCTGGCCAACATCTGCCAGTGCAGCCGCAAGGATTTCCGCGATTCGGTCGTGGCCGCGCGCGACGCTCAATCAGCGTGGGCCGGCCGGGCGGCGTATAACCGCTCGCAGATTCTCTATCGCATCGCGGAGATGCTCGAAGGCCGGTCGGCGCAGTTTGTCGAGGAAATGATCCAGCAGGGTTACACCGCCGCGGCCGCGCAGGCGGAAGTGGAAGCCAGCGTTGATCGGCTGGTCTACTACGCCGGCTGGGCTGACAAGTACCAGCAGATTTTCAGCAGCGTGAATCCGGTCGCCAGTTCGCATTTCAATTTCAGCGTTCTGGAGCCGACGGGAGTCGTCGCGATTCTCGCTCCGGCGGATAGCGCTCTGATCGGGCTGATCTCAACGATCGCCCCGGCGATCTGCGGCGGAAATACCGTCATCGCCCTGGCCGGGCGCGATCTGCCGCTGTGCGCCGTGACGCTGACGGAGGTTCTGGCCACCAGCGATCTGCCCGGCGGCGTGGTGAATGTGCTCACCGGCGACCGCGCGGAACTGCTGCCTTATTTCGCGGATCACATGGACGTGAACGCCGTCATCTACTGCGGCGACGACGCGAAGCAAATCGCAACCGTGCGCGAAAAATCAGCGGACAACGTCAAGCGAGCCGTCGTTTATGACCGTGCGGATTGGCTCAGCGAAGAAGCCCAGGGGCCGTACTTCATTTCGGACACGCAGGAAGTGAAGACGACGTGGCATCCGATTGGGGTGTGAAATCCCACTTCAAATGACTCGGTCGCGCGGCGGCGAGCCGGCGGTGAACAGCGCCAGATTATCCAGGAAATGCCGCACGACGCGGTCGAATTCGTCGGCCGCGCCGCCGGCGGTGTGGGGGGTGATGAAGCAGTTGGGCGTCGTCCAGAGGGGATCGGTGGGTGGAAGGGGTTCGGGGTTGGTCACATCCAGATACGCGGCGGAAAGGCGGCCATCCGACAGAGATTGCCGCAACGCCGTTTGGTCCACCGTCGCGCCGCGGCCGATGTTGTAAAATACCGCGCCGCTCTTCATCAGCGCAAAGCGCGCGGCGGTGAAGAATCCATCGGTTGAGCCGCCGGCGGGGAGGATGTTCATCACGTGATCGGCGTGGGGAAGAAGGGCGTCAATCTCCGTCACGGGCCGCGTGGGGATCGGTTCGTCGCCGCGCACGGCGCGGCGCACGGCGGTGATGTTCATTTTCAGGGGGGTGAGCAATTCCACCAGCCGGCGGGCGATCTGGCCGAAGCCGAGGATCAGAATCGACTGCCCGCCGAGCAGGTGCGACTGACGGCGTATCGCGGCGGCGGTCCAATCACGTTTGGTCTGTTGATTCAGCATCGCCAGCGGCAATTGCCGCGCGGCGGAGAGAACGAACGCCAGCGCGTGCTGGGCGCACGGCTCGGCGTAGACGGATGAGCTGTTGCTCAGCATCGCTCCGCGGCGGGTGAGCGCCTGGCGGAAATCTTCACGGTCGTAGCGGGCGTAACCGGCGCTGCTGAGCTGAATCCAGCGGAGGCGCTGGCTTTGGATCGCCTGTGCGGCATCGGGTTGGCCGAAGACGATGTCGGCCTGCGGCAGACTTGGATCGGGCGAGGTCGGCTCGACGTTGTTGATGACGCGCTGCGCGACGATCAGCCGATGCGGCGCGACGCCGTTTGTCAGCGTGTTCATCGCCTGCTCGGTGAGGCGGGCGTTGCACCAGATGGTCCATTGAGGCATGAATCTAGGAATACCCGAAGCGTCGTCCGCCGCAAACGGGTGCGGGCGATCATTTGCGGATTCGGATCGTGTAGCTCAGCGGATAATTCGTCGGCTGCGAATCGGAGATCGTCGCGGTGTCGCCGTCCACGGAATAGTCGAACGGCTGGCAGATGCGCGGATTATCCAGAGCGGGAGTGTCGCTGATGTCCTCCAGATGAGCCGGCAGCGCGCCGCCATGCGCGGCGGCGTAGGAGCGGACGGCCTCGACATCCGTCAGGGCGGCCAGCGTGCGATCGGCCCGCATGTAAGTCTCGGCCGCGCGCTGGAATGTCGAGATCATCGCCAGGATTGGATTGGCCGGCTCCTCTTTGCGCAATTGGTGATTCTGCTCGCTCAATTCCTCTTCCTTGGCGCTCAGGATCGGATATGGCAGCGCGGCCATCGCCCATTCCTGATCCGCGAGGTTCACGTACTGCTGATACCAATAAGTGCAGACGACTTTGAACGGGTCCAATTGCGCCACCTGATCGGCGCTCAGTTGATACATGCGGGAATAATCCGTCCGCGCCGCGGGCAGATCGCGCGTCACTTCGTCGGCGACCGTGCGGGCGTTATCCCACGGCGACGTTGAGCCGCCGGCCTGCATTCCGCTCATCTCGTCGATTTCCACGGCCCTTTTGAAAACTCTGTGCCAGGCGTCGGCCGACAATTGGTCCAGGTTCTTTTGTGCCAGGTCCGGGATGGAAGCCGCCAGAAACATCCGCTCGAATTCCGTGTTGGCCGAAAAGCTGTACATCGGCCGCGGGATGCTGGCCAATGCCCAGTACAGATTGGGCGATTGCGGATGGGTCATCACGTCGGCCAGACAGTTGTTCATCAATCCGGCGATGCCCAGTCCGACCAGGCCATTGATAAGGACCGGGCTGCGGGCGACGTTGCGGCCAAGCTCGAAGCCGACGCGGATCGTCTCCAGCGCGTCGTCGATTTTGCCGTCCAGAGTCTGCAGAGCGGCCTGGACTTTGAGCATGTTTGCCAGTTGCCGATCGTTGTTGAGATGCGGCAGCAGCGCCATCACGCCCTGCTCGCGGATGGGGACTCCCCAATCGCACTGGTCGCAGCGGCCGGCGAGGTCGAGCAGCCCATAATTACCGGGCGGTTCAACGGCCGCCGCCAGCGATTTGAAATTGCTCGCATTCGCGTCGTACGCATCGGCCGCCTCGTCAAGGTGTTTGATGTAATAGTCATTCAGCATCGCCGATGCGTTCATATAGAACAGCGCCGCGTTCCCTGCCCGGCGATCTTCGAGCTTGAAGAGCAATGTGTATTTCAGCACCGGCATCGGCGGCTCGGCGGCCGTGAGTTCGAAGGCGTGAATGTCGCCTACTTTTT
>Ga0182024_10010903_pt1 | contig 18402 bp, 15 predicted proteins | sample P32metaG_FD_120480 | JGI IMG/M metagenome (GOLD analysis project Ga0182024, IMG submission 120480) | Permafrost microbial communities from Stordalen Mire, Sweden - P3-2 metaG (Illumina Assembly) | ecosystem: Environmental > Terrestrial > Soil > Wetlands > Permafrost | place: Sweden: Stordalen... | reverse complement strand
GCCCACCGGCAGCCCCCTCCAATCGCCGTCCGTGGTGATTCCACTGTCGGATGTCGCCACGGCAGTGGCCGAGGCTCCTCCGTTATCGACGCTGCGCGCGCACGGCTGTACCAGAGATCACTCTCAGCGTTCGTTGTGGCTTGGTCCGGCGATCTTGGTCCGCGTCGAGCGGCTACCGGTCACGACGAGTCGCGAAGACCGGAGAACAGTCTGAGGAACGCGCCCTTGTCGGGAGGGTCGGCTCCGGCGGCGACAGGCGCCGGTTCGGGTTCGGGTTCGGCGACGGGCGGTTGGGGCTCGGGTTCGGGCCATGCGTCGGGATCATGTCCGGGCACGATCGTGAGGACTGGCGGCGGCTCGGTGTGCGCAGTGTCAGTACCCGGTTGGGTCGCCGGTCCGGGCACCGCTTCGTCCGTGCGATGGGCCGGTTCCGGTTCCGGGACCGCTGGGCTGGGGAGCGGGGGTGCCATCTCGACGTCCGGTGCCCGGGCGACGACGGGATCGATCACGCCGACGGCGCCGACCTCGATCAGCTCGAGCAGTGTTTGGCACAGCTCGATCACCGGACGGTTCGTACGCTGCACAAGCTCGCGCACGGTACGTCGGCCGTCAATCGCGACGAGCAGCGCCCAACGGTCGCGGTCGATGACGATCTCCTCGACCTCGAGCTCGTCGAGCAGCTGCGGCCGGCATTCAAGCGACGGGATCACGCGCAGGATTTCGCGCCACTGCTTCAGGAGGCGGTCGACCTCGACAAGGACGTCGCTGAGCTCGACCAGCTCCGGGCAGCTCCACGGCGCACGGTCGTCGGCCACGAATCGGAACGAGCCCGATTCCTGGCACATGACCGCGAAGCACATGTCGACGAGCCGCACCGACAGCGCCGATCCGGTCTCGACGGCGCCGCGTTGGTCGCCGACCTCGGCGGCTTGGCAATGGCCGTCTTCGAGATGCGCAACGCCCGAGATCGGACCGGCGTCGAGCCACAGCGCACCGCTCTTGCGCGCGCTCGACAGCAGCCCGAGCACCTCGGGCAGCGACAGCGTCTCGAACGTTCCTTGGAGCACCGATACCCCCACGGGACGACGCGAGGCTTCCGTCACCAACATCGACGGGCCGAAGATGGTGCTTGAGAGCCCTTCAGCGCTGGGTGACGGCGGCTCGCATCGCGTCGATCGGCGCGGCCTGGCCGCTCCAGAGCTCGACCTGCAGCGCGGCCTGGTGCACCAGCATGCCGAGCCCGGAGACCGTCTGAGCCCCGCGGGTTCGAGCCGCTGCGAGCAACGGCGTCTCGATCGGTTCGTATACGAGTTCGACGACTACTCGGCCAGGGCCAAGCGCCTGTTCGGGAAGGGGAAGTGATACGTCGCCGGCCATGCCGACGGGAGTCGCGTTGACGACGATATCGGCCGCCGACGCCGCGGCGGCGCGGTCACGCCAGTCGATCGTGGTTCCTTGCGCGAGCGCAGCGGCTTCGGCCGCGGCGGTCGTTCGACGGGCGGCCACCTCGACGCGCGCTCCCCGTCCGGCCAACGCGCGCGCCACGGCTCGGGCCGCGCCGCCGGCGCCGAGCACGAGCGCGTCACGGCCGGCGACATCGACATCGGCGTCCGCGAGTGACCGCAGGAACCCGTCTCCGTCGGTCGATTCGCCGGTGGTACGGCCTCCGGAGGCCACCGTCACCGTGTTGACGCTGCGTAGGGCGGCGGCGGCCGGCGAAAGCGCGTCGCAGAGCGTCGCCATCGTCGTCTTATGCGGCATCGTGACGGCAAGTCCGACGAAGCCGAACACGCGCGCGGCGTCGAGCGCGGCTGAGGTGCCGCCAGTGGGAACCTCGAACGCCACGAACACCCAATCGAGACCGAGCGCCCGGTAGGCCGCGTTGTGCAGCCGAGGCGACAGCGAATGGCGCACCGGCTCGCCGATCACTCCGGCGACCCGCGTCGCGCCGGTGATCACAGCACGCCGGCCTTTTGGGCCGCCGCGATGTTCTGCTGCTGCTGTTGGTACGTGGACGCGAACGCGTGGTGGCCGTCCTTGCCGGCCACCACGTAGTAGAGGTATGTCGTGTGCGCAGGATGGAGCGCGGCAAGCAGCGACGCATCGCTCACCGAGCCGATCGGCGTGGGCGGTAGCCCGGTGTGCAGGTAGGTGTTGTACGGCGATGGGATCTGCAGATCGTGTGCCGAGAGTGTGCGCTCTGCGGGATTTCCCCGCGCGTAGATTACGGTCGAGTCGATCTGGAGCGGCATGTTCGCCGCTAGCCGGTTGTAGATCACTGACGCGATCAGCGGGCGGTCCTGCGGCACCTTCGCCTCGGCCTCGATCATGGAGGCGATGATGATGATCTGGTACGCGCGATAGCCGTCGACGTCGGCGTTCAGCAGGCCGAGCGCTTTGGCGCGGGTGTCGAACGTGTCCACCATCGTCTGGAGGATCGAGATTTCGTCTTGCGAGTTCGAGATCTTGTAGGTGTCGGGCCGTAACAGTCCCTCGAGGTTCGCCACTCCAGCCGGCTCGAAGATCGATCGTACGGAGTTGTTGCGCGCTCCCTCCAAGAACGTCTGCGCGCTGCGGCCGTACAACTTGGCGACGCGCGCGGCGATCTGTTGGAGCCACAGGCCGGGCGGCACCGTCAGGACCTCATAATTGATTTTGGGTCCGCGCTTTAACGCGACGACCGCGGCCCGCACGCCGAGCTTGGTATGCAGGTAGTACGTTCCGGCCTGGAACGAGTTGTCGCCGTGGAAGCGCGCGTAAATTTGGAACGCGAGCGACGAACCGATGATGTGATCGCGATGGAGTTCCTCGCCGATCCTGGGCACCCCCCAGCCTGGCTGTATCTGCACCGGGACGGTCGGACCGGGCGTGCCGTGCGTGTCGATCTCCCAGACGAACCACACCACGCCCGAACCCATCACCAAGACGGGAATGAGCACGACGGCGACGATGACCGCCATGGTGCGACCGCGCCGGCGTCGGCGCCGTCGGGGCCGACTCGGACCGCCCGGGCTAGGGTCGCTCTGGGTGAGGTCTTCACCGGTGATCATTGGCCGGATGGTCGCGGACGGGATTCCAACCACGACTGCAACATCACCGCGGCCGCGATCTTGTCGACGAGGGCGACGCGGTCGGGTCTGCGGACGCGGGCTTCGTCGAGGCTCCGTTCGGCGGTGACGGTCGTGAGACGCTCGTCGTGCGCCACGACTTCGATTCCGGCACCGACCGTCCGGCGCAGCTCCTCTATTTCGGCCTCGGCCGCACACGCGGCGGGACCCTTCGCGCCCGAAAGTGAAAGTGGCAGGCCGACAACGATGGTCGTGACCTCGTGAGCACCGACGATCTCGACGATTGCTCGATGATCGGCGCGGTGTTGACGGCTGCGGGTCAAGACCGACAGCGGCGACGCGACCGTTCGTGTCGGGTCGGAGAGCGCGAGCCCGATGCGCACCGTTCCGAGGTCGACGCCGAGGGCGCGTCCAGCGCTCACCGCTGCCATGTTGCCGCCTGCTCGCGCACCAGTCGGAGCGCCTCATCGAGCCTGTCGGCATTCGCGCCACCGCCGACGACGACGTCCGTTCCTTTGCCCACCCCGCCACCGAGCGCGCGGGCCGCGGGACGCGCGATCGCGTCGGCGGAAACACCGCGTTCGGTGAGATCCCGGCTGACGGCCACCGCGATCCCGGCCTTGACGCCGTCGGGGCCGGTTCCGGCGAGCGCGACCACGCCCGAACCGAGGACACGGACCGTCTCCTGGGCGAGGCGGCGCAGGTCGTCGTTGCTCAGGCCGTCGCGTCGCACGATCACGGCACCGTCGGTTGCGTGACCGGCCAGTTCGACAGCCGCGGCAATCGCGTCTTTCGCCTTGTAGCGGGCCAACTCGTCTTGCAGGGCGCGGACCTGCTCCGAGAGCCGCTCGATCTTGTCGGGCACTTCTTTCGGTGCGGCGCGTAGCAGCGTGGCTGTTCGCCGCAGGACTGCTTCTTCTTGTTCGATATAGGTCAGTGCGCCGTCGCCGGTCACGGCTTCGATCCGGCGCAGGTTCGAGCCGATCGAACTCTCGTTGACGATCTTGATCGGCCCGATGAACCCGAGTGCGTAGACGTGAGTGCCGCCGCACAGTTCCGTTGACGGGCCGGCTTCGAGGACGCGCACGATCTCGCCGTACTTCTCTCCGAAGAACGCGATCGCGCCGATGCGTTCGGCCTCTGCCTTGGTGGTTTCGTAGTGTCGGACCGGGGCGTCGGAGATCACCTGTTCGTTCGCGAGGCGCTCGACCTGCGCGAGCTGGTCAGCGGTGACCGGATCGTGGTGACTGAAGTCGAAACGCAAACGATCCGGCGCGACCATCGACCCGGCCTGCTGTACGTGGGCGCCGAGCACCTCGCGCAGCGCCCAGTGCAGGATGTGGGTTGCCGTGTGATTTCGCCGGATCCGGTCGCGTCGCGCGGCGTCGATCGCCGCGATCACCTCGTCGCCCTCGTGCAGGACACCGCTGCGCACGACGCATTCGTGCACGACGAGCGAGCCCGCGATGCCATAACGCGTGTCGCTCACGTCGAGCACGGTCTGCGCGCCCGCGACTCCTGCGGCCGCCGCGACCGTACAGATCATGCCCGTGTCACCGACCTGGCCGCCCGACTCGGCGTAAAAGGGCGTGCGATCCAGCACGACTTCGACTGTTGCGCCCTCGGCTACGTCGTCGACCCGCGTTCCATCAACGACCAAGGCGACGACGTTGGCCTTGGTGAGGTGTTCCTGGCGGCCGGTGAACTCCGACGCGCCGTACTCCTCGAGCAGTGAACGCCACACGGAATTGTCGCCGGCGGCGGCGCCGGCTTCGTCGGCGGCGGCGCGGGCACGGGCCCGCTGTTGGGCCATGCGACGTTCGAAGTCGTCGATGTCGACGGTCCGGCCCCGTTCGCCTGCGATCTCGCGCGTGAGGTCGATCGGGAAGCCCAATGTGTCGTGCAGGAAGAACGCATCGGCGCCGCTCACGTCAGCGCGTTCCACGATCTCGCCGAGCAATTCGACACCTCGCTGTAACGTCGCGCGAAACGCTCGCTCTTCTCTTGCGACCACGTTCTTGAGGGTGTCACGGTTCGCGGCGAGCTCGGGATAGGCGACGGCCATGACGTCAATCGCCGCGTCGATCATGTCGGGCAGCACAAGATCGCGGGCGCCGAGCAGATACGCGTGGAGGACCGCGCGACGGATGATGCGCCGAAGCACGTACCCGCGCTCCTGGTTCGACGGCCTCACACCGTCGGCGATGATGAATGCCATGGCGCGCGAATGCTCGGCGATGATGCGTAACGACACGTCGACCCGGTCGGTCTCGCCGTACACCGATCCCGTGTCGCGCTCGGCCCGCGCGATGAGAGGCCGGAACACGTCGATGTCCCAGATCGATGTCTTTCCCTGCACGACCATGAGGAAGCGCTCGAGGCCCGCGCCCGTATCGATGCTTGGCTTCGGCAGCGGAACGCGCGACCCGTCGGATTGTTGGTCGTACTGCATGAACACGAGGTTCCAGATCTCGATATACCGGTCGTGGCCGGTCGCTGGGCCGCCCTCCGGCCCGTAGTCGCGGCCGAGGTCCCAGAAAATCTCGGACGAAGGCCCGCAGGGACCTGTGTCGCCCATGCTCCACCAGTTGTCATCGCCGAGACGTTGGATCCGCTCGGCCGGGAAGCCGATGTCTTCGCGCCAGAGTCGCTCCGCTTCGTCGTCGTCCTCGTGCACCGTCACCCATAGCCGGCTGGCGTCGAGTTCCAGCACGTCGGCGCACAGCTCCCAGGCCCACGCGATCGCTTCCGGTTTGAAGTAGTCGCCAAAGCTGAAGTTGCCGAGCATCTCGAAGAACGAGAAGTGGCGATTCGTGCGTCCGATGTCGTCGAGGTCGTTGTGCTTGCCGCCGGCGCGCACGCACTTCTGCGACGACGCGGCCCGCTTGAAGGGCGGCGTCTCCTCGCCGACGAAGTAGCTCTTGAACGGGATCATGCCGGCGATCGTGAACATCACCGTTTTGTCGACCGGGATCACACTCGCCGACGGCACTTCGGTGTGGCCACGCGCGACGAAGAAGTCGATGAACGCACGCCGGAACGCGTCCGCGGTGGTCGGGCGGTCGGCCATCGCGACCAGGTTACTGTCCGGTCGCGCGGTCGAAGCCCGAGTTCAGCTCGACCTCGCGGGTGCGCATCGCGGTACGCCCCTCCGAGACGGCCGACCGAACGTTGTCAGTCCAACGATCCACCAGATCGCCAGGCCCGAGTCTTTGGACGATCCGGCGCAGGCGACGTGTGACCGCCCACGACGAGCCGATACCGAGCGCGAAACCGACGATCAGCCAAAACAGCCGCTTGATCACTCAGGACGCCTTCGGCTTGGCGGCAAGCACGTCAGCCGCGATCGCGTCCCTGGTCCTCGCCCGACGACGGCGACCTCGTCGCCGACGCGCGACCGGTACCGGCGGTTCGCCCTCCCGCAACCGTTGGGCGGCCCGTGAGACGCCGGTGCCGAACGCCATCGCCTTAACGACGGGCGAACGCAAGGTCCGCGCCGCGAGGCGCGATGCGCCGTCGACCGCGCCTGACAGCCGTTCAGCGGATGTGACGAGGCGCTCGACCCGATCGACCTCGGTCGCGGCGTCGCATACCGCGTCGCGCGCGGCTTCGAGCAGTGGGATCGCTTCGTCGTGAAGCGCGGTTGCGGTATCCCGCAGTTCGCGCAGTGTGCGAGTGACCGCTATCAGCGACGCGCCGAGCACTGCGACGAGCATCGTCACGACTGTCGCGGCGACCACCGCGAGCACGTCACCTGCCGACATCGTCACCCACTTCCTCTGCTGGTTCTTGTTGTGCTGGGAGCCGCCGTCGCGCCTCCAACGCTGAGAACATCCCCGGCTCCGCGCCGTGCGAACTCGGCCGGTAGAACCGCTCGCCGGCCACTTCGGACGGCATGTGTTCCTGAGGCACCCAACCCTGCGGCGTATTGTGAGGATAGACGTAGCCGGCACCGTGCCCGAGTGACTGAGCACCCCGGTAGTGCGAGTCACGTAGGTGCATCGGCACCGGCCCGGCCCGGCGGTCGCGTACCGCCGCCGTGGCCGCGCCGAGCGCGCTCGCCACGCTGTTCGATTTCGGTGCGAGCGCAAGGTGGATCACCGCGTGTGCGAGGTTGAGCGCGGCCTCTGGCAGCCCCACATATTCGACCGCGTGAGCCGCGGCAGTGGCCACGAGAATGGATTGTGGGTCCGCGAGGCCGACGTCCTCCGAAGCGAGGATCACGAGCCGACGCGCGACGAACCGTGCGTCTTCGCCGGCTTCGATCATGCGTGCGAGCCAGTACAGACCGGCGTCCGGATCTGAGCCACGGATCGACTTGATGAACGCTGACACGATGTCGTAGTGCTCGTCGTCGCCGTAGTTGACGGATCGCAACGCGAGCGCCGCTTCGGCGTCTCCCAGCGAGATGCGGCCGGTGGCGCGTTCGACGGCCAGCGCGTGCGCGACTTCGAGCACCGTGAGGAGATGTCGCGCGTCGCCTTCGCTCTTGTCGACAAGATGTTCGAGTGCGTCCGCGTCGATGTCGGTTGCTTCGTCTCCGAGCCCACGGTCTCGGTCCCCGAGCGCGCGCTTCGCAAGTTCGCGCAGATCGGAGTCGGCGAGCGGTTCGAGTCGGAACAGCGTGCTGCGTGACAGCAGTGGTCCAGTGAGCGAGAAGAACGGGTTCTCGGTGGTTGCGCCGACCAGCACGAGCAGGCCTTCTTCGACGAATGGCAGGAGCACGTCCTGTTGCGCGCGCGAAAACCGGTGCACTTCGTCGAGAAACAGGATCGTCCCCTGGGCGCGTTCGCCGAGCCGGGCGCGCGCCCGTTCCGCGACCTCGCGCACGTCTTTCACCCCGGCACTGACCGCCGACAGCGTCTCGAAGGCCTTGGCGCTCACTCCGGCCACGAGCCGGGCGATCGTGGTCTTGCCGGTGCCGGGCGGGCCCCACAACACGACCGACGACAGCCGGTCGGATTCGATGAGAACCCGTAACGACTTTCCCCGCCCCAGCAGGTGGCCCTGTCCCACGACCTCGTCGAGCGATCGGGGCCGCAGCCGCGCCGCGAGCGGCGCACGACTCGCCAGCCGCTCCTCGACCGCGGCTGCGAACAGATCCGGCCCCGAAGACATACCGTCAGGCTACGTCGCCAACGACCCATCCGACGGTGTCGCTCATGCACTGATGCGGTGCTCGACAGCGCCATCCGGGGGTGCGTCGGCAACCTCGTTGCCCGGTCGCGAACGATCCGCCGGGCCGGCATGCGGTCTGGCGACTCGCAGCCGACGCCAGCCTCACCGCCACGCGCGGTCGTCGTCGACGAAGCGGTGTGGGTCGGCGACCACGTCGAACGCTACGCAAGACACCCCATGTCGGCTTCGACACCTGTCCTGGTGCTCGCGTCACAACGACCCGCGCCGGCACAATCGGATCGTTGACGCGGTCAGGGTTGAGGGAGGACGCGCAGACCGAGCTCGCGGAGTTGGGATTCGTCGATCGACGTCGGCGCATCGGTCAGGGGGTCGACGCCCGACTGTGTCTTCGGGAACGCGATGACCTCACGAATGTTCTCCTCGCGTGCGAGGATCGCGGCGAGCCGATCGATGCCAACGGCGAAACCTGCGTGCGGCGGCGCACCGAAACGAAACGCGTCGAGCAGAAAACCGAAGCGTTGCTGCGCGTCGTCGGGTTCGATGCCGAGCAACGAGAAGATCCGCTGCTGCATGTCCGGCCGGTGTATACGCACACTGCCCGAACCGAGCTCCCATCCGTTCAGGACGAGGTCGTAGGAACGTGAACGGACCGAAAGCGGGTCGGACTCCAGACGGTCGACATCGTCGGGATGCGGGGCTGTGAACGCGTGATGGGCCGGCATCGGACGGCCGTCGGGGTCGAGGCCCTCGAACAGCGGGAAGTCGACGATCCAGGAGAACTCAAGACCTTCGAAGACCGGCGGCCGGCCGAGGTCGAGTCGCAGCTGGCCCAAAACATGACGCACCATCGCACGGTCGCCGGCGACCAGGAATAACAGATCGCCGGGACGAGCGCCGAGCGCGTCGGCGATGCCGAGCCGCTCCGCGTCGGACAGGAACTTGACGACCGGCGACTCAAGCGTCGAGCCGTCGCGTACGCGCATCCATACCAGACCGGCGGCGCCGAGGGCTTTGGCTCGTTCGGTGAGGGTGTCGAGCCTCGAACGACCCATGTCGCCCTCGCCCAACACGCAGATACCTTTGACCACTTCCGCGCCCGCGAACGCGCGGAACTCGGTCGCCTCGAACACCTCGGTGAGGTCGACAAGTTCCATCCCGAAGCGGGTGTCGGGCTTGTCGGAGCCGTAACGTTCCATCGCGTCGAGCCAGGTCATCCGGGCAACCGTTTTCGGCGCCTCATCCGGCCGCACCGCTTCGGCGGCTGCGAGCACGGCGATGGTCACCGCCGCCAACACATCTTCTTGATCTGCGAAGCTCATCTCTACGTCGAGCTGCATAAATTCGAACTGGCGGTCGGCTCGCAGATCTTCGTCACGGAGGCAGCGAGCGATCTGGAAGTAGCGATCGAAGCCCCCCACCATGAGCAGCTGCTTGAACAGCTGCGGGCTCTGCGGCAACGCGTAAAAGGATCCGGGCCGCAGACGCGACGGCACAACGAAGTCGCGTGCGCCTTCCGGCGTCGAAGCGATGAGCATCGGCGTCTCGACTTCAATGAACTCCTGGGAACGCATGGCCTCACGCATCGCGCGGTTGATCTCCGAGCGCGCACGGAGGCTTCGCTGCATCGACGCGCGACGCAGGTCCAAGTAGCGGTAGCGGAGCCGCAGCACCTCATCGATGTCGGCACGCTCGTCGAGCGGGAACGGCGGAGGTTCAGCCTCGTTCAAGACTTCCACCGAGCTCGCCGCCACCTCGATCTCGCCGGTCGGAAGGTCGACGTTGACGGTTCCCTCGGGCCGTGGTCGTACCGTTCCCTGGACCCGCAAGACCCATTCGTTGCGCACTCGGTGCGCGGCTTCGCAACCGGCCTGCTCGGGATCGACGACGACCTGCACCAGGCCCGCGGTGTCGCGCACATCCAAAAAGACGACGCCGCCGTGGTCGCGACGGTGCGCGACCCAGCCGCATACGGTTACCGCATGGCCAACATGTTCGGCGCGTAGGTCGCCCGCTCGATGCGTGCGCATCATGTGGAGGTCATGTCCTCTCTCTTCCGCAGCCATTGCGCGACGTCGTCGCGTTTCACGTCGGCCTGCTCGCCGCTCACGAGGTCTTTGACGACGACGTTGCCTTGCGCGCTCTCACGCGGCGCGAGCATCACGCCCCAACGCGCCCCCACACGGTCGGCGGCGCCCCATTGCTTTTTCATCGATCGGTTGCCATACGCCCGATCGGCCGACAGACCGGCGGCTCGCAATTCGGCGAGCAACGCGAGACTAGCCAACCCGCCCACCGCGTCGATGACGAAGACGTCGAGCGACGTCGCCGACGCGCCGAACACGCCTTCGGCTTCGCAGACGATCAGGACACGTTCGATGCCGATTCCGAAGCCGATGCCAGGCGTGGGTTTGCCACCCATCTGTTCGACCAGGCCGTCGTAGCGGCCGCCACCACCGATGGCATTCTGCGCGGCATCGAGCGAGTCGGCCTGGAACTCGAAGGTTGTGCCTGTGTAGTAGTCGAGGCCGCGCACCAGACGCGGCGCGATCTCGAAATCGATGCCGAGCACCCGTAAGCCTGCCTGCACGGTTTCGAAGTCTGTCGCGGCTGCGTCAGTCAGATAGTCGCCGATCTGGGGCGCGGCGGCGATCATTTCTTGCCAGTCTTCGCGTTTGGAGTCGAGGATCCGCAGCGGATTCGCCTCGGCGCGTGCGATCTCGTCGCCGAGTAGTACTGCGTGAGTACGCCAGTACTCGAGGAGCACGTCGCGGTAACGGCTTCGCGTCTCGGTGTCGCCCATCGAGTTCACGAGGAGCCGAAGCCGGCGCAACCCGAGATCGTTGCGGTAGAAGCCGTGCGCGAGCGCCATGACCTCGACGTCGACAGTTGCGTCGTCGACACCGAGCACCTCGACGCCGACTTGCCAGTGTTGGCGGTACCGGCCCCGCTGTGGACGTTCGTAGCGGAAGTTCGGGGCCACGTACCAGACTTTCCACGGCGTCGGCGGCTGGTGCTGCGCGAACGCCCGCGCGACCGATGCGGTCCCGTCGGCGCGCAGTGCGAGCTGCCGACCACCCTTGTCCGAAAAGTCGTACATCTCCTTTCGCACCGCATCGGTGCTGGAACCGAGCTTCTGCACGACCTCGACATGCTCGAAGATCGGTGTCACAACCATTCCGAAACCGGCGCGGCCGGCCCGCACGGCGAACGCCGCGACGAACGCCTGCCATCGGTCGGACTCGGGCGGGAGCACGTCGTGGGTGCCGTTGGGCGCGCGAAAGACGTCTCGGTCGCCGGGCATGCGCGGTCATGCTAGCGATCACACCGTGCGGATCTGCCGATCATTCTCGCTCGAGCGCTGCGCAACGCTCCGGCCGTAACCGCGCCGATCAGGGGCTCGCGTTGGGCTGGATCTCCGCGTAGGAAACTCGCTGCCAGGCCGACAGCGTCGGATCGAGGAAGTACGGCGGACTCAGATAGGTCAGTCGCGTGTCATAGTTGTAGAGCTTGTTGTAGCCGGACACGATGGCCGGTGGGGATCCCGAGAACGTTCCGACAGCACCGCGGAACTCCTGCGAGATCACGCCGTTGACAGTGAGGTTGCCGAGGGGCGCGCCGTCGGCCCAGTTCTGCACGTAGAACGAATGGTTGAGGGCCAGGATGGCCGCGTCGATCGTCGGGTTCGTGAGCGACCCGGCCAGGTTGTTCCCGTTCGAGTCGACCGGGTGGTAGACCTCGACATCGTTGTTCGCGATCAGTCCGAGCACGTCGGTCCCGCTCGGATACTGGTGGTAGACCAGGTTGCCATTGATGATGATGTCGTTGTCGGCTGCGATCGTGAGCTGACCGGCCAGCGTCCCGTTCACGGTCACGTCGCCGTTGCACGCAGATCCGGAGCAGGCGGAATAGTTCGGATCCGAATGGGAGGTCGGGACGGTCTGGTCGTAGATCACGCCGTTCGCGGGCAGGTTCAAGTTGTTGCCGGGCCCGCATCCCGGGTTCGTCGACTTGGTCGCCGGGCTCGTCACGTTCATGAAGCCAACGTTGCCGGTGTTGTGCAACACGATCGTGGTCGGCCCCGTGTACAGGCAGCCGAGCCCGCCGACCGCGCCGTTGGCCTCGCTTTCAATCGAGGTGTTGGCGGGTGGGAACGGCAGGTCGGCCCCGCTCGCCGGGTCGTGCAGTCGCTCGAACACCGGCGCGTTGGTACAGCCCAACGGATTGAGCACGACACCGGGTCCGGCGAAATGCGTCGAGCCGTTGACGCTTTGACTCGTCGGCGAGTTGTAGTAGGTGTCGGTGTCGCCGTTGAACTGGGGGGCGCCACAGACGTACAGACCGTCGTTGGTGTGCACCGGCCCGTTCAGTGTCGAAAGGTCGGTCCAGTACACGATGTCGCAGTTCGAGGTGTCGGGGCCGTAGTTCGAGATGTTCGGGTTCCACTGCCACGCCCGGTACTCACACGTCGTCGGGTTGCCGGACAGTGCCGGATCGACAATCTCGTAGTCGGTGAGGTACAAGAAATCGAGGAAACCTTGGCGACGGATCCCGACCTTGACGGTACGGATGACACCGCGCGACTTTCCCGACGACGTGAGATAGATGGTGCCCGAAACGGCCGTTTGGCTCACGTTGGGGTCATAGCGGTATGTCTCGCCGTTGTCGTCCGGGCCGGGCACCGGAACCCAGCTCGTGAAGGCCTGATTGCCGTCGGGCGGCAGATTCGTCGCGCTGTAAGTCCAGTAGTTGCTGTTCTGGTTCAAATGGTTGAGGTAGTCGTCGACGCCGGCTTCGGCGGCCGCCAACGCCGATTCGTGGTCCTGATCGTGACGGGCCAACGGCAACTGCTGCACCGCTTGGTTGAAGATTGCCAGCGTTGTGAAGGTGAGGATCATGACGACGGCCATGACAGTGATCATGGCGAGGCCAGACTCGTCACGGTTCGTGCGGATCGTTCGGTTCGTTTCGGTGCGGGCTGGATGGCGGCGCGACATGCTGTTGACCTGTCGGGTCAGTCGTTCGGGTTGTAGTCGGTGTTGCGTATGTGCACGGTCGTGTCGATCACGACGACCGGCGACGTTGGTGTGACACGAACCCGCAGGTTGATTCCGACGCTGTCGATGCTGCGCAGCGCGGCGGTCGTGGTGATCGGGGTCGCGATGGGATTTCCGTCGGTGTCGAAGTACGTGAAGAGCGGTTGGCTGGTGTCGATGTATTCGCCGTCGATGCGGTCCGATGGCGTTCCCGTGTAGGTGTAGTTGCCAGGACTTCCGCCGGCATTCGGCGACGTGCTGTCCTCGTGGAACAGATAGACGCTCGTGCCGGGATCCAACGTGAGGTAGGCGTGCAACTCGTCGGGACCCAGGAGGTCGGCAAGATTGGCGTAGAACGTCACGTCGTTCACATTTGCCGAAACGAACGCCGCACCAGTCGCCGACGTGGCAACCGCCGTCCGGAGGTCCTTCGAGATGCGGTCGGCGATGGTCTGCGCTTGTCCCTCGGCGGTGAAACGGTTCGTCGTCAAGACCGTCTCGGACTGCATCGACGACAAGACGCCAAGCGCGGCGGCGAGCACGACCGACAGCATCATCGTCGCGATGATCATCTCGATGAGCGTGAAGCCCGACTCGGAGCCGGACCGCAGACGGGCACGGAGATGGCCGGTCAACTGACTGTCACCGGAACGGTCGCCAAAGCCGAGCCGGTCGCCGCACCGGTGGCTGTGACGTTGAAGACGCCGGTCACCTGACGCCAGACCGAGGCGGTGCCGTGTTTCGCGCCGGATGTGGCGGTGATCGTCCAATGGCCGAGCGGCACCGCAGTGGTACTCGTGCCGCCCGCGACGGTCATCACGAGCCCGAGTGTCGGTGCGCTGCCCGATCCACCACCATTCGTGCACACCGCGGTGGCCGCCGGCTGCGGATTGGAATATGTCGTCTCGGTCATCGTCAGCGTCGCACCGACGACCGCGGTTCCGGTCGACGTCTTCACGGTCACGGGCATGTCGTACAGCGGGACGCTGACTGTGGCCGTTCCACCCGGCGACACGTCGGTCGTCGTCGTGCCCGGGTTGGTGTAGAACGGGTTACGTGACGTGTCGAGCCCGTTCGGGTTGTTGTCGGTGCAGTTCCCCGCGAACACGGTGTATCCCGACGGATACGGAAACAGCGGCGTCAGCGACGTTGACCCGGCAGCGAACGAATACTGTCCGTAGGGTTGCAAGCCGGTGTTGGCGATCCCGATCGGGATGTTCGTCGCAGGCATCGCGGAGGACGGCCCGGTCCATTTGGGGTTGAGGGAAATCGTCGCGGCCGTGTCGTAGTAGAACGTGAGCGACGAGGTCTGGCCGATAGTCACCGACGTCGTCTGGCTCGGCATGAGCAACTCCTGGTTGCTGACGCCGGTGCCGGCGGTGACCTTCACCGTGTAGGCCCCGGGCGTCAGGAAGGCAAAGAACGCGCATCCTTCGGCGGTCGTCGACTGCGTTTGCGACGAGGTTCCCGAGATCGACACCGCCGCGTCGACGACGGGAAGGCCTGCAGCGTTCAGGACCATCGCGCCGATCGAACCGGTCGAGGCCGAGTATGCACCGACCGGCGGCGACAACGCGGTGGTCGACTGCACCGGCTGGGTCGCGCCCATCCCGGGCCACGTGACCGACTCGGTCAGCTGGAGGATCGCGTTGCTGCCGCCGTCCCCGCTGGCGCACGAACTGGTCGTGGACGACTGCCCAACCCACTGCATCTGCTGGGTGACCGTGAACCGGAGCCCGTTCACCGTCTGGGTCGTGACGGTCTCGCCGGGCACGACTTTCGACGTAAACAGGGCCGGGTTGGCGGCTGGACCGCGGATCTCTTCGATCGCTGCTGACGCGAGTTGGGCGGCGACGACGCGTTGGCGAGTGTCGCCCGAGACGCGGGTCCCTTCCTCGAAGAGGCCGGCTGCGCCGAGGAACGCGACGAGGAGCAGCGTGGCTGCGACCACGACCTCAATGATGGTGAATCCCGCGTCCGCGTCGAACCCGTTCCCCCGCTCATAGCGAGAGGCCCGGGCCCGGCGCGTGCTGAGTCGCGTCCGAGCAGGCCGCTGCATGCATTACAGGTCGGCGTCTGGGCGCGGGTTCTGAAGCGCGTGGGCCGCGAACTGCGGATATCTCGCTCCGACGAGCGGGGACGACCTTCGGCTCAGCTGCGGGCGCCGGGCAGCACTCGCGTCGCCTCGTATACCGAACCGACCCGTTTTACGGCCAGCAAGATGGAGTGCAGGTGGCCCGGATCGGCAAGTTCGAAATCGAAGCGGAGCCGGGCGATCCGGTCGGCCTGCGTTTGGGAGGCGCAGGCGATGATGTTCACGTGGTGTTCGGACAAGACGTCGGCGACGTCGCGGAGCAACCGGGACCGGTCGAGCGCCTCGATCTCCACCGACACGACATAGTTGCCGGGCGCGTCGTTGTCCCATTCGACGTCGATCACTCGGTCGCTTTGCGTTCTTAGACTCAGTGCGTTGGCGCAGTCGGTGCGGTGGACCGATACGCCCCGACCTCGAGTGACGAAACCCATGATCTCATCGCCGGGCACCGGCGTGCAGCATCGCGACAGCCGGACCATCACGTCGTCGAGGCCTTCGACGTGGACGCCGACGTCGCCATGACCGCGGGTACGCCCAGGCGCGCGTGGGGGGCGGGCCACAGTGACCGGCAGTTGCTCCTCGCCGCCCCGCAGGTCGCGTTGCACGCGCTGCACGACCGCTTTCGCCGACAGGTGATGTTCGCCGATCGCGGCGTACAGGGTGTCGAGGTCGGCATAGTTGAGCTGCGCGGCGACCTTCGACATCGCAGCCGACGACGCCAGCTTCTGCACCGGCATCCCCTCGCGCCGCAACGCCTTCACCAGTTCCTCCCGCCCGGCGTCGATCGCGTCGACTCGACGTTCGCGCGAGAACCATTGGCGGATCTTCGAACGGGCCCGCGGAGTGTGCGCGAACTGGAGCCAGTCGCGGCTCGGGCCGGCACCTTCGACCTTGCTCGTGAAAATCTCGCACGTCTCGCCTGACAGCATCGCCGAGTCGAGGGGTACGAGCCGGCCGTTGACACGCGCACCGATGCATCGGTGGCCGACCTCGGTGTGGATCGCGTACGCGAAGTCGACGGGGGTCGCGCCGGTCGGAAGCGTGATCACCCGCCCCTTGGGTGTGAAGACGAACACCTCGTCTTGTTCGAGGTCGATTTTCAGGCTCTGCATGAACTCGCCGGGATCGGTCGTGTCCTGCTGCCAGTCGACGATCCGCTGGAGCCACACGAGATCTTCGGTCGGGTTGCGATGCTCCTTGTAGCCGAAGTGCGCGGCGACGCCGTACTCGGCGCGGCGGTGCATCTCGCTCGTACGAATCTGGAACTCGACCGCTCGGCCCTCGGGACCGACGACTGTGGTGTGCAGCGACTGGTAGAGGTTGAATTTGGGCATCGCGACGTAGTCCTTGAACCGGCCTTGGACGGGGCGCCACAACGCATGGATCGAACCGAGCGCGCCGTAGCAGTCCTTGACCGACTCGACGATCACGCGTACACCGACGAGATCGTTGATCTCGTCGAACTGTTTCCCGCGCACGACCATCTTTTCGTAGATCGACCAGTAGTGTTTCGGCCGCCCCCGCACCTCGGCGCGGATGTGGAGCTGGTCGAGCCGGGCGCGGACCGCTTCCAAAACCTGCTCGAGATATTCCTCGCGTTCCCCCGCAGCCGAGAGCACCATCGCTTCGATCTCGACGTAACGTTTGGGGTACAGCACCGCGAACGCCAGGTCCTCGAGCTGCCATTTCACTTCCTGCACGCCGAGCCGATGCGCGAGCGGCGCGTAGATGTCGAGGGTCTCCTGCGCGATGCGGCGCTGCTTCGCCTCCGGGAGCGACGCGATTGTTCGCATGTTGTGCAATCGATCGGCAAGCTTGATCAACAGGACGCGCACATCCTTGGCGATGGCCACGAGCATCTTGCGCATCGTGGCGGCCTGCTGCGCCTCTTTGGAGTCGAACTCGAGCCGGTCGAGCTTGGTGACTCCGTCGACAATTGCGCCGACGTCGTCTCCGAATTGTTCGACGAGATCGGCGAGCGTGAGCTCGGTGTCTTCGACCGCGTCGTGCAGCAACGCACCCGCGAGGGTGACGTCGTCGAGGCCGAGATCGGCGAGGATCAGCGCGACACCCAACGGATGGGCGATGTACGGGTCGCCCGACCGTCTCATCTGGTCCCGATGTGCGTCGCGTGCGACGACATAGGCCCGGTCGATCAGCGCCACGTCGGCGTCCGGACGTCGGGCGAGGACACGGTCGATCAGCGGCCGCAACGCCCGATCGATGCTCGCAGTTTGGGTGTCACTCATAGCGGAGCACCGCGTGGACACGATGACCTTCGAGCTTGGCGCGTCCGCCGAGGCCGGCCAACTCGAGCAGGAACGTGAAACCGGCGACCGTGCCCCCGAGCCGCTCGACCAGCCGAGCCGTCGCCGCGGCGGTGCCGCCGGTCGCGATCACGTCGTCAACGACGAGCACGTGTTCGCCGGGAAGGACTGCGTCTCGATGGACTTCGAGGAGGTCGGTGCCGTATTCGAGGGCGTACTCCTCGCGTTCGATCGCCCAGGGCAGCTTCCCCGCTTTGCGGACCGGAATGAACCCGGCTCCCCGCCGGTAGGCGAGCGGTGCGGCAAACACGAATCCCCGCGCTTCGATACCGACCACCTTGTCGATCTGTACATCGGCGAACGGCGCGGCCAACGCATCCACGGTGAGGGCGAACGCGTCGGGCGCGGCCAGCAGCGGCGTGATGTCCCGAAAGACGATGCCTGGCTTGGGCCAGTCGGGAATGTCGCGTACGAACTCCCGCAGCGCCGAGGTGTCAGCCACAACGTCCAGGGTAGTTGTTCACGCGGCTCGCACTGGCCGCCGCACACCCGGGCCGACGATCGTCGTCGGCCGTCAGGTCGGTCGGATCTGTGACGGCTATTTGCGTTTGCGGCGACGTTGTTGGCGGGCGCGCGGCTGGATTGTGCGTCCAACCGCCGGCGGGCCGGGCACCCCGACGCCGAGCCGTGCGTCGTCGTCGGGGAGCATCTCTGCGCCCACGGCGACGGCGGCGGGTCGGGTCGGTGACGTTCCCGGTGTCGGCCCGGGCGACGGCGGGCCGGACGGCGCGGATCCGCCG
>Ga0182024_10010902_pt1 | contig 18402 bp, 12 predicted proteins | sample P32metaG_FD_120480 | JGI IMG/M metagenome (GOLD analysis project Ga0182024, IMG submission 120480) | Permafrost microbial communities from Stordalen Mire, Sweden - P3-2 metaG (Illumina Assembly) | ecosystem: Environmental > Terrestrial > Soil > Wetlands > Permafrost | place: Sweden: Stordalen... | reverse complement strand
CGCCGCGCAAGATCGAATTCACCCTTGCAGGCGCTGGTCACGCTCAATGAACCGATGTTCGTGGAGTGCGCTCGATCGCTGGCGAAGCAGACGCTTGCCGACGGCGGCGACGATGATGCGGCTCGAATCGATTACGCGTTTCGTCGAGTTTTGACTCGCTCGCCGCAGGCGGTGGAGCAGAAGGAGTTATTGGCGGTTCTCGAAAAGGCTCGACAACGATTCGCTGATGGATACCTGAATCCCAATGAGCTGACGACCGGCGGCAAAGATACGCCGAAAGATCTGCCGGCCAACGTCACGCCGACGCAGTGGGCCGCTTACACGGCGATGTCGCGTGTGCTGCTCAATCTGGATGAAACGATCACGCGTGAATGACTTGATGGTGCCGTTATGACTATTCCGCAGCAGCTTTTTGCCGAGTATCAGAAGTTCATCACCCGGCGGTGGTTCTTCCGCCAGTGCGGCGTCGGAGTCGGCGCGATCGCGCTGTCTCAACTGCTTCAGCAGAGCGCGGGCGCCGCGGAATCGACGAACCCGCTCGCACCGAAGAAGCCGCATTTTCCGGCCAAGGCCAAGCGGGTAATCTACCTGTTCATGGCGGGTGGGCCCAGTCACATCGAGCTGTTTGACAACAAGCCGGAGTTGGCCAAGTGGGACGGCAAGCTGCCGCCGGCGGATTTGCTCAAGGGATACCGGGCGGCGTTCATCAATCCGAATTCGAAACTGCTTGGGCCCAAGTTCAAATTCGCCCGGCATGGGAAAAGCGGACAGGAGATTTCCGAAATCCTGCCGCACCTGGCGGAAGTCGCCGACGACATCGCGATCGTGAAGTCGATGAAGACCGACGCGTTCAATCACGCGCCGGCGCAGGTGCTGATGAGCACCGGCTCGCAGATCTTCGGCCGGCCCAGCACCGGCGCGTGGGCAACTTACGGCCTCGGCACCGAGAACAGCGACCTGCCCGCGTTCGTCGTCTTCAGCACGGGAACTAAAGGTCTCAGTGGCGGTTCCGCCAACTGGGGGCCGGGCTTCTTCCCGAGCGTTTACCAGGGCGTGCTCTTTCGAAACACCGGCGATCCAGTGCTCTATCTGTCGAGCCCCGCCGGCGTCGATGTTAAGCTGCAGCGCGACACGCTTGACGGCATCCGCAATCTGAATCAGATGCATCTGAACGAAGTCGGCGATCCGGAAATCTCCGCGCGCATCAACTCATTTGAGATGGCATATCGCATGCAGAGCAGCGCGCCGGAATTGATGGACATCGCCAGTGAACCCAAGCACGTGCTGGAGATGTACGGGGCGGAGCCGGGCAAGTCATCATTTGCGACGAGTTGCCTGCTCGCGCGTCGCATGGTCGAACGCGGCGTGCGGTTTGTGCAGATATTCCACGAAGCGTGGGATCAGCACGGGAATCTCGTCAATGATCTGAAGAAGAACTGCCAGGCCACCGACCAGGCATGTGCCGCTCTGGTGAAAGATCTCAAACAACGCGGCATGCTTGATGACACACTGGTCGTCTGGGGCGGCGAATTTGGCCGTACGCCGATGGTGCAGGGGGGCAATGATGGACGCGACCACCACCCCAACTGCTTCACCTATTGGCTCGCCGGCGGCGGGGTGAAGCCGGGCATCACCTTGGGCGAATCCGACGACTTCGGCTTCAACGTCACCAAAGACCCGGTCCACGTCCACGACCTGCACGCCACCATCCTGCGCCTGCTCGGATTCGACCACACGCGGCTTACATATCGATTCCAGGGCCGGGATTTCCGGCTCACGGATGTGTATGGGAATGTGGTCAACCAACTGCTGGCATAGCATGTCGGATTACGCGCACGGCGCAACAAAAAGTCCCGGTCATCGGTGACGACCGGGACTTCGCAATTCGCGGAATTATTTTGCGTTACGCTTCGTCGGAACCTGCTCCGGCCCGAGCCTCGATCTCTTCCTCTTCCGGGGCGCTGTGTGGGACTTCAGTGGTGCGACCGCTGGAATCCAGGCGGACGGTTTTGTAGCCGCCGCGTGCCATGAAGTAGAGCACCAGGATCAGGTAGCAAACGGCCATGCAGACCGGAACGATCGACGTGATTTTCAGCGCTTCGCGACCGCCATAAATGTTGGCTGCCGAAACGATCGGTTTATCGGTTTCGACATGGGGCTTTTCAACGGTCTCGTACCACGTCGAGAGCGCCTGCAAGCTCTTGTCGTCTGGTTTTGCCTTGAGGTCGGAAATCAACTGAGCTGGACCCGATTGGATGACATCAAGTTTGGAGCCGTCAAGACCGCGAATCGGCTTGAAGAAAAGGAAGCTCTTATCGTCGTCAGATTCCACGCGGGCGTACGTCTGCGGCGCCACGCTGGTCAGTTGTTTCGACGCCTGGGCGTCGTAGGTGTAGCCGATGCCCGGGCCACCAAGGAAGCCTGCTGATAACATGCCAATGCCGCCCGAGATGCCCATGGCCAGCGCGCCGCCGCGCGGGAAGCGCTCACCGATGACCCCGAGCATCGTGCCCCAATAAAAGCTCTTGCCGAAGGCGAAGATCGTCGCGGCGATCCAGATGGTTAAGCCGATGCTGTCCGATCCAAGCAGATATAAGCCGATCGCGCCGCAGCAAGCCGCGATGCAAAGCAATCGAAGTGGATTGAGCTTGTGAAGAATCGGCCCCGCGAGCAGCCGCATGACGACCATCAAGATGGAGGTATACGCGAACAGCAGGTTCGCGTTTTTCCCCATCGTGTTGTTCAAGATATTCTGAATCCAGCTATCTGTGCCAAGCTCGACGTAGCCGATCATCGCATGGATCAAGAAAAGGAACAGGAGCATTGGAGCGAAGAGCGCCAAAATCATCTGTCCCAGCCCGACGCCGGCCGCCTTGGCTTCCGAATCGGGGAAGGGATTGGTTACCACCAGGATTCCAAAACCGATCGTTGGGATCAAATAAAGGCTGGACAGAACCTCCCAGCGGACATGATGAACCAGGAAGTAGTTGACCAGGCCGCCGATCATCAACCCGAGCGGCCAACCCGCGTGAAGGATGTTCAGATACTTGGTCTTCTGCTTTGGAAAGAGCGTTGCCGTGAGCGGGTTGATCGCCGCCTCGCATAAACCCTGCGCCAGGGAAAAAATGAAGGTGCCGATATACAGGGTCAAATATGCCGCGTGCTTGCCGCTGGCGTGAAAGACCGGCGTGGCAGCCAGGGTTACGACAGCGGATATCGCCAACAGCAGGAACGCCAGGATCAGCAGCGCCTTGTAGCCGACGGTGTCTGCAAAAAACGAAAAGAAGATGATGGTGATGCCAAAGCCGGCGAGTCCCGCGCCGGCGATCACCCCAAGCTCGGTCTTTGTGAACGCGAACTCGGCGCCCCAATCGCCCAGGATTCCGCTGCGGATTCCGAACCCGACGCCCGCGGCGATCAGGGTGAGGAAGCTCGCAATGAAGATGCTCCGCCGTTGACTTTCAGAAAGAACAGGACCAAGCGGCGCAACGTTGCCGCCCATGTAGTTTACTGTGTCCGCCATACACACTCCTCGCCTTGGAAATGAAACGACAACCCTCTCGCCACCGAAGGAAATACGCTCAGGTCACTATCTTGTGGTTTTGCGCAAACAAATTCAAATCTGCACGAAATATTCGAGAGATTTTGCTTCAGCGATTATCGGGCGGTGCGATTCTTGGCCGGTTTCTTGACAATGGCCTTCGTCGCCTGGGCTTTCAGAAAGAGCGACGCTGACGGGCAGTGCTGCTTTAGCACGCACTCGGCGCATTTGGGCTTGCGGGCCTGGCAGATGGCCCGGCCGTGGTAGATCAGGAGGTGGGCAAAAAGCGTCCAGTCGTTTTGCGGGACGATAGGGATCAGATCCTGCTCGATTTTGACGGCGTCGGTGTGCTTCGTCAGGCCGAGGCGCTGGCTGAGGCGGGTGACGTGGGTGTCGACGACGATGCCGACGTTGATGTCAAAGGCGTTGCCCAGCACGACGTTGGCGGTTTTGCGGCCCACGCCGGCGAGCTTGGTCAGCTCGTCCATGGTTTTGGGCACTTGGCTGGCGTGGTCGGCTACGAGCGCCGCCGCCATCGCCCGGATGCTCTTGGCCTTGTTGCGATAGAAGCCGGTCGAGCGGATGTCGGCTTCCAATTCCTCCTGGGGGACGTCCGCAAAGTCCTTGGCCGCGTGATATTTCCTGAACAGGTCTTTGGTGACGATGTTCACCCGCTCGTCGGTGCTTTGGGCCGAGAGAATCGTCGCGACGAGCAGTTCCAGAGCCGACTCATGATGCAGGCTGCACTTGGCGGCCGGGTATGCGCGCTTCAGCAGTGGCAGGATTTTGTCGACGCGCTGCTTTCGAATCGTCTCGGTTTTGGTCAGTGTTTTTGCCATGCGATGCTCTTGTGTGCGAAGCTAACGCATGTGTCTCGGAAGTCCAAGTGGCCGACGACATTGACAGCAAGTTCCACCGTTTTACGATTCGTCGCATGATTCGATGGATGCTGATCTTCGCGTGCGCTCTGTTGGGTATCGGCTGCGAGCCGCCTGACAGCGTTTATCGATCATCTTTCGACCAGCAGATGTTCGGGCCGGCGTCGATTCGAATTCATCCGACGTTTACTCAGATTCGCGGCTGGAACAACGACGGAAAGCTGGACGGGATTGAAGTGACGCTCGAGATGCTCGACCAGTTCGGCGAGCCGACGCGCGCGACGGGCACAGTGCGGTTTGAACTCTACAGTTATAGACCAGACCTTCCCGATCCACGCGGCCCGCGGTTGGCCGCGCCTTGGACGGCCATGCTCAACACGACTCAGGATCAGCAGCTGCGCTGGAACTCGGCACTTCGGGCCTACACGTTTCAATTGCATTACCCGGACATCTCCAAGAATCGCTACTATGTATTAGACGCCCAGCTCGACATGGTTCGCGGCGGTGCATCGGGAACGACAAAGCCGGCCCGGCTCTTCGATCAGCTCATCATGCCGGCCCAGTCCGGCGAAGATAAGGATCGCATCCATTACCACACGCCAACCAACGAGCCCGGGAAAAACACCAACTGAGATTCTGGCCAAGCGCGTCCGCGCGGAGCTATCGGCGGATTTTTCGTCTGACAAGCCGATCCGAATCACGCGAGCGCCAGGCCGCCTCGATGTGATGGGCGGCATCGCCGACTACTCCGGATCGCTGGTGTGCGAGTTGCCGCTGGGACGGGCGACGGCGGTGGCAATCCAGGAGCGCGACGATCGGCAGCTTCAGATATTTTCATTCAACCTGTTTGACGAGCACAAGCCGTTTACCTTTCGCGTGCCGCTGGCGGCGCTGGTTGAACAGCCGATTGAAAAGCTGCGGCGAGATTTGAGCGAACCGGGGCGGCATTGGGCGGCATATGTCGTCGGATGCCTGATTGCGTTGCAGCATCGCGAGCGCGCCATCGAGCGGATGGCGCAGGGGATCAATGTTGCCGTCTACAGCACGGTGCCGTTAGGCGCGGGCGTCAGTTCGAGCGCGGCGCTGGAAGTCGCGACGATGGTCAATCTCGTCGCTCATCTCCAACTTAAGCTCGAGCCGATCGAGATCGCCAAGGCGTGTCATTGGGCCGAGAACCACATCGCCGGCGCTCCGTGCGGGCTGATGGATCAGATGACCAGTTGCATGGGACAGCGGGGGATGCTGCTGCGGATGGTGTGCCAGCCAGGTGAACTCCAGCCGATGCTGAAACTGCCGGAGGGGATTCGCGCGCTCGGCATTAGCAGCGGGCGATCGCATAGCATTGCGGGGGATGCGTATCGCCGGACGCGCGTGGCATCGTTCATGGGTCAGCGGATTATCGTAGAGGCGATGCGAACGCTGGCCGCGCGATCGGGCCGTGAACTGATCGCCGACCCCACCGGCGGATACCTGGCAAATGTCGATGCAGATGACTACAAGCGATTCTTTCGTCCGCTCGTGCCCGAGGAGATGACCGGGCAGGCATTCGCCGACGCCTATGGTCCAACTGCCGATTCGGCAACACAACTTGACCCGGCTACCACGTATTTGATTCGTCACGCGACCGATCATCACATTCTTGAGGCTCGGCGCGTCCGACGATTTGCGGAGTTTCTTGAATCGGCGGCGATCAAACCGATTAACGAGCGGAAGCTCGATCTCGATCGAGCCGGGCACTTGATGTATGCGTCGCATCAGTCATACGGGATGGACGCGTTTCTTGGGGATGAGAATTGCGATCTGCTGGTAGAAATGGTGCGACGGCGCAAGCCGCTTGGGTTCCATGGCGCGCGAATCAGCGGCGGCGGATGTGGGGGAACGGTGGCAGTGCTCGCGAATGCCGGCGCGAAAATCGATGAAACGGTCGCTCGGATTATCGAAGAGTATCGGCAGGGGACGGGACTGGCCGCCGAGGCGTTTCTGGAAAGCGGCAATGGGGCTTGCCGCCCGTAGAATCAGATTTCAAATCTCAGATTTCAGATCGGGGACCGGCGGCGCCGGCTGCCTCGTTCGCAACGTTTCAAGGTAGCGGCCGTGCTTGCCAATCGATCGCTTTCTGAGGGATTCGACCATCTGCTTGACGTACGGATTCAAGCCATTCTGCGTATCGAATTCCGCCATCACGACGGCCATGGGCCGCTTGCGACTGAACAGCTTGCGGTAGGCCGCTTCCAGTGCTTCCATGTCGGCTTCGACGTAACCGGCGCGGCGTAATCCGGTCTTGTTCAGGCCGCGAATCTGATCAGCACCGTCCACCTTGCAGAAGGGGGGCACATCGTGATGTATTCGCGCGTACGCGCCGACATAGGAGTTCTCGCCGAGAGTAACAAAATGATGAACGCCGACGCCGCCCATGATGGCGACGTTGTTTTCACAACTGACATGGCCCGCAATCATCACGTTGTTCGCGATGACAACGGCGTTTCCGATGGTCGCGTCATGGCCGATATGGGCATTGACCATGTACAGACCATTGTCGCCAATGCGGGTGATGCCGCCGCCGTTCTCAGTGCCGACGTGAATCGAGACGGCTTCACGGAAGACGTTGGCGTTGCCGATGGTCAGCTCGGTTGTTTCACCCTTGAACTTCTTATCCTGGGGGGCGGCGCCGATGACTGAGTTGGGGAAGAAGACGTTGTCCTTGCCGATCGTGGTTCGGCCCAGAATTGTGACGTTGTTGAGCAGGCGGCAACCGCTTTCGATCTTCACCTTGGGACCAATCACGCAGAAAGGACCGACTTCCACGTCTTCGGCAATTTCCGCGTTCGGATCGATCACCGCGTGCGGTGAGATCTTTGGCATCGAATCGGAAAAGAACCGGAACGTGAACAGCGAAAGGAACCAAGGCGCTCGCCGCCCGGCGGGGGCGGGTTTGGGTTCTTTGGTCTTAGTCGGCTCAGGCTTCATCAAACTCACACAGGCTCCGCGTCAACTAGCATAAACTTAATGTCGGCTTCGCACGCCAGCTTATCTTCGACAAAAGCCTTGCACCGCACGTGACCCGTACGGCTTTTGACGCGAACCGCCACCGCCTCCAACAGCAATTGATCGCCGGGAACAACCGGCTGGCGCATCTTTACTTTGTCCATGCTCAGCAGAACCGCCAGCTTACCCGTGTGCTCAAGTTTTTGGCTGAGAAGCAGTCCGCCAAGCTGCGCCATCGCTTCGACGATGAGAACGCCGGGCATGATCGGCGTACCGGGATAATGTCCCTGGAAAAAGATGTCGTTGAACGTAACGTTCTTAATGCCAATGGCTTTTGTATCGCCCACGATCTCCAAAACCCGATCCACCAGCAGCATTGGATACCGGTGCGGCAGAATTCGCTGGATACGACGGATGTCCATCTCCGCGTCGCGGTGCACCAGGCTTTGCCGATGGGCGTCCTGCTCCTGCTCCAAAAGTCGCCGGGCGAGCAGGTGATTTAATGCGTGTCCACTTTTGCAGGCGACAATCCGGCCTCGCAGTGGCCGACCGATCAAAAATAAATCGCCGATGAGATCGAGTGCTTTGTGCCGGGCACATTCATCCGCGAAGCGGAATTCGTTGTCGATTGGCCCCGTTGCTGAAATCACCAGCAGTTCGCGCGGCGTCAAATGCTGGCCCAAGCCCCGGGCACGAAGCTCGCGCGCTTCTTCCTCAAATACGAATGTCCGAGCGGGGGCGAGCTTCGAAACGAAATCGTCATCCCCGAGGCTGAAGCTGACCACTTGCCGGCCAATCGGGGCGCGGGCTTCGAAGTCATAGATGACTTCCAGTTTATCCGTAGGCCCGGGCAGGGCGGCAAGCGTAGCGCCATCAGCCGTGACCTGTACCGGTTTGCGAATAATCAGCGGCCGAACCGCCTCGTCCTGCTCGACAATCCCAGCCTCGTTAATTGTTTCGACGAACGGCTGGCTGCTGCCATCACCGGCGGGAAGTTCGCCGACGGTGCCGCCGGTGACCCTAACGATGGCATTGTCGATGCCCAGCCCGGCCAAGGCCGCCATGCAATGTTCGACGGTTTCGACGAGCAGGGTGCCGTTCCTCAGGCAGGTGCGACGAGGCCTGCGCGTGACGTTCTGAACGGTCGCCGCGATTGTCGCAACCTTGCCGTCCTGCTCGCGAATGAACGTAATGCCCGTATCGGGTTCGGCCGGCGCGAACGTCACCGTCGCCGGTTCGCCCGAAAACAAGCCGGCGCCGCTGAACGACGCTTCGCGAGAAATTGTCTTTTGTCTTCTGGTCGCAACCATCCGCGCAAAAACCAAACCGCCCGATTTCGGGCGCGTGATGAGTATAGCGGCCCGAATTCAAACGCAAAGCCGGACGCAGCCGTATAGTAAGCTTGTACTTTGCATCTCCAAGCGTCAAGAAGGTTTACGCGTCGGAGCCCACCCGCTCGAGAAATGCATCTTCGCTGATGACTTCAACCCCAAGTTGACGTGCTTTTTCGAGCTTGCTGCCCGCATCGGCCCCAGCCACCACGAAGCTGGTCCTTTTGCTGACACTCCCGGCGGCCCGGCCTCCGAGCTTCACGATCAGCTCTTCAATATCCTGCCGCTTGAGCTTCACCAGCGTGCCGGTGACGACGATCGTCTTCCCCGCCAGCGGACCGGCCGGGGCCGTTTGAACTTCGGTCTTTGGATCAATGCCCACCCTTTTCAGTTCCGCGATGATCGTCTGGCCGGCCTTGGTGTGGAAGAAATCAAACACGGAATCGGCGATGACTTGGCCGATGCCATTTATCTCAAGCAGCGTTTCTTTGGTTGCCGCCGCCAAGGCGTCAAGTGAGCCGAAGCTTCGCGCGAGCGCCTGCGCCACATGCGTTCCAACATGACGGATGTTGATGCCCGCCAGCAGTCGATCGAGACCGCGCTCGCGGCTCCCTTCGATCGAATCGACGACATTTGCCGCGCTCTTCTCACCCATCCGTTCCAGCTTCATCAACTCGTCAGCGGTCAAGCGATACAGATCCGCGTATGACTTGATCAAGTCATGATCGATCAGCTGATCGACCAGCTTTTCGCCGACATGCTCGATATCCATCTGCCCGCGACCGCAGAACCATTTGAGCTGCTCGCGAAACTGAGCCGGGCATTCGTGATTGACGCAATAAAGCGCGACAGCAGCTTTCTTCTTGCTGGTTACCGCGGCTTCAACATCCTGCCGAATCTCCGACCCACAGCTCGGGCACTTCGTCGGCGCTTCGATCGGTTTGCTTCCCTTCGGCCGCTTCTCAACGACCGCCTGCACGACATATGGAATGACTTCGCCGGCTCGTTCGAGAACGACGGTGTCGCCTAAGTGCAAATCGAGCGCGCGAATCTGCTGAATATTGTGGAGCGTCGCGTTGGAGACGGTCGTCCCGCCGATGAAGACCGGCTCAAGCCGAGCAACTGGCGTCAGCGTGCCAATTTTGCCGACTTGCCAATCAACTTCCTTCAGGATCGTCTGCTGCTGCTCGCCAGGATATTTGAACGCGACGATCCACCGCGGCGACTTGCTGGTGACGCCAAGCAGCTGGCGCTGAGCGCGCGAATCGACTTTGATCACCATGCCGTCGGTTTGATACGCGAGCTTGCCGCGAACCTTGCCGAACTTTTCGATCTCCGAAATCGCGTCGTCGATATTCTCGACGCATGTCGCGTGCTCCGCGACGGGCAGTCGCCACTTGCTCAACAGCTTCAGGCATTCCCAATAACTGTCCGGCGGCAGATCACGAACCTGTCCCAGCCCATGCGCGACGAATTCGAGTCGACGCGAAGCCGTCGCCTTCGAATCCAACTGTTTGAGCGTTCCGGTCGTGAGGTTGCGAGGATTTTTATAAGTATCTTCACCCACTGCCGCGCGTTCGGCGTTGATTCGCTGAAATTCGTTGTTAGGCAGGAAGATTTCCCCACGAATTTCCAGCACCTCCGGCGGATCGCTCGTGTGCAGTTTCAATGGAATCGTGCGAATTGTTCGAGCGTTGACCGTGATGTCATCACCAAATCGCCCGTCGCCGCGTGTTGCAGCCAACACGAGAATTCCCTTCTCGTATCTCAGCGATGACGCGACGCCGTCAACCTTCGGCTCCAGCACATAGGCCGGCGGTTCACCGAGCGCCTTACGCATCCGCTCGTCGAACGCGCGAACTTCATCCTCATCGTACGTATTGTCGATGCTGAGCATCGGCTCGGCGTGTTCGACGGTGTTGAACCCTTCCAGCGGTGCGCCGCCAACACGCTGCGAGGGTGAATCCGCCGTCAATAGATCCGGATACGCGGTCTCCAGATCAATCAACTCGCGCATCAAGCGGTCGTATTCCTGGTCGCTGATCTCCGGTTTGGCTTTGGCGAAGTAAAGCTCGTTGTGATGTAACACTTCACGACGAAGCTGCTCGATTCGCTGTTTGGGCGATTGGGACATGATCTATGGATTTTAGAATCGGCGATTATTTTTTGGATTCATCTTCGGCGGGCTTGGTCGTCGGTCCGTCGGCCGATTCGATCTTGCCCCACATGTATCCGCCGCCGCGTCCGCTGTGACTCCAGGTGCCGGAATAGTGATCCTGGTAGATCATGACCCGAGCCGTGAACGTGCCCATGCCCATGATCTTGAAATCCGTTACTGAGATCACGGGCGTATCGCCGGCCCAATACACGGGAATCTCAAGCGGAATGGAGATCGCGCGGTCGCCGTAGCCGAGCTTGGTCGTGAAGATCCATTTATCGCCATCCGATTTTTCGACTTTACTGATCGTGTATTGGTCCGCCTTGGGCGACTTGGCATTCTCGCCGGCGGTATAGAAACCGGTCAGCCGGGCGTTGCGCAGCGTCTTGGCAAACTTCTCTTCCAGCGTTTTGCGATCGGGCGGCGGCGTGTCATCGGCGCGCGCCAATTGCGAGAAGCTCAACACCGCCAGGCAGCAAACCACGCTGAGGCAATTCAATACACGCATTCTGCCGACTCCCGTTTGATGGCGTGAAACTGGTTTTTAGCTTACTGGCGAAGATGCCCGAATTCCACGCGCGAGCCCGTGTGGCTATGATCATCCGTCAGGAGAAATTCCGGATGCGACCTTGCAGCGCAGTGGCGGCGTTAATATTTGGCCTTTCCGTCGTCGGCTGCGGCGGCGGCAACAGCGGCACGCCGCTCTCGCCGCGCGAGTTCGTCCCGCCAAGGCCGGGTGCGGAAACCGGCATTATCACCCAGCAAACTGACCAGAACGGCACGCTCATCTACGGGGAACTTCATGCGCCGCTGCTGCCCGATGAGTATACCAACGGGCATCCGAAGACGCGGGCGCCGATTTCACCTGCGGTGCGCCAGCTCGTCGCCCAAACTCAGCCAAGCGCTACTCAGCCCGCTGACCAGGTGGTGATGGTCACTCCGCAAAGCCAGCCGGCTTCAGGTTCGGGAACGTACCAGGTCGTCGGTACGGTGATTTGCATCGTCAACGGCCATCCGATTTACGCCGACAAGGTGCTGGCCAAGCTTGAGCCGGAGTTTGCCGCCGATGCTCGACGACTGAGCTATGACGCCTTTAAAGACGACGCGGCCAGCAAGATCAGCTCCACGGTTGACGCGCTGGCCGAAGACCAAGAGCAGATAGCGGCGGCCACCCAAGCCCTGGGCCCCGATGCCAAGCGCAACGCCGATGCCATTGCCGGCCAATGGGTTGACGAGCAAATCAAAGATGCCGGCGGGTCACGGGAAGTCGCGAAGGAAAAGGCGCTTCGCGAAACCGGCCAGACGCTTGATGAGCAGGCCAACGATCGGCGCGATCTGGTGCTGGTCCAGATGTTCTATCAGGAAAAACTCTTCCCGCTGATTCAGATTTCGCCAACTGATCTTCGTCGCTACTACGAACAGCATCTTTCGACGCTTTTCACGCAGATGGCGCAGGCGAAGTTTCGCCTGATCAAGATAAGCGTCGCTGGCCGCGGCGGTGCTGACCAAGCCAACCATGTTATCGATCGCATCCTCACGCAACTCAAGGGCGGAAAGGGTTTTGCGGCGATGGCAAAGGCTTACAATGACGATCCCATTCTGAAGGCTGCGGCCGGCCAGGTGGGTCAGGATGGTTGGGTGCAGAAAGGGAGCTTCATCGACGAGGACGTCGAAAACGCCGTCTGGAAGCTCAATGTCGGCGAGTACACCGAAACGCCCACTCGCGTCGCCCGCGATGGAACATATTGCCTCGCGATGCTCGAGGCGAAGACGCCAGGCGCCATAACGCCATTTGACGACCAGGTGCAGGAAAAAATCCGCGGCACGCTTGAGAGTCAGCAGCTCGGGGTGCTTCGCAATAAGTTCCGCGTGTCCCTCAAACAGCAGTCCGTTCGCATCGATATCCAGGGCGGCATCGAAACGACGGTTGAGATGGCGATGCAGCGTTACCCCGCCTGGGCCGCCGCCAAGTAGCTACGGCGCGGGATTATTCAGGGCACGCATCGCATTGGGCGCAATGGATTCAACGATGCGGGTGGCGGTTTCCACCGCGGCCAATCCATCCTCGACAGTGACTTCCGGGCGCGCCTCACCCCGAACGGCGGCGACAAACGATTCGAGTTCCGCCCGCAGCGGCTCGATGTCGTCAATCTGCAGCTCTTCGATGTCCACGATGTCGGCGTAGTTCAGCTCGGAAAGATCGGCGATCTCTCCCGATTTAATTCGCGAGACCGCCTGGCGGATCGCATCGAGGTTCTTGCTGCGCCGGGCGACCAGGCCGTATCGTTTCTGGTAGTCCAGTGACACATAGGCATCCGGACTGAAGACGCGCATTCGACGTTCAGTTTTGAGCGCCAATCGCGAGGCGGTCATATTGGCAACGCACCCGTTTTCGAACGTCAGGCGGGCGTTGCAGATATCTTCCACGTCTCCCAGCACGCTGACGCCGATCGCGTCGATCTTTGCGACTTTCGATCCGGCCAGGCGAAGCACGATGTCGATGTCGTGAATCATCATGTCGAGCACGACGCCGACGTCGATGCTGCGAAATGTCATGGGGCTGATGCGAACGACCTCGATAAACTGCGGCTGAATATTCAGCCGGCCCATCGCTCGCATCACGGGGTTGAATCGCTCGATATGACCGACCATGACCGTCGTGCCAAACTTCCTGGCATCGGCGGCGATCTGCCGGGCTTGCTCGACATTCTGCGCCAGCGGCTTCTCGATCAGGCACGCGACGTTCTTGCTGATGCACGCCCGCGCCAGTTCGGCATGGGCAATTGTTGGCGCCGCGATCGTCACCACGTTCACCTGCGATATCAGCTCGTCGAGATTATCAAACGCCTTACACGAAAATGAATCAGCCACTGCGGCGGCCGTCTCTGAGGATGCATCGTGCACGCCAACGAGCTGGACACTCGGCATTTCCGAGTAGACCCGCGTATGCAGGCGACCCATCCGGCCGCATCCGATCACACCCACCCTCAGCGGCGACAAATTCTTAACTGTTTGTTCCACGGGTCGGATCGTACCAATTGCGCCGCGCGTTGTAGAGTGATCGGCCGTCCGGTTCAGCGCGCTGACGCAGTGGGCGTCACCGGCTTCTGCTGGACTTCGGCTTCGAGCCGCGCCAGTCGCTTCGCAGCGACGTCGGCAACTCGCGCGGCTTCCGCCGATTCGGTCTTGCGCTTCTGCAGCTCGTTCTGCGCGGCGCGAGCGGCGTTCTCCAGTTCTGCAACATGCTGTGGAGCCCGCCGAATGTCGGCCTGCAATTGCTTTAGTGTTGCCTGAGACGATGAAAGCCTGGACTCGGCCGCGTGAAGCTGGAATACCGATGCAGCCTGCGATTGCTCTGTGAGGGCAAGCTCGCTGGCCAGCGAGTCGTAAAGAGCCTTGGCTCGTGCCGCCGAGGCGGCGAGCGTCGCAACCGTCCCGGTCTGGCGAGAAGCGTCAGACAGATCTTCCGCCACCCGCGCCGCCTGTTGCGCGAGCGCGATTCTGCTTGCCAGCAGTTCGTTCGATCGCTTTGCCGCAGCATGCGATTCATCGGCCTGATGTTGAGCTTCAGCGATCGCCGCTTGAGCCCCCGCGATTCGAGCCGGCCCGTTCGCAACCAGATCGCGCGCTGCCGCCAGGTCAGCCGTCGACTTCTGCGCCGCCAACTCCGCGGCAGCGGCATCATCCTGGTGTTGTTTCGCGGCGGCTGCATATTTCGCGGAATCTTCTCGCGCGTGAACGATCGCCGAATCGAGCGCCGCGCGCTTGAGCATCATCACCCGGGCATTAGCCGTTGCCAATTGCTGAGCCGCGGCGTCGGCAACGCGCTTCGCTTCGGTGAGCTTCGCGGCCGACGCGTCGGCTGCCGCGCGTGACGCTTGCAGTTGCTTTTCCGCATCAGCGCTCTGCTCAGCCAGCGTGGGGGGATTGGCGGTCAGATCTCCAATGGGCTTGGCGTCCTTAACATCGAATACGCGAATCACGCCAGACCAGTCGCCGGCGATCAATCGCTTGCCGTCGCTATCGAAGGTTGCTTGTAATGCGATGTCCGGAAACGCCGCGGTGGTGACCAGCGCGCCGCCGTCCGGCTTCCAAACCCGCACGATGTGATCGCGGCCACTGGTCACAAGCCGGCCATCGTGCGCAAACGACACGGACGTCACCCCCGGCGCGTCTGCCGTCCAACTCTTGACCTCTTTGCCTTCCTGCATCTCCCAGAGTTTGACGGTTCCGTCTTCGCTGGCCGAGGCAAGAATATTCGAATCATCGCGGAAGCAGACCGACGTGATTGCCGCCTTGTGGCCTTGCAGGCCATAAAACTCATTTCCAGTTTTAGCTTCCCACACCCAGAGCCCGCCCTGGCGATCACCGCTGGCCAGCAATACGCCGTCGGGGCTGTACGCGATGGCCGTCACCCAGTCAGTGTGTTTCTTGATGGTGGCGGTCATCTGGCCGTCGGCAGTTGTGAACAGCTTGAGTGTTTTGCTTGGGCCGCCGAGCGCGACCGAAGTTTGATCGGGGCTGATATCGGCGGCGATCACCGCGTCAAATTCATCGCCGATCGCGGCGACTTGCTTTCCCTGAGCGACGTCATAAAGCAGCACCTGCCCGCTCTTGCCGCCGCGGCCACCGCCGACAAGGAGCATGGATCCGTTGCGGCTGAACTTCGCGACGTACGGATCGCCGGCGGCGAACGGAATCACCCCGAGCAGTTGAAGCGTATCAGTGTTGTAGAGAAGAATCTGATGACGCCCGCCAATCGCTGCCAGCGGCGCCCACGGACTTTCGGCAAGGCAAAGCAGCGCGCCAGGTCGAGCCGTGTGAACGACCGGATCGAGCGACAAACCCGCCGGCATCGCGATCGGACCTTTCGGCCGGCCCGCGCCGGAACTGACGACCGACAGATTCAGCTTCGGTCCACCTTTAGTGAGAGCCGCTTTTCCAGTCGCAGTCTCCAGCAACCCATCGGCAATCCACTGCTTGAAAACGGCGATGTCTTTGTCCGCCAGCTTACCCTTGCCCTTGGGCATGTGCGGCTCATCCAGATACGCCACTACTTTGTAGAGCGTGCTTCCATCCGGATCACCCGCGCTGGCGACCTGTCCGCTATCGCTGCCGGCGAGAATCGCACGGTAGTTGCTCAGATCAAGCCCGCCTTTTTTCTTATCGGGATTGTGACACGACGCGCATTCGTTTCGAAGGATCGGCTGAAGATCGTCTGCGTAGTTGGTCTTCGCGAAAAGTGCGCGCGACTGTGACGCGACCAGAACGATCATGAAAACAAATCGAAACGAGCGCATTCTCTTCAACTTCCTAATGCGTAAACATGAACTCTTCTGAATTCAGCAAAGCCCAGAAGACGTCTTCAAGGAGCTTCTTCGTGTCCTGTGCTTTGTTCTTGTCGTCATCCTTTGGAAGCTGCGCGGTGATTGCCGCGAGCTCGTCGGCAGCCGGTTTGCGACCGAAGCACCGGATGTACAAATCCTCGACGATCTCTGCCGGCGGAACATTGTCTTTCAACTTCTGTTCAATCACCTTGCTCTGCGATAGCTCATGCTGAATCGTCTGCCCGTTGAGCAGATGCAACGCCTGTGACAGGTTCGGCTCCATCTTCACTTCGCACGAGCAAACCGTCTCACGCGACGCGCGGCCGAACGTTCGCAGGAAGTAGGTCGTGGTATCTCCGTCGGCGATATCAACGGCGCGCGAGCCGATCGGCAAGCCGCGGAATTTCTCTGGGACTTCAGTGACTTCCATCAGACAGTCAAGCATCACCTCGGCACGCATTCGGCGGATCGTCGCATGCGCGAAATTTCGATCATCGCCGACATTGCTTTCGTTGGTTTCGGCGGCCGTCTGGTAAGCGCGCGAGTTGCAGATGTCGCGCACCAGGTGCTTAAAATCGTAGTGGTAGTTCTGGAACTTCTGGCCGAGCGTGTCGAGCAGTTCCGGATTCGACGCGGGATTGGAAACGCGCACGTCGTCAACCGGATCGACGATTCCCTTACCCAGGAAATGGGCCCAGACCATGTTTGCCAGGTTCTTGGCAAAGTACGGGTTCCGCGGCGACGCCAGCCACTCGGCGAGCACGCGGCGGCGGTCCTTGCCGGTCGTATTCGGTATATCGCCGCCGAGGAACTTTGGCACCGCGACTTGATGCGAGACCGGATTGACGACTTCACCACCGCCGCCGTTGAAGACGATTCGCTCACGCGGGTCTTCCGCTTGCTTGCGACCCACTTGAGCGAAGAACGCGGCGAACCCGTAATAATCAGCCATCGTCCAGCGATCGAACGGATGATTGTGACACTGAGAGCATTTCACCTGCATGCCCATGAAAACCTGCGCCGTGTCCTCGGCGAGCTTCAGCGGATCGCGCTCAACTTCATAGTAATTGGTCGCCGGATTCTTGAAGGTGCCGCCCTCGCTGGAAAGCAGATCCTGCACGATCTGATCCATCGGCACGTCGTGCGAAAGTTTGTCTTCAAGCCAGTTGTAGTAAAGCAGCGCGGATTTGTAGCTGACGTCATTGGTTGAGCGAATCTTCAGCAGCTCGGCGAACTTCATCACCCACATCTCGACGAATTCTTTGCGTCCGAGCAGATCGTCGATCAGCTTCGACCGCTTGTCGGGGCGGGTGTCGGCCAGGAAATCGTCGTGCTCCTTGCGCGTCGGAAGCTGGCCGATCACATCAATGTATGCCCGGCGAACATACACTTCGTCGGAGCACACCGGCGACGGCGTAATTCGCAGCTTCTGCAGCTTCGCGTCAACCAGCTCATCGATGTAGTTATATTCAGGGAGCTTCGGCGGCTCGTACTTCAAGCCGGACGGGATCACGATCGCTTGCGAGCCGACGGTGAATGTGGCGAACCGCGCCATCACGAATGCTTCGCCGCGTTTGCTGGCGGTGACGAGCCCGTCGGGAGAGATCGTCGCGGAGTTTTCGTTGTTGCTCAGGAACAGCGCCCAGTGCGTCACATCGCGCTCGGTGCCGTCGCTGTAGTGAGCGCGAACGGTCATCTGCTGGTGTGAGCCTTCACCCTCGAGCACAAGTTGCTTGGGAAGGATTTCGAGCGAAGTGGCATGGGCCACCGTAGGCGGGTCAGCCGGCGCACCGGCTTCGATCCAGCGCATCATGGCGTTGTAGAGCAGATCGCCGGGGTGGACGCGCGACCCGCCGGTATGCGGGACGCCGCCAATCGCTTTTTGAACGAGCAGACTTTCTGACGGAATGGCCAAATCGATGCGGCGGGTGCCCAGTTCGCGCGTCAACCGGTCGTAGTCTCCATCGGGGTCAAAGCCAAACAGCGACAGATGGAATCCATCTTTTCCGCGAGCCGACCCATGGCATGAACCGGCATTACAGCCCGCACGCATGAAGACGGGCATCACGTCGAGTTTGAAGCTGATGGGACGATCAACCGTCGCGTCCTTCACGCTAACTGTCACGGGCACAGTTTGATTCTCGTAATTCACCAGAATCTGCCCGGAGCCGTCGCCGGCGGG
>Ga0182024_10010900_pt1 | contig 18403 bp, 15 predicted proteins | sample P32metaG_FD_120480 | JGI IMG/M metagenome (GOLD analysis project Ga0182024, IMG submission 120480) | Permafrost microbial communities from Stordalen Mire, Sweden - P3-2 metaG (Illumina Assembly) | ecosystem: Environmental > Terrestrial > Soil > Wetlands > Permafrost | place: Sweden: Stordalen... | reverse complement strand
TCCGGCCGGCGGTTTTCCGGGGGACGGCACTTCACAATGTTCGCGATGTAAACGTCCTCGCGCTGCAGCCCCATCGCCTTGATCATTTCGGTCAGCAGTTTCCCTGCGCGCCCCACAAAGGGTTCGCCGCTCAGGTCTTCGTCGCGGCCCGGGCCTTCCCCCACAAACATAAGTTGCGCCTTAGCGCTTCCGGCGCCAAATACGATCTTCGTACGAGTCTTCGACAATTTGCACCGCGTACATTCGCCGATAAATTCGCGAATCGCCGGTAGAGTATCGCCCGCGATACGTTTCTCCCCAAAAAGCGATTCCGCATGTGCAGGAGAAATGAGGGCGGCCGCGGATTCCTTTAGAATTTTCCTTGATGGCATCGAGTTGTCTTTTTCTTCCAGTCCGTCAGACGCATCCACGGCGAAATCCATGTTCGAGGCGATCGCGACGTCGGTCAAGCCGGGCAAAGTGGCCTCCGGCACTGACATCGCTTGTTCGCGTGTGCTGCGGTCGCGATAGTAGGGGCCTAAGCCAAGTTCTTCGCCGTATTGCAGCCAGCCTCGCACTTGCGACTCGACGCGAGTCTCCACGCGAGCAGGTTTTGCCGGATCCATTGAATCTCCCCGCGAAGAATTTACTTGGAATTTTTGCGAATTGAAAGGGCTTGATCGAAAATACGATTAGCGACGTCGAATTTACTCAGTTTGGGCAGGGAAATTTCTTGCGTGCCGGGCAAATACATCGTGACGATGTTGGTATCGGTGTCAAAGCCCGCGCCTTCCTGGGTCACATCGTTTGCGACAATCATGTCCGCGGATTTGCGTGCCAGTTTCGCGCGTGCGTTTTCCGCCACGTTGTCGGTTTCGGCGGCAAAGCCAATGATCAGGCGATTATTTTTCTCGTTCCTCTTCTCGGTGCCAAGTTCGGCCAGAATGTCCGGTGTCGGCTCGAGCGTCAGCGTAAGTCCGCCATCGCTGCGTTTCATCTTCGTTTCGTGCTTCGCTGCAGGTCGGTAATCCGACACAGCTGCCGCCATCACCACGATGGTAGCTTCCGGCGCTCGCTCTCGAACCGCCTTCTGCATCTGTTCGGTGGTGCGCACGGGCACCCAATCTACGCCTTCGGGGATTTTCAAGTCCGTTGGCCCACTCACCAGAATCACGCGCGCTCCGCGGCGGTGCGCCGCCTCAGCCAGCGCGTAACCCATTTTCCCCGACGACCGATTCGTCAGAAAACGAACGGGATCGATGTCCTCGCACGTCGGCCCGGCAGTGATTAAAACGGTCTGTCCTTCCAGGTCGTGCCGCAAACCGAGAACATCGCGAACCTTCAATACAATCGCGTCGGTAGAGGCTAACCGGCCGGCGCCTACCATGCCGCAGGCAAGATAGCCTTCGTCTGGCGCGACCACATGCACTCCGCGGGCGAGCATTGTCGCCAGATTTCCCTGCGTCGCCGCGTGTTCCCACATATTTACGTTCATGGCGGGTGCCACAATGACGGGAGCCTTCGTGGCCAAATAAAGAGTGGAAAGAAAATCCTGCGCGAGGCCTTGCGCGAACTTCGCGAGGCTGTCAGCAGTAGCCGGGGCAACCAGCAGCAGATCGATGCGCTGCGCGACTGCAATGTGTTCGATGGCGCTTTCGACGTTCGCCGGAGCAGCACCCGCCGCAACAAAAATCTCGGTGATGACTTTCTGTCCGGTAAGCGCGGCAAACGTGAGAGGTGTGATGAATTCCTGAGCCGCGCGAGTCATCACGACTTGCACGTCCAGCTTTTCCTGTTGCAAGCGCCGCACCAGTTCGGCGGCTTTGTAAGCCGCTACTCCCCCGGTCACTCCCAGCGCGATTTTCATGCTGCCCTCGCGGCGGCTTACGCCTTCCGCTTCTTCTCGTCCTTATCTTCCGCCTGCTCGTTTAGATGCGGCGCGTCGTATTCCAGAAGACCTTTTTGCAGTTCTTCTTCGGCGATGCGCGTGGTTTTTCGGGATTTCGGATTGTCGACCATCGCCCGTCCGCCGATCAGTAACTGGCGTGCGCGGCGCGCGACGACTACGACGTATGCAAACTGGCTCTCGGGTGCGTCCTTGAGATGCGCCATTTGAAAATCAGCCTCCAAAAGACTTCAGAATTTCGCGAATTCGTTCTTCGTTCCGTGTTACCCGGCAGCGCGATCCCAGTGCAATCGCCTGAATTTCCTGCCCTGCACGTTCGAGGTTATCGTTTATCACCGCAAAATCATAACTGCTGTAGCTCAGCATTTCCTCACGCGCACGGTCCAAGCGCCGTTCAATCTCATCTTCTGAATCCTGCCCGCGCGCCCGAATTCGCTTTTCCAGATCCTGCCGCGAAGGAGGCAGCACAAAAATAGCCACCGAACCCGGCAGCTTCCGCCTGACCTGCAAGGCTCCCTGTACGTCGATCTCCAGTACCAGGTCCAGCCCCTTCTGCGTTGCAACATCCAGCCACTTCTTGGGAGTGCCGTACCAATTCTTTCCGAACACTTGCGCGTATTCTAGAAACTGCCCAGTCTCCACCATGTGCTGGAATTCGGCTTCGGAGACAAAATTGTACCATTTGCCATTGCTCTCCGTCTTGCGCGGGGCCCGCGTGGTGCACGAGACAGACAACACGGTGCCCGGAAGCTCCAGAATTTTTTCGACCAGCGTCGATTTCCCGGAGCCCGATGGCCCGGAGACGATCATCACCAGCGGTTCTGCTCCGCTCATTCGATGTTCTGCACCTGTTCGCGTATCTTTTCGATCTCTGATTTTATTTCCAGGCCCAGCCGCGTGATCTCCAGGCCTTCCGCTTCATTTCCCGGCGTCTTGGACAGCAGCGTGTTCGATTCGCGCTGCATTTCCTGCAGCAGAAAATCGAGTTTCTTTCCAGCATCAGAACCGGTGGCAATCAGTGCTGTGAATTGTTGCACATGACTGCCCAGCCGCGCCAATTCCTCGGACACATCGGCGCGCTCCGCCGCGATCGCTACCTCCTGCGCGAGTCGCGCCGGATCGAGCGGCGACTCACCCAGCAGCTCTTTCAATCGAGCTTCCAATCTCCGCGCAAACGCCGGCCGTGCTTGTTCCGCAAGCTTCGATACCTCCCCAGTTAGCGCGGTAATTGAGCGTAGGCGCGCATTCATGTCGTTACAAAGATTCACACCTTCGTCCGCGCGCATGCGATCGAGCTTTTCCAGGGCTTCTTGCAGCATCTTTACTACTGCGGCTTCGATCACCTCGGTTCCGCTGTCCACCGCAGCCAGCGGGGCCAAAGGAGCCCCGATGACTCCCGGCAAACGAAAAATTGCCGCGAGATCGGGCTCTGTTTGAATCGCGAATTGTTTGCGTAGCGAATTCACAGCCACCAGATACGCCGCCGCCACTTCCTGGTTTACGCCAACGGCCGCAGGGCCCGCCAATTCGTAGTGCAATGTCACGTCGAGATGCCCGCGCCGCACGCACTCGCGAATAATTTTGCGGATGCGCGGCTCCACAGGCTCGAATCCTTCAGGGAGGCGCAAGTGCAAATCGAGAAAACGGTGATTCACGCTCCGTATCGTAAGCCGCAAATTCCAATCGCTTTCCACGGCCCGCGCTTGCGCGAATCCGGTCATTGATTTCAAGCCCGTCGGGCGCGCTTTCACCGCGTCGTTTGCCGCGTCGATCGCCGCTAATTGTGGTCCGCTGTTGGGCATCGTCACAGTGTCCCCGAGGCTCTCGCAGGTTCCGCGTCTCGAAATTGCATCTCGTACAAACGTGCGTACAAACCGCGCCGAGCCAGCAATTCATCGTGCGTTCCGCGTTCGCGAATTGTGCCTCCTTCCAGCACCGCAATCAAGTCAGCGCGGCGAATCGTCGAAAGCCGGTGCGCGATCACGAACACCGTGCGGCCGGTCATCAAGTTATTCAGCGCACCTTGCACCAGCATTTCGGACTCGGAGTCCAATTCGGAAGTCGCTTCATCGAGAATCAGGATTGGCGCATCCTTCAGTAACGCACGCGCAATGGCCAGCCTTTGGCGCTGCCCGCCAGAGAGCCGCTGTCCGCGATCGCCGATCTCCGTCTGATATCCTCTCGGCATCTGCATGATAAAATCGTGCGCAAGAGCTGCCTTGGCCGCCGCGATTACTTTTTCTTCCGAGATGTCGGGTTGCCCGTAGCAAAGATTGTTCCAGATCGTGTCGTTAAAAAGGATCGTCTCCTGCGTCACGATGGCCATTTGTTCGCGTAGCGACCGCAGGGTCACGTCTCGCACGTCGATTCCATCAATGCGCAACGTCCCCGACGAGCTCGCGTGAAAGCGCGGCAACATGTTTAATAGCGTTGTTTTCCCTGCACCGCTCGAACCTACAATCGCGACAACGGCCCCGGCCCGCACATCCAGATTCACCTGAGAAAGTGTTTCCGTATCAGCGTCGTCATACTTGAAGGAAAAATCGTCGAATTGCACGCCTTGCGAGAAACGCGGCAGTACTTTTGCTTTCGGTGCGTCGAGCTGTTCTTCAGGTAGATCGAGCAGTGTGAAAACCTGGGCCGAAATGCCCACGGCCTGCACGAAAAGTTGGTAGATACTCCCGATTCTCTTGATTGGCTCGTAGGCCTTGAATAATGCAAACGTGAATGCCCCAAACGAACCGATCGACATCCGTCCTACTTTGATTTCACCGCGCGCGAACAGCAGGATCATCGCCACCACCACCGCGCCGAGCACATCCATGATCGGAGCCGTGGCGGCCAGGGCGCGAATCCAACGCATATTTTCGCGTAACAAGCTACGGGCAGCGTCTCGAAACCGCCGGATTTCGAAGCCTTCCATGCCGAAGGCTTTCACCACGCGGTTGCCGCTGATCGATTCCTGCAGAATCTGGCTCAGGTCCGCTAGCCGCGCCCGGCTTTTCTCAGTGGAGCCTCGAATGCGCCGCGCCAATTTCCCTACCGGCCAGACCACCAGCGGAACCAATACCGCAGAGCCGACCGCCATCCGCCAATCGATCACCAACAGCACCGCAACGAAAGCTACGAGGCTAAAAATCTGCCGGAAGAAGTCAGCCAGATATTCCGAAAACGCGCCGCGCAGCTGCTCGATGTCCGTAATCACCGCGGACATCACCCGACCAACCGGATTGCCGTGAAAAAATCCGACGGGCTGCTGCACGATCTTGCCGTACACCTTGTTCCGCAAGTTCGTGACGCCTGCGAGCCCGACGTACTGTATCAACGTGCCGCCAAAATACTCCGCGACCGCTTTCACCAGAAAAAGAAAAAATAACGCCAGAGCAAAGACGGACCACACATGGTGAACTCGTGATGGCACGAATGAATTCAGGTAGATGGAGCGGTGAGACCAGGGAATCTGGAACAGCACCAATTTCTGTACCGTGGACTGAGGATTTAGAACCACGTCCAGCGCCGGCTTGATCGCAAATGCCACCAGCCCGTCAGCCACGCCCATCACGGCCATAAGCAGCACGCCTGCGGCCAGCACGCCGGTGTATGGAGTGAGGTAGCCGAGCAGCCGCCTGATTTCCGCGCGCTCGGTCATTCCGACGCTAGCTTTATTCGTTCCAGATGCCAAGATGGAAGTCCCAGGATTTATTTGTATTGGCGCAACTTCAGGAAAGACTCTTCTCGATATCTCGGTGCACGACTTTCGCGGAATATTTTTTCTTTTGCAAGTATCGCCGTATCACTTCCGCCAGCGCCACTGACCGATGCCGCCCCCCGGTGCATCCCAGCGCCACCGTCAAATAACTTTTCCCCTCGCGAATGTAAAGCGGAATCAGATATGCGAGCAGGCTCTCGATCCGCCGCAAAAATTCGCCGGTCTCCGGAAAAGACCGGATATACCGGGCAACTTTCGGATCTTTTCCGCTGAAAGGGCGCAGCTTCGGCACGAAATGTGGATTCGGCAGGAATCGCACATCGAACACCAGGTCCGCGTCGGGCGGAATTCCATAACGAAATCCGAAGCTGACGACCGAGACCAGGAGCGGACGGCTCCCGGGGCTCTGGAATTTGTCGATGATAAATTGCCGCAGCTCGTGAATGTTGAATTTCGACGTATCGATGATTACGTCTGCCAGCCGCCGAATCGGCGTCATGCGCCGCCGCTCTTCGCTGATGCCTGCGGCTACGCTTTGGCCCTGGCTTAACGGGTGCGGCCGGCGCGTTTCACTGAAGCGCCTCATCAGTACTTCATCGCTGGCTTCGACAAAAACCAGCGTCGCGGGCTGCTCGGCTGCGAGTTTCCGGTATATCGCGGGTAGCTTATCGATCTGCCCGCCTTCACGCGCGTCAACCAGCAGGGCGGCTTTTTCGATTTCCACGCCTTCTACATAGAGTTCGCTGAAAGTGGGGATCAAAGCGACAGGAAGATTATCGACACAGTAAAACCCGAGGTCTTCAAACGTATTGAGAACCGACCCTTTTCCCGATCCGGAAAGACCGGTAAGGATCACCAGCTGGCGTGCGCTGTGGTTGGAAGTTCGGACTTTCGGCCGGCGGCGCTTCACAGCGGGCGCTTAAGCCTTCACCCGTCTTCGGTGAGTGCTAGGAATTCGCAAGTCTTCGCGATATTTGGCCACGGTACGCCTCGTGACTTGAATCCCTTCTTCGCTCAAGCGTTTAGTAATTTGCTCATCGGTCAACGGATGCGCGGTGTCCTCATCCTCGATCATTTTTTTCACACGGCGCTTCAGTGAAAGCAGGGACATTTCGCTACCCTGCGGTCCATTCACCGATTCACTGAAGAAATACCGCAGTTCCAGAACGCCTTGGGGCGTATGCACGTATTTATTCGCCACCGCCCGGCTCACCGTCGATGGATGCACGCCCACTTCCTCCGCCACTTCCTTGATCATCATCGGCTTCAGATGGTCTGCGCCGTAATCAAGAAAATCGCCCTGGCGCCGCAAAATCGAATAGCAGACCCGCTGGATCGTGTGCTTGCGCTGCTCGATATTTTTCATCAGCTGAATTGCCGCGGTGAAGCGTTCTTTCACGTAGTTGCGTACGTCGCGATCCGCGGCATCCCGTGCCAGCAATCTCCGGTACATCGGATTCAGGCGTAGCTGGGGCAAGTCGTCTTCGTTCATCAACGCCTGCCACTCGCCATCTACCTTCCGGAATTGTACGTCCGGTTCCACGAGTCGCGGTTCAATGTGGTTGTAGCGCAAACCCGGTTTCGGATCGAGATGCTTGATGACGTCCACTGCGCGTTTCACCAGCTCCACCGGGCGGTTCAGCGCGCGAGCCACTTCCTTCAACTGGTTATTCTGCAGCAGCTTCAAATGTTCAGAGATAATTTGCTGCGCGAGGGTATTTTGCGGATCGATCAGCTTCAGCTGCATTAACAGGCATTCGTTCAGATCCCGCGCCCCGATTCCGGGAGGATCGAATTCCTGCACCATCGTCAGGGCTTCTTCCACGTCCTCCATCGAATAATTTCCGGAGGCCGCCAATTCATCGAGCGTCGCCGTCAGGTAACCGTTCTCGTCGAGGTTGCCGATAATCCCATCCGCAATCTTGCGCACCGTTTCCGTGCAGATGCTCATGCTGAGCTGCCAGTTCAAATGATCGGCAAGGTTTTGCGCGGACGACAGGAATTTGTCGAAGGAAGGGCGCTCGATATCTTCGCGCTCGGTGCTTGCGGAGCGTTCCGCTCCAGCGTCCAGATACTGGCCAAAAAAGGAACTAAAATCGAATTCGTCGAATGGATTTGGCGCTTCCACTTCCGGAACCTTTTCCGTTTCTTTCTTGAGGAAGGCCTCGTCCTGATAGCTGTCCGTGGCCGCCGCACTCTCTTCGGTCACTTCATCCAGAACCGGATTCGCCATGATTTCCTGCGTGATCATCTCGCGCAATTCCAGGCGATTCAGCGCCAGCACGCTAACCATCTGCACGAGCCCCGGCGTCAAAATCTGTTTCTGCGCGACCCGGAGACTTAGTTTAGGTGCCAGCCAGTTCATTGGACTTTAGTTCAGCTTAAAACCTTCTCCCAGATAGATGCGCCGCACTTCCGCGTTAGCCGAAAGCTCCGCGGGAGTTCCCGCGAATAAGATCTTCCCGTCGTTGATGATGTACGCCCGGTTGGTCACCGCTAGCGTGTCACGAACATTGTGATCCGTCACTAGTACCCCGATACCGGCTGCGCTCAAATCCGCAATAATCTTCTGAATATCCACCACCGTCAGCGGATCGATACCCGCAAACGGCTCATCCAGCAGCACGAATGACGGCGCCAATACCAGCGACCGCGCAATTTCAAGCCGTCGCCGCTCTCCGCCCGAAAGCACATACGCTTGACTGTACCGAACCCCTTCCAGTCCCATTTGCGCCAGAAGCTCTTCCACCCGATCGCGCCTTTGCTCGGAGGTCAGCGGCAGCGTTTCCAGCACCGCGAACAGATTTTCTTCCACGGTCAGTTTGCGAAATACAGACGGCTCTTGGGGGAGGTAGCTGATGCCGCTGCGAGCCCGGAGGTACATCGGTAGGTCGGTAATGTCCTCGCCATCCAGCAAAACACGCCCATAATCGGGACGCGCGAGACCTACCAGAATATAAAACGTCGTGGTCTTTCCAGCGCCGTTCGGCCCTAGCAACCCAACCACTTCACCCTGCTGAATCTCCAGACTGATGTTGTCGACGACCTTGCGGCCCCTATACGACTTGCTCAGATCGGCGGCTTGGAGTTTCAACATTCCGGTTCATTTCTCAACTCGATGCCTGGTGAGCGTGCGCGAACCTTCTTGGGAATCGATCAAAATCGTATCATTCGCTACAAAGAAGGTCAACGAACGGCCCGTCGTGGTGTCACTCGAGGCATCTGTAATCATTGGATTTCCGCCCGAAAGTACGAATTTACCATCGGCTGCGGTGTATTCGGCCTGTTCCGCCGTCCCGCGGCGGTCTCCCTGCTTCACTGTAACCCCGCCCAGCGCCAGGGCTCGGTCGAGCTGGCGTGCTCCCCCGGGCGTAGCTTGGGCTCCTGCCGGTGCTGCAGCACCGCCGGGCGCGGGAGTGAGGAACACATCAAGCGTTTTCGACTCCATCGACTCTTCTTGCGAACTAGCCTTAACCCCGCCTTCCAAATGTGCCTTTCCGCTGTCGCTCCAGTAGGTCAGAGTTGGAGCGTGTATCACCCAAAGCGTTGGCGGGCGCGATGCAGCCGCGACGGTAGCACGCGCGCCACTCGGAGCCGTGGATGGCAACCCGGGCGTCTTTATTTCCGTACCGGACGTTTGTGGAAAGACGGCTACCACGTTCCCCGTTGCGACCAGTTTTTTGTCATCGCGCCAGACTTCGATCTGATTAGCTTGTAGCAGCGAATCTCCCTGCCATAACCGCGCATGTCCCGTGTAAATGACATGCCCTGTTGCGGTCGATCCCGTCAGTGTTAGTGCCGAAATATGCCCGGTGCCGGAACCAAAGTTCATCGGCGTAGTCTGTGCACTAGTCTGCGCGTTAGCCGGAGGCGCCGGGATGTACGTTGACACCACGCCGCCCGTCGCGCGGATGTCGCCCGACTTTTGATCGATCAGCACGCTTGTCGCGCTGGTGCGGCTAACCGCGTCGGACAGCACCGGCGAGCCATCCAGCGTAATCGTGTCGGTGGCCCGCAGCACGCGCGCGCGCGCGGCGCTGGCTTGGCGATCTCCTTGTTGAAATTTCACGTTTCCCTTTTCGTCGAGCGTGTCCCACTCGCCGTTGGCCGGGAACGTTGCCGCAAGTTCTGTCGCCGAACTCTTCTGCGGGGGGCCAGATCCTGTTTGTCGCCGGATTTCTACTCCGGAATATCCGAATAGTTTTTCTACCTGGCCTGCGGCATTGAACTGCGTTACAAATTTCTTAGCTCGAAGCTCAGTCGAATCGGTTCCCGTTTTCGAGACGATAGTGCCGGCCGCCAGGGTTTCCGCGCTTTCCACTCGCGATTTGTTCGGCTGCTTTCCCGGTCCAAACTTGACCAGCAGCGATTGCGTCTCCAGGCTCCGCGAATCGTCTCCCTCTACCGTCTTGAACACCACGTCGCCTGTCGCAGCCATCGTCTTCAGCAGATTTTGTTTTCCTTGCATCGCAAACTCAACCCGCGACATGGAAAACGTGTCCGTACCCGTTTTGGTGTGATTCGCCCCGGTTACGTTTCCATCGGCCACGATGCGGTCGATCGAACCGCTCGGATCCAGAAATCCTTCGAACAACTGCCCGGAAGCTGTAAATTCACCACCGTTCGGATCCTTGGCGTGCACCGCAGGATGATCCGCTGCGGTCACGTGCTGCGCTCGAAAATTCGCATCCAACGCAATCGAGATTTTTCCGGCGGTTAGCTCTCGTGTGCCTTCACGCACCACCGCCGGACTATCCAGTTCCACAATTCGCTCGTTACGACGGATTTCCATGCTGCCCGCGGTCGCGGTTACCGCCGTGCCGTTCGTCTTCTCCGAAGCATCCATCTTTAAATCCACGGCGTGTTCCAATCGTACCGTCGCGTTCTGCGAATCGTAGGTCACTCCCACCGCGCTGCCTTGGCCGCCGGGAAAGCGAAATTGCACCGGCTCCGCAGTGGTAGCCTGCCCCGTCACACGATTGAACGAGAGATTCTTGGTCGTTACATGGATGGGCTGATCGGTCGCACTTGGATTCGCAAGCGTCTTCGCTCCCGTCTCTGCTTCCGTCGCGGTCTTCCCATCCGCTGCCGCCTTACTATTCGCCGGCGTCGCGCTCCCCGTGGCCGCTGGACTCGAAAGGTCGATCGTCACGTCGCCCTGACAAATCACATTCCCGGATTTTGGCTCATAGTTGCATTCACGCGTGTGTATATTGTCGTTGCGATTGCCTTCGCGGCCGTAGATCGTGATCCATACATCTTCCAGCAACGCGCGATCTTCATCTTTGAACTGCGTCGCGCGCGCCGCGCGCACGGTGAAAAGCGTGCGATCCTTGTCGCCTTGCGAAAACGAAAATTCGTTGGATTGTTTTTCCACGGTCGCGGCGATCGCGGCAGGCTGATGCATCCGTGCGCGTGCCTGCCGGATCGCCCGTTGCGCGTACGTCCCGGCCGCAATCAGGGCAATCGCAAACGCCGCCCATGCCGCCCAACGTGCATATCGCGCAGCTTCCTGATTGCGCAGAAATTTACTCCAGAGAGCCGAATTTGTAGCCTGAAAGCTCAGTATAGAGGCGTGGGTCGCAGGCTACAACTGGACCTTCGAGATGCGTGGATCAACCTGAGGCAGGGAAAACGTGGAGACAGCCTGAAACTTCTAGCTGTCGAGCCAGCCGTCGCGAAAACCCGCGCGTCGCAGGCCCTTCACGATATAGGGGCACCCACGAATCGTTTTCCAGATCAGTTCCGATTCGAAATTTTCAATCATCAGAATCGTCGGACCCTCGTTCAAACCGAAGACCCACGGTGACACCCATCCCTGCCAATTCGGCGTAGTGCCGGGATATGTTGGATTAAAACTGGCGTCGAATGCGTCCGCCCTCCGCCCCCTCGATTTCAGCCGTTCCAAAGCGTGGCGAATAGTTTTGAGCACAATTTCTGGAGCAAACGGCAGAGATGTAGCTACCGCCCATGGCGAGATGGTGCCGTCATCGGGTCCGAAGGGAGCGCCTCGTGCCTCGTAATCGAAAAATACTCGTTCCACGCCGTTCACCGTAAGCACGGCAGGTCCCGGCCCATCGCTCGCAGTCAATCCCCACGCGTACTCGCTATAGTATGCAAACTTGAGCGGATTCTCTATTCCATATTGTCTATGCGCATAGGTCGCCCGGCGGCTGTTCTCAAAATAATCGATCCCCACCTTCCGGTTGAAGTCGTCGTGGATGCCGCGAAAATCGATCCACAAATGCGACATCTGATGAATGAACAGCGGGCCGGCATACAGGTACTCGATGTCGTAAATTTTTTTCCATTCAAAAGTGGACGTCCATTCCGTGTAACCCTGCGGATCGATAGCAAAGGTCGGTGAGCCCAGCGCCAACGCATACAAAATTAGTGCCTCGCTGTACCGGTTATTCCACCGAAACGGTAGAAATCCCGATTCGGGCTTCCATCCATGGGAAAGCGTCGTAGCGCCGTCGAGAGCCCACTTCCAATCGACTCGCCTGTAAAGAATTTCGGCGAGTTCCCGTATCTCGTTTTCTTCTGCGCCGGTCCCGCTGAAATAACCGGCCACAGTAAGAATGCCGGCCATAAGTATTGCGGTATCAACCGTAGACAATTCGCATTGCTCAGCTCGGCGGCCCGATTGCATATCCAGGAAGTGGTAGTAGAACCCTTTGTATCCCGTGGCATCAGGCTCCGGGCCCTGCGGACTTGAATTCAGAAATCTCAGAACCGCCAGAGTCCTTTCGACGGCTTCCGCCCGGGACCAGAGATTTCTTTCTACCGCCGCAATGTAGACACTCAAGCCCATTCCCACCGCCGCTATGCTGGCAGGCGCCCCAGGCTGCGTCTTATCCGCAATCAACCCATTCTTAAAATTGACTTCAGTGCGAAAATATTCGAAAGTTCCCCGGCGTAGGCGGTCGAGCATTTCCGAATCTGTCCCCAGCGGCTGCGAATTAGCTGGCCCGTTTCCAGACGCGGACAATGCATGTACGGAAGGCACAGAGGTTGACGATCGTCGAGATTCGCGGCTCATAGGATCAGAAAGGGATTATCAGCGGTGTTAAAAATTTATGCTTCGACTTTCTTTGTGGGAATTTCACTGACGCCGCAAGCGGCCACGCTGTCCCGCGTTGTATTTTTAACCATGTACATCGCTTCGTCGGCGAGATGCAGCAGCTCCGCCTTCGTCCGTGAATCGCTGGGATAGGCCGCGATGCCCACGCTCGCCGTAACGTGCGCGTTAATCCCCACATCCTGCAGCCACACCGCTTCGCGAATCAGCTTATGCAAACGCCGTCCCACGCCCATCGCGTTTTCCTTTGATGTTTGCGGCAGCAGCACCACGAATTCATCTCCGCCGTAGCGAAACGCCAGATCGATCAGCCGGCATTTATCCTTGATCGCTTGGCCAATCTCCGCCAGCAACTTCGACCCCATCAGATGCCCGTGCGTGTCGTTGATCATCTTGAAATGATCCAGGTCGATAAAGATCAACGAAAATTCAAATGCGTACCGGTGCGAACGGTAGATTTCCGTGTCCAGCATGAAGTTCAAATGGCGCGCATTGTAAAGGCTCGTGCAGTCGTCGGTAATGGTCAGCTCGTGGATGCGCTGCACGTGCCGCGCGTTTTCGATGGCGATCGCCGCATAATCCGCCAGCGCCTCCAGCAGCGCCATATCCCGATCGCTGAATCCTTCAGGCCCGATGCTATTGATCAGTTCGATTACGCCGAGGCATTGTTCTCGAAAACGTACCGGCACAGCCACAATCGACTGCGTCTCCATCTTCGTTTTAGCATCCACCTGCCCGAAAAATCGCGAATCCTTCGACGTGTCAGGTACCACTACAGCCTTGCCGGTCTGCGCTACCCAACCCGCTAAACCCTGCCCCACCTTGATTCGCACATCCTTCAGAGTTTCCGCGCCCTTGCCCGTCGCGATTTGGAAATACAATTCGTTCTTGTCCACATCCATCAGTAGCAACGACCAGGTGTCCGGCCGCAACACCTCGTTGATCTTATCCATAATCGTCCGCAGCACTTGGTCCAGCTGCAGCGACGACGTCAGCGCCTTCCCCAGTTCGTGAAATACCGACACCTCATTGCTGGACCCGATTATCGGAACCTCAAGCGGAATGGGGATGTTGTTATTCTGATTATTCGGGTTGCGGCGGCGTTCGACGCCCTCAAACGGACGTCCGTCCGGCTCGCGGCGCTTGATAGCGCCGGGCGGGATCGTGTTCTTTCGCTCTGGGATTTCTTTACTCAAGACCACTATTATAAGAATGGGTTTGCGTCACTGCAACGCCCTTGATCGCACGATTGACAAGTCGCCAACATCCCGATTTTTCCTAAATTCGGCGCGACATTGACACACCCTCGCGTCCCGCCTATATTTTTCGTGCGGTTCCGGGTTTCAACGCATGTCTTCGACTCAATTCGGCGAACATCTTAGGCGCGAGCGCGAGATGCGCGGCGTCTCCCTGGAAGAAATTTCCCTGGCGACACGCATCGCTCCGCGCTTTTTGGCCGCGCTCGAAGCAGAGCAATGGGAAAAGCTTCCCGGCGGCGTGTTCAATCGCGGATTCATCCGCTCGGTCGCGCATTACCTGGGCCTCGACGAAGACAGTATGGTCGCCGAATACGCCCTGCACACCAAAGGCCGCCCCGAACCCGGCGTCGTGGCCGATCCGCCAGATCGCCCGGAAACACAATGGCGCCAGATTGCGGTGCTCACCGTGTTTATTCTCATCGTCGTTGCGGTCTGCTGGTTCGCCATTCGATTTCTGGTGCCGCGTGTCACTGCTTACTTGCACAAACGTGCTGCGGCTTCCTCGAATTTGACACCAGACCATGCTGTTCCGTCGCAAACCGGCCTGACACAATTTGCGGCGTACGATTTCAGTTTGACTAGCTCTCCCGAAGTTTCCGCATTTTTGCTCGATTTGCAGGGGCCAACGGTTGCGCTGCCCGCCCAGCCGCCTCAAGCCAGTTCGCTTGCGTTGACGCCGAAAGATCTGAAAACCGCTGTGGGAGCCTACCGTTAGCGCCGCTCTTCGCGCCACCGTGCGCGGCGGGCACGCCACGTTGGAACAGAAAATCGATGTAGTTTCCGGTACCTTGCGCCTCGACCCCGCCGATTACGCCGAGATCCTTACGATACTTTCCACGGACGCCGAACCGTCTATCGCCGAAGCCGCTCGCGATTGCATTTCCACGCAACCCCTTGCCTCATTTCTCCAGGCCGTTGCTCGCCCCGACGTCGACCTGCGCTGCTCCGCATTTTGCGCCGAACACTTAAGCGACCAGCCCGGTATTGCCGACGCTCTCGCAAAAAATATCGCGTGCCCGCCAGAGATCGTTACGCAGGTTGGCGCGAGTTTGACCGCTGAAGGAATTCAATCCCTGCTCGACAATCTCGACCGACTTAGTTCCGATCCGGAGCTCGGAGCAACCCTCGTCTATTCCACCAGCGCCACTCCTGAGCAGCAGGAGCTCCTCTCCGAGATCCAGACCAATGCTCTGCTGAAGGAGCAGGAAGTCGAGGACACCGCTGCTGAGGCCGTCCCGGACGTAAAAAAACGAAAAACCTTGCTGCAAAGGCTGTCGGTCATGAACGTCGTGCAGCGAATTCAACTTGCAGTAAAGGGCGGCCGCGAAGAACGCATGCTTCTGATTCGCGATCCGAACAAAATCGTACAGCGCGCGGTGCTGCAGTCCCCGAAGCTCACGGATCTCGAAATCGAAAATTTTTCGGCAATGGCCAATGTATCGCAGGAAGTCTTGCGAAACATCGCCAAGAATCGCGCCTTTATGAAGAGTTACATCGTCGTGAAGAATCTTGCGAAGAACCCGAAAGCGCCCATCGACGTGACCCTGCACCTGCTGCCGCGCCTGATTCCCACGGATTTAAAGCAGCTCGCAGGAAACAAGAATGTCCCCGAAACCCTGCGCTCCTCCGCTCAAAAACTTCAACGCCAGCGCAACATGGCTAGGCCGCCCGAGTAAGGTCAGCCCTTACTTAGCCGCAGCCACCTGCAACGATTTCTCGATCTGCCCCTTGTACTCATTCGCCTTCACCAGAATCGCAGGCTCGTCGAGCGTCAGCATGCGCCGGTCTTCCATCACGATCTTCCCGCCGATTACCACGGTACGCACGTCAGTGGCCTTCAGTGCATACACCAGCTGCGAGTACACGTTATACATCGGCGTCGCATGCGGCGCTGTGGTGTCCACCAAAATCAAATCCGCCTTTTTGCCGGCTTCCAGTGACCCAATCTGTTTCTCCAGGTGAATCGCGCGAGCTCCGCCAATCGTCGCCATTTCTACGGCCTGCTCCGCCGGCAGTGCCCGTGAATCCATGCGCGCGATTTTCTGCAGCTTCGCCGCCAAATCCATCTCCTCGAATAAATCCTGATTGTTATTGCTGGCCGCCCCGTCAGTCGCGAGTCCAATCGCTTCTCCTGCCGCGAGCATATTGATCACCGGCATCACCCCCGCCGCAGTTTTCATATTGCTCGATGGGTTGTTGATGCAGCCCACCCCGAACCGCACCAGCGTTGCGATGTCCGCCTGATCGACCCAGATACAATGTGCGCCCACTACATCCGGACCGAGAATTCCTTCCCGCGCCAGATAGCCCACCGGTGTGATCCCATATTTCTCACGGCTCTGCTGCAATTCAAACGGCGCTTCCGCGATGTGGATCAAAATCGGCGCGTGGTTGCGCCGTGCCAGCGCCGCCGCATCCTGCAACGTCTTGGCTGAGCATGTGTACATCGAGTGCGGCGCTGCAGCGGCCACAATGAGCGGATCGCCCTTCCAGTGATCGATAAATTTCTGCGTGTATTCCAACGCCTGCGTCACCGTCTTATTGTCTGGCGCCGGAAAATCGATAATCGTCTCGCCCAATACTCCGCGCATACCCGCTTCTTTCGTCACCCGCGCTACGGCGTCCTCGAAATAATACATATCGGCATACGTCGTGATTCCACCACGCATCATTTCCAGTATCCCCAGGCGCGTGCCCCACACCACAAAATCCTCGGTAACATTTCGCGCTTCGGCCGGGAAAATATATTTTTTCAGCCAATCGTCGAGTGATAAATCGTCCGCGATGCCTCGGAACAAACTCATCGCCGCATGCGCGTGCCCGTTGATCAGCCCCGGCATAATAATTGCGCCGTGAGCATCCACGATCTTCGCCGCATCGTACTGCGCGGCAATTTCCGCACTTGTGCCAACTGCCACAATCGAATCGCCCCGCACCGCCACCGCACCATCGTCAATTACGCGGCGTTGCGCATCCATCGCGACCACGGTGCCGTGTGTCACCAGCAAATCCGCTTTGTCCTTCGCCGGCGTGACCAGTGGGCTCGCTAGAATGGCTATGCACGTTGCCGCCAGCAAGCCTATATTAATCAATGTGATACAGACATTCGAAACGGTTCGTGTGGTTCTCGTCGAGCTTCGCTGTCGCATAATTCCTTTCATCACTGGATGGCGATTATTTCCTGAAGTAAATTTTCGCCTTTCTATTCTTCCAAAAACGACGAATCAAACGGACGCGGCAATAACCCTGCCGACGTTTCCTTCTCCACTCTTCCATCCATGTTCGCGAGCAGAACCGGTATGTCGCCGCAGAATTCCCAGATGATTTGCCGGCAAGCGCCGCATGGGGGCGTCAGGCGTTCCACGTCCGTCACTACCGCGATGGCATCGAAATCTCGCTCGCCTTCTGACATTGCCTTGAAAATTGCCACGCGTTCTGCGCAGCAAGTCAGTCCCAGCGTTGCGTTCTCGATATTACAACCCGTATAGGTTCGGCCGGAACTGGCCCGCAACGCTGCGCCCACTCGGAAATTTGAAATGGGCGCAAACGCGTTTTCGCGCGCTTGCCGCGCCGCCGCAATCAATCCGTCGAATTCGCTCATCGAATTTCCCGCCGTTTTAATTTTTGCTCGCATCAATTCGCGGAACCACAGCCCGCAACAACGCTACGAATTGCGCCCTTACCCGCTCACCAGTCTCCATCACTTCTTCGTGATGAATCGGCTGATCCAGAATTCCCGCCGCCATATTCGTGACGCACGATATCCCGAGTACTTCAATTCCCATGTGGCGAGCCACGATCACTTCCGGCACGGTGGACATTCCCACCAGGTCTGCGCCGATCGTTCGCAGGTACCGAATCTCGGCCGGCGTCTCATAACTCGGCCCGGGAAGCGCCGCATAAACGCCCTCAGCAATATCCATCTTCAGCCGTCGCGCCTCTTCCGCAACGATCGCGCGATAGGCCGGCGAATACGCTTTCGACATATCTGGAAACCGCGGCCCCCATCGCTCATCGTTCAGTCCCGTCAGCGGATTGGCGCCTTGCAGATTAATGTGATCGCGCATCGCCACCAGCGCCCCTTGCGTGTACCTCTCGTCGATCCCGCCGGCGGCATTCGTCAAAATCGCGCTTCTAATTCCCATGCGTCCAAAGACTCGCATCGGAAACGTTACTTCCTTCGCCGAATATCCTTCATACAAGTGGAACCGCCCTTGCATCGCAACCACCGGGACACCTTCGACCTTGCCAATCACCAGCCTTCCCGCGTGCCCTCTCGCCGTCGATTGCGCGAATCCGGGGATCTTCGCGTAAGCAATCTTCGTCGCTTGGCTCAATTCATCAGCGAACCCGCCCAGCCCCGAACCCAGGACTAACGCAATCCTCGGCCGCAATTTCGTTTTTGAAAAAATGAATTTTGCGGCGCGCTCCGCCTGTCCGAACTCGCTCGAATTTCTAGTCCCTCTTTT
>Ga0182024_10010899_pt1 | contig 18406 bp, 13 predicted proteins | sample P32metaG_FD_120480 | JGI IMG/M metagenome (GOLD analysis project Ga0182024, IMG submission 120480) | Permafrost microbial communities from Stordalen Mire, Sweden - P3-2 metaG (Illumina Assembly) | ecosystem: Environmental > Terrestrial > Soil > Wetlands > Permafrost | place: Sweden: Stordalen... | reverse complement strand
TTGCCTCGATTGCGGCAGGCGTGTGCACACTGGCCGTAGCGTTGCCCGCGTCGGCAGTGGACCTTAAAACCGCAGATGGATCGTGGACGTTTTCCATCGATGGCAACGTCAACGTCGACTACATCTACTCGAGTTGCGAGTCGGCCGCATCGGCCCACACAATTGACGACGTTGGCGGGGCCTGCGTGGGCTCGTCCGCCAGCAAGAGCACGTCGAGCGTGTCCAACGGCCTGCTGCCGGCGGCCTTCACCTTCGGCGTCGCCACGACGCAGAACGGCATCGACATGTCGGCGCACCTGGGCATCTATCCCGGCGTGGTCACCAATGACGGCGGCAGTCCGAATCTGCAGGCCGGCTCTGCCGGCAACGTGGCACTGGGCACGACCGGACTGGATGTTCGCCAGGTCTATATGACCTTCGGCACCAAGGAGGTGGGTACCTTCGAGCTCGGACGCAATATCGGCCTGTTTGAACAGGACATCATCCTCAATGACATGACGCTGCTGGGCGTCGGCGGCCCGGGCGGGGCGGCGGGGCCAAATCCGGCCAATACCACCCTGGGTGGCATCGGCTTCGGCTACATTTACACCGACTGGTTGTCGCAGATCGATTACACGACGCCGGACTTCAGCGGCGCCACCGCGACGATCGGTATCTTCAGCCCGTTGAATTCACTGACCGGTCCTGGCACTGCTGAAAACAAGCCCGCGCCGGGGTTCCATGGCAAGCTGGCCTATAAGGGCGTGTTCAATGACCTGAAGGTGACGCTGTCGGCCTCGGGCCTCTCGCAGCAGCAGAAGTACACGGTCGGGGCGACCAACGGCAGCTGGCAGGGCTCGGGTGGCGATGTGTTCGGCAAGGTCGACTACCAGGGATTAGAACTGGTGGCCGGAGGCTATTACGCCAAGGGCCTGGGCACGACCGGCATATTTATCCTCGGCTCGGCCGCCAATGGCGATACTCGTAACTCGTACGGCTACCTGGTGCAGGGAACCTACAAGGTCGGCCCCACGAAGTTCGGCATCCAGTACGGCGTCAGCCGCCTGGCGTATGCCAATGCGGCCGACCGGGCCGCCGATTCGGTCAACTACGCGACAGCTGTGGGACCCCTGGTGGCAGCGAATGAGAAAGTCACCGGCGGTGTGTACTACGACCTGACCAAGAACCTGATGATCCTCGGTGAAATCAGTTGGGTGCAGGATATTGCTCACGCCAACTCCGTGGCCGCCGACGGCAGCCTCGGCGACAGCAATACGGGCGTCACCGGGAACGTGGGCGTTTTCCTGGCGTTCTGAGTCAGTCGCGAGTCAGTTGATTCGATTCAAGGGCCGGCACCGCGAGGTGCCGGCCTTTTTTTCATTCAGCCTGGCCGCAGCCATCGCGCGGCCAGTGGCGGCACCAGCAGCAGGCTGACCAGGGTAGAGGAGACCAGGCCACCCAGGATCACGACCGCCATCGGTCCTTCGATCTCGTGGCCCGGCTGGTGCAGCTGCACGGCTACGGGCAGCAGCGCCAGGCCGGTCAGCAGCGCGGTCAGCAGCACCGGTGTCAGGCGCTCTTCGGCACCTCGTAGCGCCGTTTCGAGGTTCCAACTGCAACTCTCTGATTTTACTAGATAATCGTAGTGAGATACCAAAAGAATTGTGTTGCGCGCAGCCATGCCAAACAGCGCCACGAAGCCGACCATCGCGCCGAGCGACAGATTGCCGCCGGTGAGGGCCACAGCCGCCACGCCGCCGATCAGCGTGCTCGGTAACGCCACCACCACCAGCAGCACGTGGCGCGCATGGCCAAAGGCCAGGGCCAGCAGCAGCACGATCAGAATCAGGGCCGCCGCCGAGTGCAACATCAGGTCGCGTGCCGCGTCCGCCTGCGCCTGGGCGGCGCCGCCGTAGCGCAGGTAGACCCCCGCCGGCAGTTTAACCTGCGCGTCGATGGCGCGGCGCGCGGTCTCGGCAAAGCCGCGCTGGTCCGAGGTGCGCGGATTAACCTCGACCACCTGGCGGCGCAGTCCATCCTCGTGATCGATCAGGCTGCGCGCCGAGATCAGCTGCAGATCCGCGACCGCGGCCAGCGGCACGATCGCGCCGCCGTTGCCGCGTACCAGCAGCGCCGCGACACTCTGCGGCGACGCGTCGGCGTGCGCGATGCGCACCGTGACCGGCACGCTGCGGTCAGCCTGGTTGAGCTGAGCAACCTGGGTGCCGTGATAGGCCGCATTGACGGTCTGTAGTACGTCGGCCGCCTGCAAGCCGTACAGCGCCAATTGCTGGGGCTTGAGCTCCAGGTGCAGTTCCGGCTGGCGCGGCGGCACTTTAAGACGGATGTTGCCGCTGTCAGGCAGGCGGCCGATCACCTGAGCAATCTGCGTGGCCACCTCATCGTCGGTGTCCAGATCCGAGCCGAACACGCTGATAAAGAATGCCGAGGATTCGCCCGACAGGGTCTCGCCGATACGCTCGACCAGGACCGAATAGATTTCGACCAGCTGGTTCGGAAAGGCGCTGAAGGTGTCGCGGATGCGCTGTTCGATCTGGGTGGCCTCGTAGCCCTTGGAGGAATCGATCTGCACTTCGAATTCGCTCTTGTTCGGCGCGTCCGGGTCCTGGCCGTTCTCGGCACGGCCAATCTGCTCGGCCACGCTCTTGACGCCCGGAATGGCCGTGAGCCGCTGCGAGATGCGCGCACCGACACGCGCGGTTTCGGTGAGCGAGATGCCAGGCCGCAGCGAGGCGTGGGCGATCAGGTAGTCCTCGCGGAAATCCGGCAGCAGTCGCGCACCGAGCAACGGCATCAGCACGATGCCGGCCAGCCCGGTGATCAGCAGCAGCGCCAGCACCAAACGCGGGTGCGCGTGCAGCGTGCCGACGGCGCGCTGCTGCGCGCGCTTGCAGGAGCGCAGGAAGCCGGCTTCCGGTCGCGGCGTGTAACGGCTCATGACCAGCGCACACAGCGCCGGGGTGGCGCTCATCGCCACCAGCAGCGAGATGCCTACCGCCAGCAAAAAGGCAATCGACAGCGGCCGGAAGAACGAGCCCTGCAGCCCCGAGAGCATCAGGATGGGCAGGAACGCCACCACCACCGCGATCGTGGCATAGAACACCGGCTGGCGGACTTCGAGCGAGGCATTGACGAACAGGTTGCGGATGTCGATCAGCCCCGGCGCGCCGCGGCGCCGGCGCGTGATGTTCTCAACATCGATCACGGCATCGTCGACCACCACGCCGAGCGCCACTACCAGCCCGCCGAGAGTCATAGTGTTAAGTGTGATGCCGAGACTCATCAGGATCCAGACCGTCGCCAGCAGCGACAGCGGAATCGAGCTGAAGGACACCAGCGCGCCGCGCCAGTCGCGCAGGGCCAGCAGCAGCAACGTCACCACCAGCACCGCGCCGATCAGCAGGGAGTTGCGCAGCTTGGCGATCGCAGCCTCGATGAAGCTCGCCGGCCGCAGCAGCGCCGGGTGATAGTAGACCCCGCGTTGCGCCAGCGTTGGCGCCAGTGTGTCCAGCCGCTGCTCGAGCGCACGCGTGACCTCGAGCGTGTTGGCACCGTACTGGGTCGAGGTCTCGATCAGAATGCCCGGCTGCGCGCCAATCAAGGCATCGCCGAAGCGCGGCTCGCTGCCGTCGCTGACCGTGGCGATGTCGCCGAGGCGCACCGGCAGTCCCTTCGGCCGCGTCAGTATGGCCTGTGACAGATCCACGGCTGTGGTACCGGCCGCCTGGGCTTGGAGCACGATGCGCTGGTTGGGCGTCTCGACGAAACCGCCGCCGATCAGCTCGGTGCCACGGCGCGCGGCGGCGTAGACATCCTCCAGTGTCAGCCCCGCGGCCGCGAGCTTGAACGGATCCACCAGTACCTGCCGCTCGCGCGATTCGCCGCCAAAGATCTGCGCCTGTGCCACGCCGGGCACCGCCAGAATCTGCGGTTGCAATGTCCATCGCACCAGGTCGCGCAGCTCGATCGCAGACAGCCGATCGGTGGTGAAACCGAAGTGCACCAGGTACTCCATCGAGGAACTGAGCGGCGAGAGCAGCGGGGGCCCGGTGCCGGCCGGCAGCAGGCCGCTGGATTCCGACAACCGCTCGGTCACGAGCTGGCGCTGCCGGTACGGATCGCCGCCGCGTGTGAACACCACCTGGATGGCCGACAGGCCCTGGCTCGAGGTCGACCGGACGGCCTCGACATCGGCCGTGCCGGCCAGCAGGCCCTCGAGCGGCCGCGTGACGAGTGCCTCGACCTGGGTGGCATCGAGGCCCGGCGCTTCCGCCTGCACCAGTACATGGGGTGGCGCGAAGTCGGGGAAAACGTCGAACTGCGCATTGAGCAGCGCCGCGGCACCGAGCAGCGCCACGAGGATGGACAGTGCAGTGACGATTCGCGGATGCGCCAGCGAGGCACGGACGATATAGGCCAGCATGAGCTAGTCGTGATCCTCTTCCTCGGCCGAGAACGTGCCGAGACCCTGCAGCGACCAGAGCACACCGGCCCCGTTGGCAACGATCAGATCGTCGTCGTCCACGCCCTGCACCAGCCAGGCATCGCCGGTGGCCTGCAACAGCTTCACCGCTACCGGCGCGTACTGCAGCTTGTCGTCCTGGCCGTGCTTTGCGAGCTGTCGATACACGTAGACACCCTGCTCGCCGTAGAGCAGGGCGGCATTCGGAACCATGACACCGCTGCTGGCGCCCCCGCGCAGCGCTACCAGCATGCGGGCGCCGGCGCCGAGCCCGCTGGGAGGGCGATCGATCTGCAGCAGCAGTCCGACGCTCTGCGAATCGAGCGCGCTGCGCGGCAGCGCTCCGAGCACGCGCGCCGCCACCGGTGCGCCGTCCACGAGCACCGTTGCGGTCTGCGGTATGGTGGTGAGCTGCAGCCGGCCCGGCAGGTCGGCGCGCAGCAGCGCCGCGCGGCCCTTCGAGAGCGCATCGATCAAAGTGGCGCGCTGTGGATCGCTCAGCTTCGCCAAGGGGCCCCATTGCAGCGCGAAGCTCGAGTTCGCGATCTGCGCCTGGGTCTGCGCCTCGACTTGCGCTGCTTCGGCACTCTCGACCGCGCGCAATGAGGCATCGGCGCCACCCTTGTAGAGTTGCGACAGGCGCTGCGCCTCGGTACTCGCGGCCCGTTCGGCTGCCCGGGTGCTTGCCAGGCGACCGGCATCGCCGATCAGCGCTGCCACATCGAGCACTTCGCCGTACGCATCGAGGCGTTCGGCGGTGGTGCCTTTGACGGGGTGAAACACCGTGATGCCCACTGCCTGCTGCTGCGCACGGGTGAGCTCGGGCTGTGCGGTGTTGACTGCGGGCGCCGCCGGCGCGTCATCGTCATCGTCGGTCCACGCCGGTCCGCACAGCAGCGCGGCGAGCAGCAGATACAGCGGTGGCAGGATTCGCGGCATGGTTACTCCGTGCGCCATTTCAGGGGCAGCTCGCGCTCGGGCCCCGCCAGTGGGCGCCGATAGGCGCTCTCGAGGGCACCCAAGGCGTCCTGGGCTTCGTAGGCGGCTTCGAGCCTCAGCAGCTGCGCTTCGACCGTAGCCGCGGCCGCCGACAGGCTGCTCGGGCGGTCGGATGCGCCGGCCTCGAGTGCGCGTTGTTCAGCCTCGCTCTGGCGCTGGGCTGTGGCCGCGACCGCCGTGGCATTCAGCCAGGCGTCGCGGGCACGCGGCCAGCCACGTTCGGCGCGCTCGATCTGGCCGAACAATTCCGCCTGTACGGCCTCAAGGTGTTTGCCGGCCAGCGTGCGGCGCGCCAGCGCTTCCCCGATCGGTCCCTCGTTGCGGTTGAACAGTGGCAGCTCCAGGCTGACGCCGAGCTCGTTATCGCGCAGGGTCTCGTTGAGCTGATTCTCGCGTACGCCGCCCTTGTCCCAGGCGTAGCCGGGCTCGATGTGGAAGGCCGGCCAGCGGCGCGCCACTGCACCGCGCAGCGCGTTATCGGCCAGGTCGTATTCGCGCAGCGTGCGCACCAGGTCGGGCCGCGCAATCAGTGCGTCGGCACGCTCGTCAGCCGAGACCGCCGGGGAGAGGGCGGCGATGTCCGCCCACCCGGACCACTGCAGCGGCACGCCATCGAGCGCCGAGGCGGGCACACCGATGGCCGCCGCCAGCCGCGCCTGCGCGTCGAGGTTGCGCGTGCGGGCCTGGTCGAGTCGCTGCTGCGCGGCGGCCAGCTCGACCGAGGCGCGCGCGATTTCGAGCGGGCCGATCTCCCCGGCCTGGGCGCGTGCCTGCGCGGAGTTCAGCAGCCCCTGGCGGTCCTCGAGCAGTTGTTGCAGCAGTTCGCCCTGGTCCTGCGCGTACACCGCATCGAGCAGCGCCTGGCGCAGATCGCTGCGCACCTGCCAGATCGATTCCGCCACATCCGACTGTGCCGCCTGGGTCTCGAGCGCGGCGCTTTCCCGCGCCCGGCTGCGCTCGCCCGGCCGCTGCAGCAGAAAATCGAGCGACAGGCCATAGAGCCAGCCGACTCCGCCGGCCGCTGCCGCGACATACTCACCGAATAAATTCAAGGTTGGATTGGGGCGCTGAGCGGCAGTCCGTTCGGCGGCCGCCACCGCGGTGGCGCGCGCGCGCGATTCCGCCAGCGTCGGATTGAGCCTGAGCGCCGCCTCGAGCCATTGGGCACGATTCCATCCGTCCGAGGCGGACGGGGCATCGGGCAGCACTCGGTCCAGGCGTCGCGATTGAAAGGCCTGTGCGGTGGCGGCCGGATCGGGTCGCGGCTGCGACGGCACCGATACGCAGGCAATCGGCACCGTGGCACACACTGCCACCAGGCTCCAGCGCGTCATACCACCCGGCATGTCTTCCCCCGTATTCGTCGTTGGGCGTCCGGGCGCCCGTCCCAATTATTATCGGGAAGCCATCCCTTGCGAAAACAGATGCTGCATCGAGTGCCCCCGGCTGGCAATGGGTCGCCCGCGACACACCCGGGCACCGATTGGGAAGGGGTAAACTCCAGTGGTGATACGCGGAATTGAGGCATGAGAGCGCTGGTCCTGGGCGCGGCGGCGGGTGGGGGATTTCCTCAATGGAATTCCAATGCGCCGGCCTGCAACCGCGCGCGCAGCGGCGACCCGGCGGCAGCGGCGCGCACCCAGGCGTCGCTGGCCGTCAGTGCCGATGAGCGCCACTGGTTTCTGTTCAATGCATCGCCCGATCTGCGGCAGCAGATCGCGGCCACCCCCGAACTGCACCCGCAAGAGGGCTTGCGCTCCTCCCCGATCGTCGGCGTGGTGCTCACTGGCGGGGATGTCGATGCCATCGCGGGTTTGCTGACCCTGCGCGAGCGGCAACCACTGAGCGTCTATGCGACCGCCAAGGTTCACGCCGTGCTGAAGGCCAATTCGATCTTCGAGGTGCTGGCGGCCGATGTGGTCAAGCGTGAGGTGCTGACCCTCGAGCAGTTGCAGCCCTTGAAGTTGCCCGATGGCAGTCCGAGCGGTCTGACCGTGACCTGCTTCCCGGTGCCGGGCAAGGTGCCGCTGTACCTCGAATCGCTGCAGGATACTCCGCCGATCGTGCTGGGCGAGGATACCGTCGGCGTCGAGATCACCGATGCAAACTCGCGGCTATTCTTCATTCCAGGCTGCGCCGCCATGACCGAGGCACTGAGGCAGCGGCTGCGCGGCGCCGAACTGGTGCTGTTCGACGGCACGCTGTGGCGGGACGATGAAATGATGCGAGGTGGCCTCGGCAACAAGAGTGGCCGCCGCATGGGTCATATGAGCCTGAGCGGTGCCGAAGGCACGATGGCGGCCTTCAGCGGGCTTGGCGTGAAGCGCAAGGTGCTGATCCACATCAACAACTCCAATCCGGTATTGCTCGAGGACTCCAGTGAACGCGCCGAGCTGGAGGCCGCCGGATGGGAAGTGGCGCATGACGGCATGAGGCTATCGCTATGAGCCCGGACGCAACCGCGACACTACGCTCGCCGGAACAGCTCGAGGCCGAGCTGCGGCACATCGGCGCCACGCGCTATCACATCCTGCATCCGTTTCATCGGCTGCTGCATGGTGGCCAGCTCAATCGCGGCCAGGTACAGGCCTGGGCGCTGAACCGTTACTACTACCAGAGCCGCATACCCGCCAAGGATGCGACGCTGCTGGCGCGCCTGCCGACCGCCGAGTTGCGCCGCGCCTGGCGCAGCCGCATCGAGGATCACGATGGCACCGGCCCCGGGATCGGTGGCATCTCGCGCTGGCTGCAACTCGCCACCGGTGTCGGGCTCGACCGCGAGTACGTCGAGTCGACGCTCGGATTGCTGCCCGGCACTCGCTTTGCCGTGGACGCCTACGTCAATTTCGTGCGCGAACGCAGCATCCTCGAGGCGATCGCCTCCTCGCTGACGGAACTATTTTCTCCCACCATCATCTCGGAGCGCGTTTCCGGGATGCTGCGAAACTACCAGTTCGTGACACCCGAGACGCTGGCGTATTTCACGCCGCGCCTGACCCAGGCGCCACGCGACAGCGATTTTGCACTAGCCTACGTCAAGGAGCACGCGCGTACCGCCGAACAGCAGGAAGCGGTGCTGGCGGCACTGCGCTTCAAATGTGATGTGCTCTGGTCACAGCTCGATGCACTGCATTTCGCCTACGTCGAACCCGGATTGATTCCACCCGACGCGTTCGTGCCGGAAGCGGAGCAGCGGGTCGACCAGCGAGCCTGACCGTTTACCGTTCGAAGATCGGTCGGGAAGGATTCCCGGCTGATCCGGGATGCATTCCGTGTTCGCGCAGCAACGGAGACTCGAAACTGCGTCGATTTGACGCTTCCGAGCCTGTCGTCGCCCTTCGCCGGTCTGATATGCCTGGCGGGCCCATCGCGTGGACATGATCTTGCTTTGCATCGTAAAGTAAGGGGGTAATGAGCGCTGATCAGGCGTTAAGCAAAGTTCCAGAGGTCACGCTGACCTTCTGGATCATCAAGATCCTCGCCACCACGCTGGGCGAGACCGGCGGCGATGCGGTCTCGATGTCGATGAATCTCGGCTACCTGGTGAGTTCGGGGATTTTTGCGGTGGTGTTCGTGATTGCGGTGCTGGCGCAGATCCGCGCACGGCGATTTCATCCGCTGCTCTATTGGGCCACGATCATTGCCACGACCACTCTCGGCACCACACTGGCTGATTTCGCCGATCGATCACTCGGCATCGGCTACACCGGCGGCGCCTCGATCCTGCTGCTGGTGGTAGTGGCCTCGCTGATCCTCTGGCATCTGACCCTGGGATCGATCGCGGTGAGCAGCGTCAGCACACCGGCCGCCGAGACCTTTTACTGGATCACGATCATGTTCTCTCAGACCCTCGGCACTGCGCTTGGCGACTGGACCGCGGACACGGCCGCGCTCGGCTTCGGCGGCGGCGCACTGTTGTTCAGTGCTCTGCTGCTGCTGGTGGTTGCGGCCTATTACTGGACCGGCATCTCGCGCACCATTTTATTCTGGGTAGCGTTCGTGCTGACGCGGCCGCTGGGCGCCGTGGTGGGCGACCTGCTCGACAAGCCACATGCTGCCGGCGGCATGGCCCTGAGTCGAGTCGCCGCATCGGCGGTGTTGCTGGCGGTGATCGTCGGCGGCGTTTTGTTCCTGCCGCAGCGCGCTGCCGAGCGGCAGCATTAACACTTCTTATAGAGTCCACCAGCACGCCGCCGGGCAGGAGGATCGCAGCGATATCGGGGCAAGCCCGTCAACCGGACTGCCAGCCTCCGCCCAGCGCGCGATACAGCGCCACCAGGTCTTCATCCACGGCGGTCTCGCTCTGCGCCAGGGACTGCTGGTTCTGCTTCAGCGTGCGCTCGGCATCGAGCACTTCAATGAAGCTCGCGACGCCGCTGCGGTAGCGTGCGCGCGTCAATTCAAGCGCGTCGCGATCCTGCTCGACGGTGCTCGTGAGCCAGGCGTGCCGATCCTGGTCGGCGTCGTAGACGGCGCGGGCATTCTCCACCTCGTGGAGCGCGTTCAGCACCGTAGCGGCATAGGTGACGGCAGCTTCCTTCTCACGTACCCGCTGCAGCGAGACGGTCTGCCAGCGGCCCCGGTCGAAGACCGGCAGCTCAAGCGTTGGACCGATCGAGAAGAAGCGACTGGCCCATTCGGTGAGTTCGCTGGTGGTCTCGGACTGCACGCCGCCGCCGCCCGTGAGCGTGATGCGCGGATAAAGCCCCGCGACCGCCGCACCGATCTGCGCCGTGGCGGCGTGCAGGTCAGCCTCCGCCTTGCGGATGTCCGGGCGGCGGCGCGCGAGCGCCGCGGGCAACCCGATCGGTACGCTGGCCGGTACCACCGGCGCCGAGGCCGCATCCTGCAACTCCGCGCGCAACGCGCCGGGCTCGCGTCCGAGCAGGTGGCTGAGCTGGTTGATGTCCTGCGTGATGGCCAGTTCGAAGGCCGGCAGCTGCGATTGCGTGGCGCTCAGTTCGGCGGCCGCCTCGACCACGTCGACCTCGCTGGTCAGTCCGGCGGCGCGGCGCTGTCGGCCCAGGTCGAGCAGTTCGCCGGTGATGGCGATCGACTCGCGGGCGGTCGCTGCGCTGCGTTGGGCGCCACGCAGGTCCAGGTAATTGCGCGCGACATCGCCGAGCAGCGATACCCTGGCGGCGTGCTGATCCTCGACCGACGCGGCAAGGCTCGCATCGGCGGCCTCGACCGAGCGGCGCACACGGCCGAAGAGGTCGAGCTCCCAGGAGGCATCCGCGCCGAGCTGGTACTGGTTGTAGGGATTGGGGATGCTGATGCCGGCAACGCCCGGGAGAGTAACGTGATCGAAATTCGTGAACACGGCGCCGGTTGGCGTGGTATCGCTCAAGCGGGTGCGCGTGTACGAGGCATTGGCCGATAAGATCGGCCAGAGCGAGGCGGTGGTGACGGCGCGTTGTGCGCGCGACTCCTCGATCCGCAGCACCGCCACGCGCACATCCAGGTTCGCCGCCAGCGCGCGCTCGACCAGCGAGGATAGGGTCGGGTCGTTGAAATCGGCCCACCAGCGCTGCAGCTGCGCACCCCGCTCGTCGATCGTACTGCCGCGCGGCTGATTCTCCGGGCGAGTGCCCGGCTCTGGATCGGACCAATGATCGGGCAGCTGCGGCAACGGCGGCTTGAAATCGGGGCCCGCCGCGCAGCCGGCGAACATCACCAGGCAACCGATCAAGCTCAGCACACGCATGCCGGGGTTCCTCACTGCATCCGATGGCTGAACATCCACGACGCGGCGCCGAGCGTCGCCGTCGCCAGCAGGGCCAGTGGCCACAGGTCCGACCACAGCAGGCTCAGGCCGGCGCCTTCCAGGTACACGCGCCGGGTGAAATCGATCGCGTAGCGCAGCGGATTGAGCGCCGTGAAGTATTGCAGCGCGGGCGGCATGTTGGTCAGCGGCGTGGTCAGACCCGAGAGCAGCGAGAACGGCATGATCAGCAGCATCGAATAGAGCATGGCCTGCTGCATGGTGGCAGCCACGGACGACACCAGCAGTCCGATGCCGATCGCGGCCAGCAGGAACAGCAGCAGCCCGCTGAAGAGCGTCAGGTAGGAGCCTGCGAACGGAATGTGAAACCAGAGCTGCGCCACCAGCAGCACGCCGGTGGCCTGGATGGTTCCGACCACCATGGAGGGCATCGCCTTGCCGGCCATGATCTCGTAAGGGCGGAACGGCGTGACCAGCAGCTGATCGAAGGTACCCTGCTCGCGTTCGCGCGCCACCGACATGGCGGTCAGCATCATGGTCTGAATCAGCGTCAGCGTGCCGATCATGCCGGGAATCATGTTCCATCGCGTCTCGAGATTGGGGTTGTACCAGGCGCGGCTGACGAGCTGGACGGTGGCCGGCGCGAGATCGTGGGTGCGCCGCCAGTCGGCGTTGAAGGCCTCGACGATGCTGGCCAGGTAGCCGAGCGCCGTGCCGGCGGTGTTGGAATTGCGGCCATCGGCAATCACCTGCACCTCGGCGCCGGTGCCGTCGAGCAGCCGCCGCTCGAAATCCGAGGGAATCTGCAGCACCAGCAACGCGCGCCGCGCATCGATATAGCGGGCGAGGTCGGCAGTACGTTGCAGATCGGCGACCCGCTCGAACAGCCCCGAGCCATCGAGTCCCGCCAGCAGCACTCGCGAGCTCGCGCTGCGATCCTGATCGATCACCGCGTAGGCCACATGGTTCAGGTCGTAAGTGGCGGCGTAACCGAAGATCAGCGCCTGCACCACCGGCGGTATCAGCAGGCTCATGCGCGCGCGCCGATCCTTGAGCACCGCGAGCAGCTCCTTGCGGGTCAGTGCGAGTATTCGCAGCAGCGCGTCGATCATAAGGATCAGATGAGCCGCTTGTGCATGACCGCGCGGCTGCTCAGGCCCGGTGCCGCCGCCATGCCGGCCAGTGCCAGGGCATTCGGCACGATCACCGACCAGACGTTGCCGGCCAGGAATACCGACTGCAGCAAGGCGACGTAGTAGCGCGCGGGCAGCAGGTAGGTGATCAGCTGTACCGCCAGCGGCACGCTGCGCAGGTCGAACAGGAAACCCGACAGCATGAAGGCCGGCATGAAGGTCACCAGCATGGTGAGCTGGCTGGCGACCAGTTGATTCTTGACCCAGGAGGAGATCAGCAGGCCGATGCCGAGCGCCACCAGCACGTACAGCATCGAGGCGCTGAGCAGTACCCACAGGCTGCCGCGCAGCGGCACCTTGAACAGCACCTCGGCAGCGAACACGCACACCGCCAGCCCGAGCATGCCGAGCACAAAATAGGGCAGGGTCTTGCCGAGCAGGATCTCATCGCTGCGGACCGGTGTCACCAACAAAGCCTCGAGCGTGCCGCGTTCCCATTCCCGCGCCATAACCATCGAGGTCAGCAGGCCGCCGATCAGGGTCATCACCAGCACGATCAGGCCCGGAACCAGAAAGTAGCTGCTGTCATTGGCTTCATTGAACCAGACGCGGCTCTTGAGCGTGACCGGTGCGGCGGGAACCTCCTGGCCCTCGGCAGTGCGCTGCGCCGACCAGGCACCCACCGCGCCTTGCACGTAGCTCTCGATGATGCGGGCGCGATTGGCATCGCCGCCGTGCACCAGCAATTGCACATCGGCGTGTCCGGCGGCCAGGCGACGCGAAAAATCCGCCTGCAGCCGCACGATGCCGTCGACTTTCTGCTCGAGCAGCAATTGTTGCGCGGCTGGCAACGAGGTGATACGCCGTGGCCGGAAGTAGGGGGAGAGTTCGAACGCACCGGCGAGCGCGCTGGCATCGGCCGATGAATCATCGATGACCAGCGCCAGCGGCACGTGCTTGACGTCGAGCGACAGACCGTAGCCGAACAGCAGGATCAGGATCAGCGGCAGCACCACGCCGATTGCGATGCTGGAGGGATCGCGCAGTACCTGGTAGCTCTCCTTGCGAATCAGTGCACGGATGCGCCGCATCTTGGCCGCCCACGCGCCACTGGCGGCGTCGCTCGTGCCATTCATGCGGCGGCCCGCGGTTCGGCCCGCGCGCGCTCGACGATGGCGATGAACGCGTCCTCCATGCTGGGTTCCGGGCCTTCGGCGCGACGCGCGCTGCGGCGGATTTCAGCCGGCGAACCCTGCGCCAATACCCGGCCGGAATCCATGATCGCCGCGCGATCGCAATACTCCGCCTCCTGCATGAAATGCGTGGTCACGATGATAGTGACGCCCTGCTCGGAGAGCGCGGTGATGCGGCGCCAGAACACGCGGCGCGCGTGCGGATCGGCGCCGCTGGTGGGCTCATCAAGAAACAGGATGTCGGGTTCGTGCAGCAACGCCGCAGCCATTGCCAAGCGCTGCTTGAAGCCGCCGGGAAGCTGCGCACTGGTGGCACGAGCCTGCGGCTCGAGCTCGAACTGCCGCAGGGCCCAGTCGATGCGCGCCCGCCGGCGCGCACCGCGTAGACCGTAGGCGCTTGCGAAGAACTCCAGATTCTCGGTAACCGACAATGGCCCGTAGAGCGAGAATTTCTGCGCCACGTAGCCGAGCCGCTGGCGCGCCGCGGCCGGCGCACGCCGCACATCGGTGCCGGCAATCTGCAGATCGCCGCCACTCGGGGTCAGCAGGCCGCACAGCATGCGAAAGGTGGTGGTCTTGCCGGCACCATTGGGGCCGAGCAGACCGAAGATCTCGCCGCGCCTGACGTCAAATTCCACATGATCGACCGCAGTGAAATCCCCGAATCGCTTCACCAGCGCGCGTACGCGCACCACCTGCTGCGCGAGATCGCCCGCAATCGGTCGATCGAGCGCCAGCGGTCGGGCCGCTTCGGCCTGCACCGTCCGGCGCAGCAGCACCATGAAACCATCTTCGAAGCTTGCCGCCACCGGTTCGACCGACAGGCCCGTGAGCAGATCGTCGGTGCCGGGCGCACGGTTCTCGAGGCTCCGCACCAGGCGCACGCGGCCCGCATCCGGTACCGCATCGATGATGTCGGGCTGATCGAGCAGCCGGGCCTGCAGCGCGCGCGCGTCCCGAGGGGTGGCGGGATGCGCGAGCAGGCTCATGCCGTCCGCGTGCCGCGAGATTTCAGCCGGGGTGCCGCTCGCGAGCACCTTGCCCTGGTTGAGCAGCACCACGCGGCTGCAGCGCTCGGCCTCATCCAGATACGCGGTGCTCAGCAGAACCGTCAGGCCCTGCTCGGCGACCAGTTGCCGCACGATCTCCCACAGCTCGCGCCGCGACAGCGGATCGACCCCGACGGTCGGTTCATCCAGCAGCAGCAACTGCGGGGTTCGAACCAGTGCGCACGCCAGCCCGAGTTTCTGCTTCATGCCGCCCGACAGCTGGCCGGCCAGGCGCGTCCGGAAGGGTTCCAGTGCCGTCATGCTCATGAGCTGCGGGTAGCGTTGCGCGCGCTGCTCGGCCGTCACGCCGTGCAGTTCGGCATACAGATCGAGGTTCTCGGCAACACTCAAATCCTCGTAGAGTCCGAATTTCTGCGGCATGTAACTGATGCGGTCCTGCACGCGCTGCGGCTCGCTCGCCACGTCGATGTCCAGCACCCGCAGGCTGCCCCGGTCCGGACGCAGCAGTCCCGCGGCCAGCCGCATCAAGGTAGTCTTGCCGGCGCCATCCGGTCCGATCAGCGCAGTGAGCTCGCCGGGGTTTACCTCGAGCGAGACGCCCGCGAGTGCTGCGACCGGCGGTTCGTTCTTGCGACGAAAGCTGAAATGCAGATCGGTGACCTGGAGTGCGCTGTTCATGAGCCCTCGGGCTGCGACAGCGGCAAGTGCACGGTCGCTGGGCTTCCGAGCCGCAGCTCGTCCTTCGGGTCCTGGACGAATACCCGCAACTCATAGACCAGGCTTGAGCGCAGCTCCCGGGTCTCGACCGATTTCGGCGTGAACTCGGCGGTCGGCGAGATGAAACCGATCCAGCCGGCAAAGCTGCGGCCCGGGAATGCATCGACGGTGATCGAGGCTTTGAGTCCTTCGCGCACCGCGCCGAGATCGGTTTCCGAGACGTAGGCGCGCACCCACTTTGGATCGACGATGGCGAGGGTAAAGGCGCTCTTTTGCGGCGAGGAAATTTCCCCCGGCTCAACAATGCGCGAGCGCACCACCGCGGCGAGCGGCGCACGCAATTCCGCATCCTGCAGCTGCTGCTGCAGCAACGCGACCGCCGCCTGCTGCGACTGCAGCTGCGCCTCGCCCACCGCCAGATCCTCCTGGCGCGGTCCGGCAAGTTCCAGTGCCAGCGCTTTCTGGCTCACCTTCAGCCGGGCATCCGCGGCTTGCAGCGTCGCCGTGGCGGAGTCCAGGTCCTGCTGGCTGAGCGCACGGCCGGCGGTGCTCGCGGAGAGCGACTGCAAGCGCAGGTATTGCGCGCGTGCGTTGGCGGCATCGGCCTGCGCCGCATCGACATTGGCGCGCGCCTGGTCGATTTCAGCCGGTCGATTGCCGTGGTGCAGTCGGTTGAGGTTCTGATGTTGCGCGGCCAGGTCGGCCTGCGCCTTGGCGAGCTGCGGCGCCAGGCGGCTGGTATCCAGGCGCGCCAGTACCTGTCCGAGCGTGACGTGATCGCCTTCCTGCACCAGCACTTCGGCGACACGCTCGCTGCCGTTGAAGGGCAGATCGACCTGGCGCAGGTCGATATTGCCGTACAGCTCGAGCTCGCTGCGCGCGCGCTGGCGCGTCCCGAGCCACCACCATGACAGCAGTCCGACCCCCAACAGGGCGGCGATCAACAGGGCGATTCGTGCGCGTCCGGTCATCGATCTCATCGCGTGGCTGCGCCGGACTCTACAGGATGGTTCGGGGGTACGGCGAGCGCACCGGCCGTCAGTCGCCGGATGACAAGGCGCGCGCCGCGCGCGGCGGCGGTGAGATCCATCCGACAGCGCTTCGCTGCTATTGGCTACAGCGCCGGCGCTGCTTACTGGCGATAATGTCCCCGCCTTGCAGACACCGGCTGAGTTTAGGTTTCAGACTCAGCCATCGGTACAGCCCGGCGCCTGACCTCCCCGCTCATACGCCGCGGCGGTCAGGCTTTTTCTCTACTCCACCACCACGGTGCCGACCATCATGGGGTGGATGGAGCAGGTAAAATGATAGGTGCCGGGCTTATCGAACCGGAATGAAAAGCTCTCGTCGGTATCGAAGGCGCCGGAGCGAAACAGGCCGGTATCGCTGACCACCGTGTGGGGCTCGTTGTCCTTGTTATTCCAGGTGACGGTCGCGCCGGTTTTCACCGTCAGGGTCGTCGGCGAGAACATGAAGTTGCTGATCGTGACGGTGTCCGCAGCGGAGGCATCCGCGGCCCTGGTGGCATGGGTTGCCGCTGATATCAGCAGCAGGCAGAGTGCGAGGCGATTAGATGGGGTGGTCTTCATGAGCAGCTCCTGTCAGACCAGGGTGCTGTCGCTGAGCGCCAGCGAGTGCGGGTGCTTGACGACCGAGACGCTGGTGACGCCGAGCATGCCGCGCAGCTGATCCCCGGGAACCGTCAGCGGTCCAGGGCCGGGACCCTCGCCGGCGAGCGGCTGCGGATAAGCGGTGGAGCGCGCCGTGTGGAAAGTGATGTTGCCTTCGACCTTCTGCACGATCTGGTGGATATGACCGTTGAGCACGGTCACTGAACCGAACCGGCGCAGCGGCTCGAGCAGTTGCGCGGCATCGCCGGTACCCCAGCCCCAGGGCTCGTAGATGGTCCAGAGCGGCATGTGGGCAAACACCACGATCGGCGTGCTCGATGAGCGTGCCTTCAGATCGGCTGCCACCCAGGTAAGCTGCTCGGGGCCCAGCGTGCCCAAGCCACCGGGTTTGAACTCCAGTACGTTGATCAGCGCGATGAAATGCACGCCGGCATGATCGAAGCTGTAATAGCCCTTGTTGCCGGAGGCCTTGCCGAAACGATTGAAGTATTCGCTGACGGTCGGGTCGGTGGTGTCGTGCTCGCCCGGAACGGTGTGCAGCTCGGTGACCCGCAGCTGCCCGAGCAGCTGTTGTGCCAGATCGAATTCAGCCGGCCGCGACAGATGCGTGATATCGCCGGTGTGGATGATCAGGGCCGGCTGCGCGGCCATGCCATTCACGAACGCGATGGTCTGGCTGAGTGTGCCGCCGACATCCGGATTGGCGTCCTTGTTGAAACCGATGTGGGTGTCGCTGATCTGCACGAACAGCGGCCGGCCCAGAGCGTTCGCGCCGCGGGGATCGGCGGCGGCGCGCGCCAGGTCGATGGGCGTCAGTACGCCGCCGGCGAGCGTGAACAGCGTGCCGGCGCCTCCATAGGCGAGGCATTTGAGGGCACTACGACGCGATTGCAAACGGTTGATGTCGGACACGGCATCCCTCCTGGTGGGTTCAGGAGGAAAGACTGCGGGCCGCCGCGTTTTATTCCCGACGGTCTGCCAATCAGAGGATGTTCCCGCAGGCGGATGCTGCTGGCAAGTGCTCTAATAGCGGGCTTGCCGGAAAATAGATTAGATGGGGGTACGCGGCTTGGACATGTTCAATTTCGATCCGCGACGCTTCCTCGATATTCAGTCGGGGGCGGTGGCGCTCGCGGCCAACATCGATCAGGTGATGGGCGGATTGATGGCCGACGGCGCGGACAGCCTGTTTTTGCTCGGCACGGGCGGGGCAGGCATCCTGATGCAGCCCGCGCAGCAATTGCTGTCGAGCCGGTCGCGGTTCGCAGCGTTTCTGATACCGCCGGCCGAGCTGGTGCTGATCGGCCATCCACGACTCGGGCCGACCTCAGTCGTCGTGATTCCATCGCTGTCCGGAACTACCCGGGAGAGCATCGCCGCGCTCGAGTATTGCAAGGCGCGGGGTGCAAAAACCCTGGCGCTGGTTGGTCATGCCGACACACCGCTCGGCAAGGGTGCGGATCATACGTTCGTCAATTTTGCCGAGGACGACACCTCGAGCGAGTCCTTCTATCTGCAGGCGCTGCTGATCGCATT
>Ga0182024_10010898_pt1 | contig 18407 bp, 18 predicted proteins | sample P32metaG_FD_120480 | JGI IMG/M metagenome (GOLD analysis project Ga0182024, IMG submission 120480) | Permafrost microbial communities from Stordalen Mire, Sweden - P3-2 metaG (Illumina Assembly) | ecosystem: Environmental > Terrestrial > Soil > Wetlands > Permafrost | place: Sweden: Stordalen... | reverse complement strand
AATATGGGCAACCGCTCCGCGATGTTCAACCTCGGCGTGCTGTACGAAAACGGACTAGGCGTCCCCCACGATGCCGATGAAGCGCGCCGCTGGTACGCCAAATCCGCCGAACCTTGATCATGTGGGGCAGGTTGGCAACCTGCGGACCGATTTTCATCGGTCCATCCGGGCGCAGCCCGGACGTCCTCCCAGTGGGGTAGGTCCCCGACCTGCCCTCCGACCGACGTTTTCCAGATTAACTACGGCCGAATCTCCCCACAACCCGCAGGACCCACCACCGGATTGCACCTTGCCACCTCACCCTTAGGAAAATTCACCGAAAACCCCGTCCACGAAGCCTTCTCACTAAAGTAATAATCGCTGCTCAAAATCTGCGCGCCGCTGGCAAGCGCCGCGTCCCGCATCTTCGTATCCCCGCTCCGCGCCTGCACCGTATCCGCATCCGTCCGCGTGCGAATCAAATATCCGCTCTTAACCAACCCCGGAATCAGTCCAGGATTTTTCAGCGGATCGTTCACTTCCACAAACGCCGCATCAGGCGACCCCGGCTCCGCATTCGTAAAAATCACGCGCCCTTTTAACGATGGATGCCCGGCAACATAATCCGGCCCCGCTCGCCTCTGATCGAGCAAAAACACCACCTTGCCCCGGGAAGAATCAAGACTCGGCCACCCGTCTTTAAGGACCGCCTCTTCAAGCGTCGCGTGCTTGCCCCGAACCTCGTCGGGAACAATCATCTTGCCCGCCGGAATCACCGACCGGATTTCTTTATCGAGATCGTCGAACACCGCCGTCGTAAACGGCTCCGTCTCCACCTGAAACGGGCGTCCACGCCCGTCCTTGGTCTCAATCAAAATAAAAAGAGGCAAGTGCCCCGGATGCGCCTTCGACCAATTTAAAATCACCGCCAGGCAACCGGTGAACGGCTGGCAACTGCTCCGATAATCGATATCCTGCGCATGCATCACCTTGAAACCCGGCTTCAGGAACAGCCCGTCCGGATCGAACGGAGGATCGGCCGGCAAGCCCAGGTCCGCTACAAATTTAAGATTCGCCGGATGCGCATAACGGCCGCCTTTTGAATCCGCATAAATATCGATCTCCACTTGCCGCACACCCATGGAGAGCTGCACATCAAGCCCCGGATGGCGATAGTCGAGACCGTCGGCGGATTTAGGATTCAGCTTCGTCAGCCACAGAGTCTCGCTCGGTGCAAGACCCACGTGATAGCTGTTATGACTGCCGATCACCTGAATCTGGTTCAGGCGAATTTGCGCGAGTCCATTCGCGCAAAGAACAATAAGCAACGCGAAGCGTGCAATTAAGGTCATTTAAGGTCTCGTCGAGCGTCTTATAGCTTCATTTAAGGTGATTTAAGGACTGCTAAAACTCGTCCTCAGCCTCTTTTTTCTTCTTTCCTCCGCGTCGCATGATGACAATCGCCACGCAAAGGACCATCAGAACTCCCGCCACAATTTGCACTATGGTTGCAGGTTCCACTTACGCTCCCATCTTTGTTTTGATAACCCCCACCAACTCCTCGACCGCCGCCGCGCTCTTGGCGAGCATCGCTTTCTCTGGGTCGGTCAACTTGATCTCGTAAATCTTTTCGATGCCTTTAGATCCCAGTTTCACCGGCACTCCGACAAACAGGCCATGCACCCCGTACTCGCCTTCGAGCAGCGCCGCGCACGGCAGAACTTTTTTCTTATCTTTAAGAATCGACTCGACCATCTCCACCGCCGCGGCCGACGGAGCATAATACGCGCTGCCCGTCTTCAAATGCTTCACAATCTCCGCGCCGCCGTTGCGCGTGCGGTCGACAAGCTTGTCGATCGTGGCCTGATCCATCAATTCCGTCAAAGGGATACCGGATACACTCGACAAACGGACGATCGGCACCATCGTATCGCCATGTCCGCCGAGCACCACCGCGGTGACATTCTCGACGGAAACATTCAACTCCGCGGCAATAAAAGTTCTAAACCGCGCGGTATCGAGAACTCCCGCCATTCCGATCACGCGATGCTTGGGAAACTTCGAGGTCTGGTAAGCAGTCCAACACATTGCATCCAGTGGATTTGTCACCAGCACCAGAATCGCATTGGGCGAATGCTGTACCACTTTTTCAGTGACGCCCTTCACGACATCGTAATTCGCAAACAGCAAATCGTCGCGGCTCATGCCCGGCTTCCGCGCCAAACCGGCCGTAATAACAACAACATCGGAGTTCGCCGTAGCCTCATAATCGTTGGCTCCGGTGATCGTGACGTCATACCCTTCAATCGGCCCCGATTGAAGCATGTCGAGCCCTTTGCCCTGTGGAACGCCTTCCACTAAATCGACAAGTACAACATCCGCAAGCTCTTTAAACGCGAGGTTCATGGCGCAGCTCGCGCCCACGTTGCCTCCGCCTACTACCGTTACTTTATTACGCATAGAAGTGCGATTATAACGTACTGCATATGTACTTCGACGATTATGAGATCGATCAGGTGCGCACTTCGCGCGGGCGGACGATTACCGAGGCCGATATCGTCAATTTTGCTGGGCTTTCAGGCGATTTTGTCGAGCTGCACGTGAACGAGGAATACGCCAGGAACGGGCCGTTTGGACGCCGCATCGCACATGGGGCGCTGATCTTTTCCATCTCCACCGGACTGATGGTGCAGATGACCTCGGACCACGAAGCGATCGTCGCGTTTCGCGGCGTCGACCAGTTGCGATTTGTCTCGCCTGTGTTCATCGGCGATACGATTCATGTGACGAAAAAAACGATCGATAAACAAACGAAAGACGGCGTTCGCGGGCTGGTGACGTTTGAAACTGCGGTGCTGAATCAGGACGGGAAGCCGGTCCTTACTTATATTGACCGGCTGATGGTCAAATGCCGGGCGCATTAGAAGGCATTCGCGTTCTCGATCTCACGCGCCTGCTGCCGGGCGCAGTGACGACACAATGGCTGGCCGATTCCGGCGCGGAAGTCATCAAGATTGAGCAGCCTTCGATCGGCGATTACGCGCGCGACAGTTATGCCGCGCTTTTCGAGCTGACCAATCGCGGGAAGAAGAGTGTCGAGATCGATTTGAAGCGCGATCAAGAGGTGTTTCGCAAGCTTGTGCGGAGCGCTGATGTTCTGATCGAAGGATTCAGGCCTGGCGTCATGGATCGGCTGGGGTTGGGCTATCTGAATTTGCACCAGGTGAATTCGCGATTGATTTATGTTGCGCTCACCGGCTATGGGCCGGATACATTGCTCGCCGGGCACGATGTAAACTATCTCGCTATGTCGGGAGTGCTTGATTTGATCAGGGCGCAAGATGGGACGCCGGTGATTCCCGGCGTGCAGATCGCGGATCTTGCCGGCGGGTCGATGCAGGCGGTGATCGGTATTTTGCTCGCGCTCGAAGCTCGTCATCGCACCGGGCTCGGGCAGAGGGTGGATGTATCGATGACTCACGGCTTGGAGGTGTTGCTGCCGGTGGCGCGGGTGGGCGGGTCGGATTTATTGAGCGGGCGATATGGCTGCTATCACGTTTATGCGGCGGCGGAGAATACGTTTGTTGCTGTGGGGGCTCTGGAGGCTAAGTTTTGGGCTAATTTGTGCCGGGAGCTGGGGTGTTTGGAGTTGATTGAACTTCAGCTCGCTAAGGATCAAGTTTCTGTGATTGCGGTTTTGGAGAAGATTTTTAATACTGCGACGGCGGAAGTTTGGTTTGAGCGCATTGGGGCCAGGGATTGTTGTGTTACTCCGGTCAGAATCGCAGCGCATGGCGCCGCGCCACTGCTACCCGGCCGGGCGCCGCGGCTGGGGGAGCATAATGAGGAATTTTTATGAATGTTCTGTTTGGCCTTCGTCGCGCTAAACAATTTTATGGATCGAATCCGGCGAGCGGGGGATTTACCTGGAGCGAATTTTACGAGCTGGTTTATCGTAAGGCGGCGTTTCTGCGCGGTCTCGGGATCGGGAAAGGCGACCGGCTCGCCGTGTGGATGCTGAATTCGCACGAGTATCTCGAACTTTACTTTGCGACTGCGATTGCGGGGATCGCCATCGTGCCGATCAACACTCGATGGCATGTGAGCGACGTCGATTTCACGCTGGTCGATTCGGGAGCGAAGGCTTTAGTCGTGGATCATACCTTCGCCTCGAAAGTCGGCGAGTTGAAGCATGCGCCCCGGCTTCTGTATTCCTGCGATCCGAGCGATGCGGAGTTCTCTTTTGACGAACCCGATGAGAACGACCTGCTCGGCTTGTTTTACACCAGCGGCACGACAGGCGGACCGAAGGGCGTGATGTTGACGCATCGCAATCTGTGGGCAAACGCACTGCAAACGATGATGGCAACGGGCGTCACAGAGGGAGTGTGGCTGCATGCCGCGCCGATGTTTCATGCCGCCGATCTTTGGACCGTGTACATGCTCGCGATGCTGGGCAGCGCGAACTTCTATCTGCCGATGTTCGATCCGGAAACTTTCCTGAGGTTGGTCGAGACCGACCGCGTCACCGATACCATTCTCGTGCCGACGATGATCACCATGGTTCTCAACCATCCTTCATTCGCCGATTTCGATTTATCGCGTCTCCGCCGGATTATGTACGGCGCCTCGCCGATGCCGGGTCCTCTGATCGAGTTGGCGATGCGCAGGCTCCCGCATGTGCAGTTTATTCAGGCTTATGGAATGACTGAGGCCAGCCCCGTGCTGACCGTTCTCCGGCATGAGGATCATAGAGGAGGGAAGCTCGCGGCGGCGGGGAAGCCGGTGCTAGGGGTCGAGGTGCGGGTGGTGGATCTGAACGACTGCGATGTTCCGGCGGGTGAGTGCGGCGAGGTGATTGCGCGCGGAGCAAATATCATGAAGGGATATTGGAACCGGCCGGAGATCAGCAAAGATGCGCTGCGCGGCGGGTGGATGCACACGGGCGATCTTGGCACCTTCGATGAGGAAGGGTTCCTTTATATTCTTGACCGGAAGAAGGACATGATCAAACCGGGGGCGGAGAATGTATATTCGCCGGAAGTGGAATCGATGATACTGGGGCATCCGGCGGTGCTCGAAGTGGCTGTGATCGGCATACCGGATGAAAAATGGGGCGAGGCTATTCGAGCTGTGGTTGTCTGCCGGACCAATCATTCACTGGAAGAGATGGAGCTGATTGATTGGTGCAGGGAGCGGATGACTCATTTCAAGTGTCCAACATCAGTCGTGATGGCGGATGCGCTTCCTAAAGGCGGGACGGGGAAGATTCAGAAGAATGTGCTGAGGGAAAGGTTTGGGAAGTAGCCAGTGGACGGATGAATGTAGCGGGGAGGTTTCTAGGCCAATTCACAGTTGCTATAGACCAACACAACGCAGGAGAATGCAGGCTAGCGGAATCCCCGCCCTGACGGGACAGCCAGGGGGACTGCGGGAAACATCCTGGTCTATAGCAACTATGAAATTACTCTAACTTGCGCATCCGCTCCATTACTGTCGCGGCTCGGAAGCGCCGGATCTGAGCCGCGCGCGTGAGCGAGCGGTTCTATTCGCGTTTAACTACGGTCCGGCTACTGGAGCGACGATAATCGGGGTCGACGTCGGGGCGGACGAGCCGGCTTCGGGTTCCAGCGTCACCGCTATCGCGCCTATGGTTCCCACATCCAAAGGACCGGAGAGGATGTGCATCGCCGTGCCGCCTTGCGATTGGAATAAGCCCGCGGGGCGCGGCGCGCCTCCTTTGGGGATCACCCACATCTCGTATATTTTGCCCGCTTGTGCGGCGGGAAGATTTGCCGCGATGAGCAATACTCCGAGCTTCGAATGCACGAACACGTTGCCGTGCGGCGGAATTGGCTGACCTTTTCCGAAGCTGACAGGTACTGTTGACGGATCGTCCAGGAAGCTGAGCGCCTGCATCAGGCGGTCGCGCTGCGAGCTGATTTCGATCAGAGTATGCCGGGCCTGCGCGAGCTCCGCGGAACGCGAACGTTCCTGCACGCTGAACCACAAGGCGACCATCAGCATGCACGCGGCTGCCACGGCCGCGAGCCAGCTCCAGCTCATCGGATGCACGCCGACGCTCGCAAGCACTCGCCGCTTCAGACGAGCGGGCGGCACCACGTCGGGCGCCATGCTCATGACGATGGCGTTGGTCGCCAGCGCGTTTTTCAGCGCGGCCTCGCAGGTGGCGCAGCCGGTGCGCAGGTGGGCGTCCATGCCCTCTTTCTCCGCGGGATCGAGAAGGCCCAGCGCGTAGAGCTCGAAATCGTCATGGAAATCCTGGCAGAGGCTCATGCGATGGCCTCCCCGGCAATGTCGTCGCGAAGGGCTTTCAGCGCGCTACGCACCCAGGTTTTCACAGTGCCGAGAGGCTGCTTCATCCGCTCCGCCATCTCGGTTTGGGAGAGGCCTTCGAAATAGGCGAGCTCGATGACCTGCTTCTGCGTGGGCGTCAATTTTTCGAACGCCGATTTGAGGGTGCGGGCGCGGTCGAGCGATAAGGCGGTATCTTCGAACTTCGAAAATAGCGGAGGCGTTTCCAGGCGATCGAGCTCGAGCGCACCGGCGGACATTTTCCCGTCGACCGAGCGGAGGTAATCGATGGCTCGATTGCGGGCCACGGTCAGCACCCAGGGCCCCAGCGCGCCGCGCGTCCGATCGAAGGATTGAACCCGGTTCCACACTCGCAAAAACGTCTCCTGTACCAAGTCTTCCGCGGCGCCGGTGTTGCGCACCACCCGGTAGATGAGGGAGTACGCAAGACGGCCATAGCGATCGTAAAGATCCGACATGGCGCGCGGATCGCGGTCCTGCAGGCGCTTCGCGAGGTCGCTATCGTCCTTAAAGCGCAACGTTACTTGCAGCAGGGCGTAAGATAGCCCCACCGGCAGCAGTTTCCAGAGCATAAGGGGCGCGAGAGGCGCCTCAAATAGTGTATACGGAGTAGGGTGCCGGGCGGATTGGTACTAAACTGGATGCATGGATCGGGCTGAGGAGATCGAGGCCGCAATTCACGATTTGGCGCCGGAGGAATACCAGCGTCTTGCGGAGTGGTTTCGTGCGTTCGAAGAAAGCCGCTGGGATGCGCAGATGGATGATGATTCCGCGGCCGGCAGACTCGATTTCCTGTTCGAGGAAGCGGAGAGCGAACTGGCGCAAGGGTGATGGCCTTCCAATGATTACTCGTGATGGGCGTGATTTTGAGAGGGCGGGCGTGCCAGACTTGCGAAGTGGCATAAGGCCCAGGCGGCTCTCGTCCGTGCCCCTGGCCCCAATGTAGTATAGTCAGTGGGCGAAACGGTCGGCCGCTTCAATTTCCGTGTCGGCAGGCAAATGGTTACCGAAACTTTTGGAGCGCTAGGCAGCGAAGCTGAGTTCACGAGGGAGATGCTCACCTCCGGCGCGACTCAGATCAGAAAAGCGAACTACGCATCGCAGGGAACCTACTTCCAATCGTTCACGAGCCTCTCTACTGGGCTAGAGCGGATCGGCAAACTCTGCCTAATGCTTGATCATTGTATCGATCATGATGGCAGGTTTCCTGACGCCAGTTACATGAAGGACGAAATCTGCCACAAGATCGTCGTTATCTACGGGAAGTCGACCTCCGTGATCGCTAGGCGGTCAGTGCGGATGAGGTTTCTGCAGAACTTAGAAGACCCGATCCATCAAGGAATTCTGACGGTTCTCTCCGAATTTGCTCAGGGCGACCGGTACTGCAACATCAACCTGTTGGTCGGCAAGCGCCGAAGCGACCCCATTGCCTCATGGTTCAAGCAAGTAGACGGACCGCTCTACGAGTCTTGCGTGACCCAGAAGAGTAAGGAGGCCATCCGGCGCAATTCCGCAACTGTTGCCGGCCTGCCCGCTCCGTATGCCTTAGTAAGGCATACCTCAGAGACGGGCAGCGATATAACGAACGTTGAGGAAGCGAGTTACCGGACCGGCATGTGGGAGGCCGTCGCCCCGTACCGCCAGTTGTACGTACTTCAGGTTATTCGGTATTGGGTGGAGCTCTTATATTCGCTGGAAGACCTCGCGATGAAGGCTGGAAACCAAGATGTCCCTTGCTTCGGCGAAATGTTTGCGCCATTCTATAACCCTAACTCGTACTTCAGAACGAGAAAGACGTGGGACCATCCTTGAATCAGGCGTCTCGATGGCGTGCGATTCCTGCCTACTCTATTTGCGCGAAGGCGAGCCTCGGCTGCTGATCGAGGGGCCGTTAGTGCTCGGCCATCGCTTAATGGCACTCATATAGTGCGCAGCCCCACGCTTGCAACTCTCAACGAATGAGGCTACGTTGAAGTTGTGACGATCGAACTCAAACCAGAGCAGGAGCAAATCATAAAGCAGCAGTTAGCCAGCGGTCTCTACGGCTCTGTAGAGGAAGTGCTCGACACCGCGCTTGCGAGTCTTCCGCAGGACCGCCGCTTTGATAGAGAACACCGGCGCGCCGCCGTTCGGCGCATGATTGAATTCGGAGAGCGCCGCAAACTCAGCTTGGGTGAGCCGGTCACGCGGCAGTTATTGCATGAAGGCCACCGTCTTTAATGGCCGCGTTCGTTCTCGATGCGTCGGTGGCCATGTCGTGGTGTTTTCCCGGCGACCCTACCGAGAATACGCCTTATAGTCGCGCCATTCTGGAACACACTGAAGAAGCCGACGCCGTTGTGCCCGAGATATGGCCTTTCGAAATAGCGAATGGCATTTTTGTCGCTTACAGTAAGCGCAAGCGCATCAGCGAGCCCGACATTTACGAATACATTCAGCTTCTCGAATCCCTGCCCATCCGGGTACTGCGCGGAGAATGGCTCAGGAATATTGCCCTGGAAGCGTTGGCGAGGAAGCACAATCTTTCCGCCTACGACGTTGCGTATCTCGATTTAGCTCTGCGTGAAAAGCTTCCTCTGGCGACTTCGGACCAGGAGTTGACCAAAGCGGCGCGTGCTGAAGGTGTTGGACTCGTCTAAGATATTGTTTTCGTCCGAAATCTGGGATAATAATGTTCGGTGTCCCGCTTCAAGGAGTTGGAATCCCGGCTCGAACACACGGAACAGCAGCTCCGTCTCCTCCAAAAGATTTCCCGGTTCATGGTGCGCGATATCGGACTGGCCGAGTCGTTCCATGGCGTGGTCGAACTGGTCGTCGAATTCATGGAATGCGATTCGTGCCTGCTCTATCTGCTCGAAGGCCAGGAACTGGTACTGTGCGCGTCGAATAATCCCCGGCCGGATACCATCGGCAAGGTTCGGCTGAAGCTCGGCGAGGGATTGACCGGATGGGTGGCGAGAGAGCGGCGGCTGCTTTCGATTTCCCGCGAAGCCTACACCGATCCGCGATTCAAATTGTTTACCGACCTGCCGGAGGATACCTTCGAGGCTTTTCTTTCCGCTCCCGTCATTGTTCGTAACCGCGTAGCCGGCGTCATCAACGTCCAGCACCGGCAAACGCATTTTCACACCGGCGGCGAAATGGAGCTGTTGACAACGGTCGGCGAACAGGTGGGATGCCTGGCCGCGCTCGCTGTGGTCGACCCGGTGCGACTGAAATCGATGAGCGTGATGGACCTGGTGATGGCTCCCCGAGGATGATTAAAAACTTTTTGCTGTGTTGCGTGTTGACTCTGCCCGCGGCTGCGCAGAAATGGACTATCCAATATTTTTTCGATGAGATGAAGCAGGAAATGGAGATCACCGATCTTGCGTTTCCAACGGCCGAGCGAGGGGTTGCGGCCGGCGCGATTTACGACAAGGTGAGCGGCAAGGAGAAATACACATCGCTTACCACCGCCGACGGAGGCGCGCATTGGTCGCTGCAACCTTTGAAGGAGTATCCGCGATCGATTTATTTTTTGAACGACTCGATCGGCTGGATGGTGACCGATAAAGGCGTGTGGTTCACGGAAGAATCGGGACGAACCTGGAAGAAGCTGTGCGAGCAGATCAAACCGGACAAGAATCTGGAGCCCGAGACCACCATCGGACTGCTGCTGCGCGTTTGGTTTGTCGATGAGAAGCACGGGTTCGGCGTGGGTTTGCAGAAGACTATCGTCGAGACCACGGATGGCGGGCGAACCTGGAACCCGGTCGCGGCCGCGGCGGCGCCGGCGGGCAATCCGGCCTACACCGCGTATACCAAAATCGTGTTCTCCGACGAGAAGCACGGCGTCATTGCCGGCGGATCGCAACCGCCGCGGAACGGGGAGGGCATGCTGGGCTCGATGCCCTCGTGGATGGATCCGGAGCGCGCGTCGAAACGGAAACAGGTCCCGACATTGACACTGCTCATGCAGACCAACGACGGAGGCGCGACCTGGGAATCGTCCACGGTGCCTCTGTTCGGGCTGGTGACGAGCGTTCGATTCACTGGGCCCGAGGGACTGATCGTGATGGGATTTAACGATTCGTTCCAATGGCCTTCGGAGGTGTTCCGCATGGCGAATAAAGACACGGGCCGCGTGTTTCGCGAAAAAACTCCGCGGGTGACCGACGCCCAGCTCTATAAAGGACCACATATTTACCTGGCGGGGGTCGAGCCGACGGGGAAGATGAACACGGCGGCACTGCCCGGCAAAGTGAAGATCCTTGAAAGCAGCGACTTCAATACGTGGTCGGAGATGCCGGTCGATTACAAGGCTGTGGCGAGGTCGGTGGTGATGGCTGGTCCCGATCCGGATCACATGTGGGTGGCTACGGATACCGGGATGATAGTGCACCTGACTCCCAAGCATTGACGATCAGTCTGACTGTCCCCGCAGTTGAAGGTATCCGAAGTGGAAGTACAAACAGATTCCCCGACCGCTGTTTTATCCACAATGGGTCCACGGGACAATGCTCGTATTGCAGTGATTATAAAGGAAATATATCTTGAGGGAAATGCGCTGCTATCTCTTGTTTTCACTTGACTGTAACGTCCTCCAGGCGCATGATGACTATGGTTCCAAGAGGTTCGAAGGACAGCGAGCCTGGCGGGAAGTAGCGGATCTGGAACGATGATCCGACGCGCAAAGCGATAAGTAATTATTCGAGCGCGGCGGGGAGCGAAGGAAGATCGGGCGACCTGCTAGGGCAAGCCTCTACGTTTGGAATCAGGCTGGGCGCTACGATCCGAAGGGATTGAGAAATCCTGACGGGGAGCGGAAGTCTGAGTACAGGCGCTGAGTTTCGGAGTCGGAACTGGCAACGGGTTGAGAGCACGGATCGTACCCCGCACAGGCCATAAAAAAGCCAAACGGGGACGGGAGTTCGAAACCGAACGGGCCAGGGAAAATTTCGGAATCGTTTCGAAGATGCAGGCCAGGAACGTTGACCCGGCCGCGGAGGTTCGCCGAAAGGTGGATCCTCGCTGACGGAGAGCGAAAGGCCGTATCGAGAAGCGGGTTTCTACCGGAACGGGACAGCGGACGCGCACCGGAGCTTTGATCCGAGGCTGGATAAAACCGGCACCGGGGAGCAAAAGGCCAACGTCACGCCGTTATCCGGATGCCATGTTCTAGCCGTGCATGCCGGCTGGAGAACGAGTTGACTGACGGGTCACTTGGGACCATTTTTCATTTCCCGGCGCGCTTCATTTTCCCCACCCGTTTCATTTTGCCTCGATGGGGCACTCCCGCACCTCGTTGCCCTGTGGCAGGTCCTGCGATTTTGTTTCTCGGCGTGAGCTTCTGGAGACGGTTTGCGCCTTGCGGCTGCATGGTAACCCGCCTTGGTTCCTGAGGCGTGAGCGGTCGTTGGTTGGGCACCTGGGCGGATGCACTGGCTGCGATCCAAACAACAAGGATCGCCGCGCGACGCACGCAAGGTGCGAGGCACTTCATATTTGTTTGATCGGCAGGTCCGCCCCAGGTCTTTAATTCACAGGCCGCAGGCACAATGCGTAATAATCGCCACCCTCCACACGTTGTACGCTCCCGCGGACACGATCACTCCGGCGCCGCCTTTGTGCCGGCAAGCACGGCCAGCGCACAGATCGCGATGAGCACCGCCCTTATCATGTCAGAAATGGCTGAAGACTGCTTTGTAGGGCGGCCAATTTTGGCTGCAGCCTGCTTTCAGCCCGGCCTCCGGCGGTGCCGGATTGAATATCGTGTGGCTGGCAGAATGGACGGATGTTGAAAACAAAGATTATAATTGCCAGCCACAGGCCAGCAGGCTCTCCAATGATCACTAGAGCCGCCTAAAAAGGCGGCTGCAGCCAAAATTGGCCGCCCTACAAGACGCTCTAGTGCTTCGCTTCCGACGGCTCTTCGGTAACCGGCCCCATCCCGGCGCGCCAACTGTGCTTTTCTTTGCACGCACGGAAGCTGGCGAAATTGCAGCGGCAGGCGGGGCAGCGATAAGGAGTCGCGCCGCAACGCAGCAGAATCACAGTCCAGCGCGGAGGATGATAATATTGCTCGCTCCAGGTGCTCAACTCCTGGCGATAGCATCGGGGACAGCGGGCAAATCTCCAGGCTCCGTTGGCCCATACGCTGGTTTTCCAGCGCGTGCGGCATTTACGGCAGCGCAGAGGATAGACTCCGAACAGAGCCCGGACTTCCTCCCACAGGCTTGTTTTATGGGACACCCTAACGTCGCGTGTTCCGCATTTTGGACAAGAAAGTTGCATTTACCGCAGCTTAAATGACGACCCTGTTACAAGTATAAACCGAAGTACCCTTATCTCACTTTTACTACTTCTCGAGCGCGCGCGGCAACGTACTTGCTTGTATACGCCGAAAACGCCTGTTGCAGACGGTCGCGAACCGGATGCCCCTGCCCGATTTTTAATCCATTTATTAATCCAGCCACCGATGCGACCGGCATCAGATCGCGCGTCGTCGACGTAATGAAGACCTCGTCCGCGGCTTCCAGGTCCTTTGTGAAAAGAATTCTTTCCGCGATCGCAAGACCCGGGACATGAATTTCTTCGAGCAGCAACGCTCGCGTCACGCCGGGCAGGCACCCGGAGGAGAGAGGCGGCGTCGAGACCTGATCGCCTTTGACGACGAAGATGTTCGCCGACGTGCATTCCGCAACCTCGCCGCGTTCGTTGAGCAGCACCACTTCGTCGAAGCCCTGTTCATGAGCGCGCTCATAACGCGCCAGATTTTCCGACCAGGAAAGGTACTTGGTCCCGGCAAACTCGCTCGCCGCATGACGCGCGTGCGGCACAATACCGAGCTTCACGGCCTCGCCCCAATCCTTCAGGGGCGCGGTAAATGCGATAGTGTCGAAGGCTCGTTCCGACGGGCCTTCCCACATGCCTCCGCGATTGCGGACGATCACCACGCGGAGGGTCGAATTCGCGGCCTGGTTTTTCTCGATCAAGCGGTACAGCCGCTCTTCGAGCCACTTCGCGTTATCGGGAAATGGCACGCGCATGCGAGCCGCATCGCGATGCATCCGGGCCCAGTGGCGAGCCCATGCAAACATCACGCCGTCCTGGACGCGAATCGTCGAGAAAATTCCCCATCCGTTCATGAGGCCGACCTGCCCGGGGGAAAGAACGGGATCCCCGGCGTCGCGTATCTCGTCGTTGTGAAGCAGGAAGCGATGCATGATTTATTCTAGTCCGCATTATAGCGGGGCATTCAACGAGCCGCTGCCCGCTCCCGATGGTCGCGGCTCCATAACGCCGCGTGCGGGTGCTATAGAGCCGCGACCTTCGGGAGCGGTCATGCTCCGAGCTTCGATGCCAAATCCACAATGTCGCGGGACACCACGTCGAAGTCGCCCTGCCTCGCAACATCGGCCTTACCCGGCTGCCCGAATTCGCCGGGTCGATGGATGAAGCCGGTGCGCAGGCCGAAACTTCGCGCGGCTGTCAGGTCGCTCGAATGTGCCGCGCACATCATGACTTCTTCGGGCTTCAGTTCCAACAAGTCGACCGCGCTGAGATAAACCTCGCGATCTGGCTTGTAGTGGCGCGCGAGCTCGGCCGAAAGGATGAGGTCCCACGGAAGACCGGCATGCTTGGCCATGTTGGAAAGCAGCGCGACGTTGCCGTTTGACAAAGGCGCGATGGTGTAGCGTTTCTTGAGGCGCGTGAGGCCGGCGATCGAATCCGGCCACGGCTTCAAGCGATGCCAGACGCGGTTCCAGTGGTCCTTTTCCTCTTCAGAGAGGCCCTCGATGTGAAACTCCTTGAGCAGGTCTTCAAGCAGCGCGCGATTCAGGTGATCGAGGTTGGTCCAGGGTATCTCGCCTCTTCGAACTTTGGCCATGGAGGGAGCGTATCCGTCCCTCCATTCATCGGCGAAGCGCGCCCAATCGACAGTGATGCCCCTGGCCTTTCCCCATGCCATGCCTTCTTCGATAATGGATCCCCGCCAATCGACCACGGTGCCGAAGACATCGAAGACGAGTGCCTTCACGGAAAACGAATCCTGCGCGCGCAGAGTCATAGCAGCACCGATCCCCGCCGACTTCATGAGTTGTCTCCGGGTCATGGCCAATTAGTATACTAGTCGGCTGTCGCGCGCTGGAATCGCACTCAGCGTCGGCACCGAGCCCCGACCATCAGGGAGGGGATAAGCAAAAAGGGGGAGAAACGCTTGAGCGAACAACCGACACCGGAATTGATTATGCAAGTCGGATTGGGATTTTGGCCCTCCAAAGTCCTGTTGAGCGCCGTGGAAATGGAATTGTTCACCGATTTGGCGAAAGGGCCGCAGTCGCTCGAAAGCCTGCAAGGCCGCCTCGGCCTGCATCCGCGCTCCGCCCGCGATTTTCTGGATACCTTGGTCGCGCTGGGATTCCTGCTCCGCAACGAAGGCGTTTATTCCAACACATCCGCGACCGGCCTGTTCCTTGACAAGCACAAGCCATCCTATATTGGCGGCATGTTGGAGATGGCGAATCACCGTCTGTACGGATTCTGGAACAATCTTACGGAAGCTTTGCGCACAGGCCTCCCGCAGAATGAGATTCGCAGCGGCGGGCCCTCCATGTTTGAAGCTCTTTATGCGGATCCAGCTCGCCTGAAGGGTTTTCTGGCGGCGATGAGCGGCATAAGCCACGGCGCCAACATGGCCATCGCGTCGAAGTTCCCGTGGGCGGACTACAAAACTTATGCCGATGCCGGCACGGCGCAGGGCGACCTTGCGGTGCAGATCGCGCTGGCGAATCCGCACCTCTCTGGAATCGGTTTCGATCTGCCTGAAGTAGGTCCCATCTTCGAAGAGTATGCGGAAAAGAACGGCGTCTCCGGCCGCCTGCGCTTCTTGGCGGGCAGTTTCTTCGACCAGCCGCTTCCCCGCGCCGATGTGATCCTGCTGGGGCACATCCTGCACGACTGGGGCCTCGATGAAAAACGCATGCTGATCCGCAAGGCCTACGATGCGGTGCCCGAAGGCGGCGCGCTGATCGTCTATGAAAGCATCATCGACGACGACCGTTCCAAGAACGCGTTCGGCTTAATGATGAGCCTCAACATGCTGATCGAAACTCCCGCCGGATTCGACTATACCGGCGCCGACTGCGAGGGATGGATGAAAGAAGCCGGCTTCCGCGAAACCCGCGTGGAGCGTCTGGTAGGCCCCGATTCGATGGTCCTCGGCATCAAGTAATCAGCGTCTCTTGTGGGCCAGCAGTTCGCCGTTGGCTCGGACCTGATTAGTCTTGTTACAGTTGATTCACGCGAAGTAATATTTCGACGAAATGAGGCACAAATGGCAGACTCCGCTGTAGGTGTGGCTGCCGGATGGTTCCCCGCGCTCACCGTGCTGCTGGGGTTCGCGGCGAGTTCGGTCATCGAATGGCTTCGCGATCGACGCACAAGTAAACGAGATCGTGAATCAAGAGATGCATTGAGGCGAGCGCAACTCTTTGAACGCCGTGCAAATTTTCAACGGAAACGCCAACAAATCTCCAGGACGCGGCCACGAAGCTTGCGCGAGCCGCAGGCAAAATGCACCATTTCGAAACGATGGAGTTTCAGAAAAGCGAAAGTGGGGAGGGTTTCCCTTCCCGGAGGGAGGTAGCGATGGCGCGCACGAAGCAAATGTCACCATAATGGTCCTCAACTCACGCGTAAGGGACAAGAAAATCAGCGAGATTGTCGAAAGCTTCAGAAACTGGGCCAACCAGGTCGGTCTCACAGCGTCGCCTGCGGAAGGCAATACCGCAATTGTGAGGATGTCCGAGACGATAGCCCCGCTCCACGAGCGGATAGGAGAGGTTTTGCGCAAGCTGGACAACGATGAAGACCCTTTGAGGGCGTCGATTGCTTAAGGGACCAGCTCATTCGTATACGTCTTCGACAAATCGATCTTCGCGTTTCGTACCGATTCGAGCGATGTGCTCAAAACTTTGTGCACTGCCTCGACTGCCTCGGGAGTAAATTTTCCGTCGGCTGAAAGCAGTCCCTGCGCCGTTCGCAGAACCTCAAGATCCATCTGCACGTCCTCTGTTCGAAACGCCGCGGGCATCTTTTCGCGAATCTCCTCGGGCTTGTGCGATCGCAGCCAGGAAAGCGTCTTGGTGACCGCGCCTGCCAACTTCTTCGCCGTCTCGCGATTTTTATCCACCCACTCCGACTTCGAATAAAGCACCGTCGCCAGATAGCTCGCGCTCCCGAATACCGACCGCACTCCCTCCGCCGTTCTCGTATCGGCCAGAATATGCAATCCCGGCATTTGCTTTTGCACCATGGCGACGGCCGGCTCAGTCAGCGTCGCTGCGTCTACCTTTTTATGCGTGACCGCTCCCACCGCCGTTCCGCTGCTACCGATCGATGTTGTGCTCACATCGTCCGGTTTCATTCCATGCCTGACCAGTAGGTAATTGAGAATCATGTGCGACGAGGAGCCGAGCGTGGTCACTCCGACCGTCTTCCCTCGCAGTCCCTCGATGCTGGCGATGTTGGGCGACACGAGGACCATACCCGGGAAATTCAGCATCGCGACGAAGGCCCGCAAAATCCTTGCCTTCCGCGGCCATCTGGATGGTGTGATCGTAGAATTCGCACACGACGTCCGCGCTGCCGCCCATCATCGATTCCAGTGCTTTCGATCCACCCTGAAATTCGATCAATGTGACATTCAGCCCCGCTTCCTTATAGAAGCCAAGCTCCTGCGCCAGCATCGCCGGCATGTCAATCGATTGCGTTCCCGGCGAACCGAGGGCAATCCTCACTTCCGCGTCCTTGCGGCCACTGCACCCCACGAGCAATAGAAAACAGCAGAAAAAAGTTCGCTTGAACACCTTGTGATAATATACGACGGGTTATCATTGGTGAGACATGCTCCTCTCCGACAAGTACACTCTTGAGCGAGGCAGCGTTTATCTAACAGGCATCCAGGCCCTGGTCCGCTTGCCTCTCGATCAGATGCGCCGCGATCGCCGCGCGGGGATGAAAACAGGCGCTTTTATCTCGGGCTACGAAGGTTCGCCGCTCGGCGGTTACGACATGGCGCTGGCCCGTTCGAAGAAGCTGCTCGACGAGCATAACGTCCATTTCAATCCCGGCCTGAATGAAGACCTGGCCGCGACCTCCGTCATGGGCACCCAGATTTTCGACGTGGTGGGCAAAGCCAATGTCGAGGGCGTCCTCGGAATCTGGTATGGAAAGGGTCCCGGGGTCGATCGCAGCGGCGACATCTTCCGCCACGCGAATCTGGCGGGCACGGGCAAAAACTGTGCCGCCCTGGTGCTCGCCGGCGACGATCATGGCTGCAAAAGTTCGACCATCCCGCATCAAAGCGATTTCAGTCTTTATAACACCGGCATCCCGTTTTTATTCCCTGGCAACGTTCAGGAAATTATCGATTACGGTCTCTTGGCCATCGCCATTTCGCGATTTTCCGGCGCGTGGGTGGGCCTTAAACTCGTCACCGAGGTGTGCGACGCCGGAGGCACTGTTACTCTCGATCCAGACCTGCCGCAAATTATTATTCCCGAGGGTTACCAAAAAACCGTCGACCCGCGCCTCGTTCCCCCCATCACGCTCGCGCTCGAATATGAAGTCAACGCGCGACGCTTGCAAGCGGTTTTGCGATTCGCCCGATTGAATAAACTGAATCGCTGGCGCGGCAGGAAACAAGGAGCATGGCTCGGCCTCGCGAGCGCGGGTAAGGCCTATTACGATCTGGCGCAGGCGCTCCGCGATCTCGGAATCGGCGAGAGTGAGTTAGAAAATCTCGGCATCCGCGTCGCGAAGTTCGGGATGACGTTTCCTCTCGACCAGGAATTCGCGCGCGATTTCGCGGACGGCCTCGATACCATCCTTGTCGTCGAAGAAAAACGCAGCTTCCTCGAATTGCATCTGCGCGACGCTCTCTATTCGAGCGCCACACGTCCGGCGATTCTCGGCAAGATCGATGCCGAAGGCGCGCCTCTGTTCCTGCCGTCTGGCGAACTCGATCCCGATAAAATCGCGCGCGTCCTCGGCGGCGTTTTGTCGAAACGTCATTCGACCGATAAGATCGCGGCGCGCGTTCAGTT
>Ga0182024_10010897_pt1 | contig 18409 bp, 18 predicted proteins | sample P32metaG_FD_120480 | JGI IMG/M metagenome (GOLD analysis project Ga0182024, IMG submission 120480) | Permafrost microbial communities from Stordalen Mire, Sweden - P3-2 metaG (Illumina Assembly) | ecosystem: Environmental > Terrestrial > Soil > Wetlands > Permafrost | place: Sweden: Stordalen... | reverse complement strand
GATTTTCAGATGGATTTTCGGGTTGAGCGTTGCGATGCAATGCAGTAAGTTCCCGCCTCCCCGCTCTTGGGGTAGACCACCAACTGCGACCGTTTTTACTCGTTCTTGTACAAATGATCTGGGACAAACCCGAAATCCTGCGTAAAATCAAGCAGTTGCACAAACAGGGTAAAGACCTGTCGTATAACGCCTTGGCCGCGCAAATGCAGCCGCTGGTATCGGCGGCCGCGTACCACTTCGGCTCGTACCGCAAAGCGGTGGAGCGGGCCGGAGTGGATTATGCCGAGGTCGCCCGCCGGCCGCGCTGGACCAAGCAGGCTATCATAGCGCTAATAAAAGAGGGGAAGCGGAAAGACGAAGACCTGCATTGGTCGGCGGTCACGAAGAGGCGTGACGACCTGGGGAAGGCGGCATTCGCGGCGCTGCAGCCGCGGCTTTTCGGGAGTTGGGACCGCGCCTTGCACGCCGCCGGGCTGGACGCCGACGAGATCAGCCGATACCGCAAGTGGGACAAGGACCTGATCGTCTACGAGTTGCGCAGCCGTTACCGGGACCACGAGCCGATGAACAGCGGATCGATCCAGAAAGACGACCCCGGTCTGCACGCCGCCGCGGTCCGGCATTTTTCCAGTTATGACGGCGCCTTGAAAGCCGCCCGCCTGGACCCGGAAAAGGTCCGCGAGCGCAAGAGTTGGGACAAGCCCACCGTGCTTCGCGGCCTGCGTGCCGCCAAGCGCGAGGGCAAGCACCTGTCCGATTCGTCGATCCGTCGCGACCAGCCGGACATGTACGGCGCAGCCGTCCGCCTTTTCGGCAGTTTCACCGCCGCGCGGGACGCTGCGGGGATTAAGTGGAAGCGGGAGAAGCAGGGGACATGAACCCAAAAATCATCAGCCCTGACACCCTCCGCGGCGGGCCCAAAGAGCGGACCCCGCCGGGACAGACGCTGACGGCCAAATGGCCCGTCCTGCACTACGGGAAAGTGCCGAACGTGCAGCCCGCATCGCCAACGTGGAAGCTGCGCATCTTCGGGAAGGTCGAGGAACCGTACGAACTGACGTACGAGCAGATTCGCGACATGCCGGCCGTCGATGTCGTTTGCGACATGCACTGCGTCACCCATTGGAGCCGGCTGGACAACGTGTTCACCGGCGTCCCGATCCAATCCATCATCGAGAAGGCAAAGCCCAAGTCCGACGCGGCATACGTCATGTGCCACAGCGAAGCCGGCTTCACCGTGAATGTGCCGTTGGATGAGTTCACAGCCCAGGACTGCATTCTCGCCTGGCGGTGGGACGGCAAGGACCTCACGCCCGACCACGGCTGGCCGCTCCGCGGACTGGTGCCGCGTCTGTACCTGTGGAAGAGCGCCAAGTGGATCCGCGGCATCGAGCTTCGCGCCACCGACGCCCCCGGCTTTTGGGAACAGAACGGGTATCATATGCATGGCAACCCCTGGACCGAAGAACGCTTCGGCTGGTAGGGGAGGAGGAAATGCTGAATGCTGAATGATGAATGCTGAATGATGAACTCATGGAACTCGGAAACGCCCACGGTGCTTGCACCGTGGGTCGCTCTGATTCATCGGTGGGCGTTCCGAGTCCATCCTGGCTTACCCCATGGCGTTGCCGGCTGCTCTTCATCGCGGTGCTCCTGCTGGGGTCTTTGGCACATCTCCGCTTCCTGACCCACGACTGTCCGGTCGATCTCTCCGGAGATGAAGCCCAGTATTGGGACTGGTCCCGGCAGCTCGATTGGAGCTACTACAGCAAAGGACCGCTCGTCGCCTGGATCATCCGCGCCAGTTGTGCCGCGTTTGGGCGCGACACAATGCCGGCGGTCCGCTTCCCGGCACTGCTGCTGGCGGCCGGCGTGTCTGTCCTAACCTACTTGCTGACCCGCAGGCTCTTCGGCAGCGACCGCGTCGCCCTGGGGGCGGTGCTGCTTTACTACATCATTCCCATGTTCGCCGCCGGCAGCGTGCTGATGACCATCGATCCGCCGTTCTTTTTCTGCTGGGCCTTGGCAACGTACCTGGCGGCCATCGCGATCTTCGATCAGCGGCGCTGGGCGTGGCCCGCCGCAGGGATGGCGGCGGGCGTCGGGTTCCTCGCCAAGTACGCCATGCTCGCCTGGTTCGTGCCGGTGCTGCTCTTCCTGGCAGCCGACTCCGCCTCGCGACGATATCTTCGATCGGCGGGGCCGTGGATTGCCGTAGGCATGGCGCTGCTTTGCACGACCCCGGTGGTTTTCTGGAACGTCGGGCACGGGTGGGCGTCGGTGCGTCACGTCGCGACTCAAACCGGCGCCGACGAAACCGGGAGGTTCTCGATCGGCAACCTCGCGGCATTCGTCGGCGGACAGGCCGCGATCCTTGGGCCAGGAGTCGTCATCCTGATGGCGGCCGCGGTGGCATATGCCTGCCGGCGAAAGACCGCCGACGCCCAACGCGCCGATCCTTTCTCCCGCCAAATGCGCTTTCTGGCGTGGATCGGCGTGTCGTTCCTGGTCATGGTTCTTCTGACCAGCCTGCGGACCAAGGTCCAACTGAACTGGCCCGCGCCGGCTTATTTCACGCTGATCATCCTGACCGCCTGGTTCCTGGCGACGCGATTTCGAGATTCACGTCGCTGGCGGGTGTGGAGGTGGTGCTTTTATCCCACGGTCACGTGGGGCTTGGCCCTTTTGCCGTTCGCTCATGACCCGCAGCTTTTGTACCCGGCCGCCGCGTGGCTCAATACGAAAACCGAACCGGCCCGGGCCGCCCGCGCCAACGCGAATCCGGTATCAGTCAAAGGTGTCTTCGGCTGGCTCGGCCGGCGCCTCCCGGCCGGCGGGTTGGACGGCCGCCGGATCGACTTCACGGCAAAACTCAAAGGCTGGCGCGAGTTGGGCGAGATTGTCTCCGACCAGCGCGACCGCCTGGGGCCTGACGCCTTTGTCCTCTGTTCCGACTACCAGGAAACCGCCGAAATGGCCTTTTACGTCCGCGGGCAGCCCCGCACCTATTATCTAGGCTCGTACTTCCGCCGCAGCCCCAAACGGCTGACGCAGTACGACTATTGGGCCGACCGCAGCCTGGACCCCGATGCGGGCCCCGCCGGCCGCAACCCGTTGCTCGGCCGCAACGCCATTTTCGTCGGCCAGTTCGACAAGGCGCCGCCGGAGTTAATCGCGGCATTCGAAAAAGTCTTCGATCCCGCGGACGATCCTGCTGTCGCGCTGGCATCGAAACGCGCCATGCAGGTGAATGTCGTCCGAGCCGGATTGCAGGTACAGTCATTCCGCCTGATCCGCTGTTACGGGTTCAGGGGACTGTGCAGGCCGACAGGGCCGGCGGCGTTTTAGTGCGAACCGATATGTCCAAGCGAGCAATCTGGGCCTTGGGAATCGTCGCCTGGCTCGCCGTTTTGGCGGCAGCCACAATCGTGGACCGCAGCGTCGCGGAATGGGTCAAGGCCCGCGCTGCCGACACGGTTCATTCGCCCTGGCACGTCTGTTTCGACAAACGCGGTCATCTCATGACGATCGTCCGCCTTCCAGGTTATTTCTACTTCACGTTGGTCGTGGCCGGCATTCTGTTGATCCTGCACAATCGCCACGGCGGCGCCGCCGCCTTGTTGCTCCTCAGCGGCATGCTCGGCGGACTGACCTACTGCGTGGTGAAATGGCTGGTTGGCCGGCACCGGCCCGTCAACGGCATTGATCCGTGGCACTTCACGCCGCTGGCTGGCGGGTTGATGGGATTGTTCAAATCGCCGCCCAACTTGTCGTTCCCCTCGGGGCATGCGACGTTGTCCTTCGCCACCGCGGCCGCTCTGGCGATCCTCATCCCGCGCTGGCGATGGGCGTTCTTCCTGGCGGCATCGCTTGTTGCGACCGAGCGGGTGCTGGAGAACGCGCATTATTTGTCCGACGTCGTGGCCGGCGCCGGGCTTGGGGTCATCTCCCCCCGCCTGATTGAAATGTGGTTCAGGGCGATCGCGGTCCGGCCGCGCGGGTTCGACGTGATCATCAAGCTCCAAAACATCTCGCGTTAGAAAATCGATCGCGGCTGACTTACACTCCCGTCCACGCATGGCGGACCAACCGGAGCAACCCCCGTATTTGTCGCTGGTCGTCCCGGCTTACAACGAGCAGGAGACCGTTCCCACCCTGCTGGAGCGAGTCGCGGCGGCGCTCGCCCCGATCGGCCGGCCGTTCGAAGTCATCATTGTCGATGATGGCAGCACCGACGACACGCCCCGACTGCTGGCCGAGGGGATGGCGAAGCTCCCCTGGCTGCGCGTCCTGCGGATGGCCCGCAACGGCGGACAGAGCGCGGCGTTCGAGGCCGGCTTCGCCGCCGCCCGCGGACAGGTCATCGCCACCATCGATGCCGACCTTCAGAACGACCCCGAGGAAATTCCCCGCTTGCTGCCGATGCTGGAAGGCACCGACGGCAAGCCCTGCGACATGGTCACCGGCTGGCGAAAGGACCGCCAGGACACGAATTTCCGCCGCTGGCAGAGCCGCCAGGCCAACCGCATCCGCAACTGGATCAGCCAGGAAACGGTCAACGACTCGGCGAGCAGCCTGAAGTTGTACAAGGCGCACGCCATCAAGGGGCTTAAGCTGTTCAACGGCGCGCACCGATTTTTCCCGACGCTGGTCAAGATGCGCGGCTACACCGTCAGGGAGGAACCGGTCAAGCACTCCCCACGCTTTGCAGGGACCGCCAAGTATGGCTTTAGCAACCGGGCGTTTCGCGCTTTCATCGATCTGCTGGCGGTGCGGTGGATGAAGAGCCGGTATCTGCGGTACCAGGCCACGGAAGTGACGCGGGCAGTGGAAAGGGCAAGGGTTTAATCGGCAGTCAGGAACGGCTAGTATTATAGATAATGACTACCGCGGCCGCGCCAGTTTCGCCACCAGCGTCCAGGAAGTTGCCGCGCGTCGTGGCGTTGCCGAACGCGGCATTTACCCAACCAGTTCCTTCCCCAGCCCACTCTGGGCCCGGCGTGAGAACGTTCACCGTAGACGAGTATCACTGGCTCATAGCCAACGGGTTCTTTGCCGACGACGAGCGGTGCGAATTGCTCGACGGGCTGATTGTCAACAAGATGTCACGCGACCCAATTCACGATGCATGCCTTGCCGCCGGCCGGCGCGTCCTCGATTCACGACTTCCCCAGGGCTGGCACATCCGGGTGCAGTCGGCCGTTACCACGACAAGGAGCGAGCCGGAACCCGACCTGACGATCGTTCGCGGCGCCGAGTTTGATTACCTGTCCCGCCATCCCGGAGCGGCTGATGTGGAGTTGCTCGTTAAAGTCGCCAATACTTCGCTATCCAGTGACCGGGAGTGGAAGGGCCCGCTCTACGCGGAGGCGGGCTTCTCGACCTACTGGATCATCAACCTGATCGACATGCGGGTGGAAGTGTATTCCGACCCTACCGGCCCTGACCCGGCACCAGCGTACCGCCGGCGCCAGGACTTTTTGATGGGCGACTCGATCCCACTGACCATCGGCGGACCGCCGGTTCAACCCATCGCCGTTGCCGACCTACTTCCGCCGGCCACTGCGACTCCACCGGCCTTGCGGCCTTGATCCCTCCGAACCCCAGGAACCAATCCCATGCAAATCGGCGGTCACGATATCGGCGTCTGTAGCTGGTCGCTCCAACCCACCAGCATGGGCGATCTGGTCACGCAAGTGAAACAACTCGGCCTTTCGCACGTGCAACTGGCGCTGGGACCGCTGGTCGGGCTCGATCAGAAGCAAAAGCTCTTTGAGCTTAGCCGCCTGCGTTCCTCGGGGCTGGTGCTGACCGGGGGGATGATCGCCTTCCCCGGCGAAGACTATTCGACGATCGACGCCATCCGCCGCACCGGCGGGTTTCTCCCCGACGATCATTGGCGGCAGCGAGAGCAGATTGTGGAACGTGCCGCCGACATTGGAGCGGAATTGGGCCTGAAAACGATCACGACACACGTGGGCTTCGTGCCGCCGCCCGCGGAGCCGGGCTATGCCGTCATCAGCTCCCGCGTGCTTGCCGTGACTGCGATGCTGGCCCGCTTCGGCATCGATCTGCTCATGGAAACCGGCCAGGAGCCGGCTGACGAATTGAAGGCGTTCCTGCAAGACCTGTCCGCCCCGAACATCCACATCAACTTCGACCCAGCCAACATGATCCTCTATGGCGCCGGTGATCCGATCCCGGCACTGCGGGTGCTGGCCGGGCATGTACGCCACGTCCACGTGAAGGACGCCGTCGCATCGAGCGAGCCGGGAAAGCAGTGGGGCGATGAAGTCCCCTTCGGCACCGGCCAGGTCGGCCCCGCCGCATTCCTGGGCGCCCTGAAAGAGATTGGTTACACAGGGCCGCTCGCCATCGAGCGTGAAGCCGGCTCAACCCGGCTCGATGACGTTCGCAAGGCGATCGAGGTGATCGAGAATGCGTGACCCGTGAAGCGAACGCGAATCAACGGCATGTAACCGGCGCAGGAGCAATTCATGACCACAGCGTCATCGCCGTATAAGTATCTGGAAGATCCGTTTCACTCCTCATTGGATAGTTTCGAAGGGGTGCCGGATTTCGTGCCCAAGCGCAAGGCCGTCGGCTGGGCGCATGATTCATTGGCTTGGGCTGGAATTGTACTCCCGGGATTCGCACTGGCATTTGCGCTGGCATGGGCCGGATATTTTTTGTCCGAATTATTCGGCAGGCGGATGAGATTTGAGCCGGGTAAGAGCCCTGTAAGTCCGGTAACCATCGCCGTGCTGCTTGGGCTGGTTCTGCGCAATACGGTGGGCGTCCCCAAGGTCTATGAAGCGGGCCTTCGTTTTTGCCTGAAGACGGTTTTGCGACTGGGCATCGTCGTTCTGGGGCTGACACTTTCGATGAAAGCCATTGGGCGGGATGTCCTCGCCAGCCTGCCAATCATCATCTGCTGCATCGGTACCGCGCTGATTCTGGTGACATTGATCAACCGGGCGCTGGGACTGTCGCGCCGCTTGGGGACGCTCATCGCGGTCGGCACCAGCATCTGCGGCGTCACAGCGATCGTCGCCACCGCCCCGATCATTGAAGCTGAGGAGGATGAAACCGCTTACGCCGTTGCGTGTATTACCATTTTCGGGCTGCTGGCGCTGATGATCTATCCTTTCCTGGCCCATGGGCTTTTCGCGACGCCGGTGCAGGCGGGCACGTTCCTGGGCACGGCGATTCACGACACATCCCAGGTTGCCGGGGCCGGGCTGGCTTACGCTCAACAGTACAAGGCCGACGCCGCCATGAAGACGGCCATCACCGTGAAGCTCGTGCGCAACCTCAGCATGTCGGTGATTATCCCACTGATGGCCATCCTCTACCGCCGTCGCGAGGTGGCAGACGCCTCGAACAGGAAAGGGATGGTCCAGAAATGGCACCAGGTGGTCCCGCTGTTTGTGATTGCGTTTGTAGCCATGGCTTGTATCCGCTCCGTGGGCGACAGCGGAGGCGGAAAAGCCTTCGGTCTGCTTCCGCAGGAGCAATGGAAACTGGTGGACACCAGCGCCCGGTTCTATGCTCCGTGGCTGTTGGCCACGGCATTGGGCGCAGTCGGCTTGGGCACCGGGCTGGCCCGGCTCAGGCGTCTTGGACTCAAACCGTTTTCTGTCGGACTGGCCGCCGCCCTCTCCGTCGGCGCCGTCAGCTTCGCGCTGATCAAACTACTGGCGACTTTCCAGGGTTAGATTGGTCCGGATTGGAACCAGCCGGACACCAATAGAACTCGAGAGGGTCGCGTAATTCGCCAAACAGGAGGCCACGGAATCAATGGACGCCACCATTACCACTCAACCCCTGCAGACTGTTTACCTGGCCAGGCACGGCGAGACGCCGTGGAGCCTTACCGGTCAGCACACCGGACGGACCGACATTCCGCTTACCGAGCGCGGCGAGCGCAACGCGCGCAGGCTTGGCGAACGCCTCAACGGCCTGACCTTCGCCAAGGTGCTGGCCAGCCCTCTCCAACGGGCCGTGCGGACGTGTCAACTCGCCGGCTTCGGAAACGTCGTCGAAATCGACCCCGACCTGCTGGAATGGGACTACGGCCAATACGAAGGGCGCACCAGCGCTCAGATCCATTCCAGCCGCCCCGACTGGCAACTGTTCCGTGACGGATGCCCCGGTGGTGAAATGCCCGAGCAGGTCGCCGCGCGGGCCGACCGCATCGTCAAACGCGTCCGGGCCATCCAGGGTGAGGTTCTCCTGTTCTCCAGCGGGCATTTCCTGAGGATGCTCGCCGCCCGCTGGCTCGCGCTCGAGCCGGCCGGCGGCAAGTATTTCATACTTGGCACCGCCAGCCTCAGCGCCCTGAGCTACGAACACAATCGATCCCAACCGGTGATTCGATTCTGGGACGACACGCGTCACGTCGGCCCCTAACGGCAGACTAATTTTGCCTAGGGAAAACTGGAGCGACGGGGAATCGAACCCCGATTTGCTGAATGCGATTCAGCCGTCATCCCGTTAGACCATCGCCCCGGGAATTTCAAATTGTGCCATCAGCATCAGGCCAATGGCAGATGGGACATTCTAACCAGCAGGGTCGAACCGTCAAGCAAGGCCGTGGCCAGGTGGTCAGCGGATAGCGGCCCAGCAGACCGGGGCCGGAATGCCTGGTCCAAGCGCCAAGCCCACCTATAGGTGATCACATCTAGATTTCTAGATCGATCTTGGCGGGACCGTTGACCGCCTTCGGCACGACTGTCCGGCCCGGCGTAAGAAAATGAAAATTATGCCGCATCCTTTTGACCCTGCAAAAACCAATGACCTATACTTTCCGGAACCGACGTAACTCGCTCCCTTTCAAGGAGATTTGCACGATGCTAAAGCATGGACCCGGGGTTCGCGAGCAGAACCTCGAGCCCTTGGCGGGCCTGTTCAAACTCCTTTCCGATAAAACCCGGCTGAAAATCCTCATGCTGTTGTCCCACGGAGAGCGCAATGTGAGCAGCCTGTGCGAGGAACTGAAGCTGCCGCAACCTACCGTCAGCCACCATCTGGGGCTGCTTCGGCTTGAGCGAATTATCTGCAATCGCCGACACGGGAAACAGGTTTTTTACGGGTTGGATGGACAGGTCCGCACGGGCGCCGACAACGCGTTGCAGATCCATCGGGAGCCGTACACGATTCGAATTGGCAACCTCAACGGCACTTACGGCGCGGGCTGAATCGGGAAGGGCGATCGGGGCTCCCTGCCAAGCGGCGATGCAATCATGTCATGTCTTCCTGACGGGCAGCTTACGCCTTCCTGACGGGCCGCCCGCGCACCTCTGGCGCGTCGGCATTCTGGTTTTCCTTCTCAAATCGCTGGCCGGTGAGTTGGATGAAGACGTCTTCCAACGACGGCTTGCCCACCGACACCGAATCAACCAGGCCGGGGACGGCTTCGATGAGTTGGGGGATGAACTCGTGACCGCGCTCGCGCTCGAGTCGCAGGGCGCCGTCCACTTCGGCGGCTTCGACGCCCAGCTTGTCGCGCAGCGCCTGACGGACTTGGGCGGGCTGCACTGTAGTGATGGTGATCACGTCGCCGCCGATGCGTTCCTTCATGGCTGCCGGTGAGTCGCAGGCGAGGAGCTTGCCGCGGTCCAGGACCGCCAGCCGGGAACAGCGCTCGGCCTCCTCCATGAGATGCGTGGTGACCATGACGGTCACGCCGTCGTTGTTGCTGACGTCGCGGATGATCAGCCAAAGGTCGATTCGGGCGGCGGGATCGAGGCCCGTGCTGGGCTCGTCCATCAGGAGCAGGCGCGGGCGATGGAGCAGGCCCTTGGCGACTTCCACCCGGCGGCGCATGCCGCCGCTGAAGCCCGCCACGCGCTCCCGGGCCCGGTCGGCCAACCCGAACGCGTGCAATGCGTCGGCGACGCGTTTGCGGAGGTCCGCCCCGCGCAGGCCGTAGAGATGGCCCTGGTGGGTCAGGTTCTCCTCGGCGGTGAGTTGCTTGTCCAGGCTGGGCGACTGGAAGACGACGCCAACCTGCCGGCGGATGATGTCGCGATCGGCAGCGGGGTCAACGCCGAGGATCCTGACCGTCCCCGGCGGGGCGGGGATCAGCGTGCAGAGGATGCGGAAGAGCGTAGTCTTTCCGCTGCCGTTGGGGCCGAGGAAGCCGAAGATTTCGCCCGCTTCGACGCGCAGGCTCAGGTCATCCAGCGCTACGCGCCGGGTGGGGCCCTCGCCGTAGGCGTGGGTCAGGTGGGTGATTTCGACGATGGGTTCGGGCATGGGGTATTAACTCGGTGATCGGGTGGTGAGGGTTTCGGTCTTGAGGCCGGGAGGACCCGCACAGGGCCCGGCACTGGGGAACGGGAGCAGCGCCAGACTGCCGCAATCGGCGCAGGTGCCGTCGGCGACGACATACTGGCGGTCGCAACGGGGACAGTAAGAAAGACAGGCGGGGTCCTCTGGAGGGAGCGGGGCGGTCAGTTCGGCCGGGTCGAGGCCCTGGTGGGCCACCAGCCGTTCCAAGGCATGGCCCAGGCGCTGGCGAGAGGATTGTTCCAGTTCCTGTCGCTCAGCATCGGGGCAGACCGGCGGCGCGGGGTGGCGGAGATCGAGCAGGGCGCGGCGGGCCAATTGTCGGAACGTGTGCTGGTCGCATAAGGCGGCGGCCGCGGCCAACGGGTGGTACCGGGCCAGCAGCGGGCGGGACAGGATATCGCAGGCGCGGGTTGCCAGCGTGGGCGCAAGGAGCATGGTCGCGAACGTCCGCCAGCGCGGGCCGGGAGCCTCGGGATAGAGGCGCCGATGCGTGGCGGCGAAATAAACCAACACCCCAACCAGGCTGAAAAGGAGCATCAAGAGATATTCCGGCCACCAGGCGGTCAGCCGCGCGTCCCACGCCATCATGGGAAGCACGCACACCAGGAGCAGGAACAGGACCTGGCACAGCATGCGCATGGGTGCCGTCCTGCGCCCGAAGGCGGCGACGGTCTTGCGTGCGGCGTCGGCGTCCGTGGCGCGGCGCAGCTCGCGTTCAATGGCGGCGTCGCGACGTGGCCTGGGCAACCGCGCCACCGTTCGCAGCAGCGCCGCATAGCGGCTGGCGGCGGCGTGCTCGCCGGCATCGAGGAACGGCTCGCCGTTCACCAGGACCAACCCCCCATCCTGTGTCACTTCGCGGACCTCGTCCAGTCGAACGAACCGCGACAGTTGCGGCGGCCGCACCGGGGCGAGCGTCGGCGACACAAACGACCAGGCCGCTTCCGACGAGAGCGACATGGGCCAGGGGCCGCAAACAAACGTCTGACCCAGGGGAGGCAACGGGTTGGCTGGAACGAACCCCGCCCTGTCGTTGCCGAGCGTGGTTGCCGGCTGGACGGGGCGGTATCGCCCGAATGGGAGCCGACGGAAGACCACGTGCCCGCGCGGCACCCAGAGAAGGCACTCGCTCAGATAGAGTCCTACCGCCACGAGAGCCAGCAGTTCGAGGTCGCTCATGACGGCTCATCAGACAGTTGAAGACCTCCGCGTGAACTTGGACTTGATGGTTTTGAACAACCCGGCGATCCCAGCCAGGGCGGCGGCACCGATCTTGGCAAAGAACTTCCACCCCTTGACCACGGCCACCGCCGCGCCGCCGGTCACCAGGCCGATCAGGCCGTAGTGGGCGATCTTGTCGCCGGGACGGAACTCTTCATAGCGGTTGCCCGAGCTGAAATCCACGCCCCCAACCAGCGCGCGATAGGAATGCAGGGCGGCATCCAGGGCAGGCGGGTCGATGACCAGGTTGGCCGAAATGACGCCGCCGCGGCCGAGCAATCGGCTGTTGTAGTTGATGGTCTGCGCCTCGCTGCCGCCCGGCTCGCTGCTCGTGGTGCGGATGGCCCAAGTCAAATGCCGCGTCTGGCTGTCGTAAAACGGGCGCTGGCTCCAACCGGCGATGTGCACCGGAGTCCAGCCCCGGCTGGAGCGGATCTTGTTCGCTTGTTCGGTGCTTTCCCGGATGCTTTCTAGCATCTTGTCGGTGGTTTCATCGTTGAGCGAGTCCTTTTCGTCGTCCTTGACGTACCCCGACGGGTCGTAAGTGAGAATCATGAACCAGGACCGGTCGTCGGGAATGACTGTTCCAATTTCCGCGCCGCTGGGCGGGTTGTGGGTGATCTCCTGAAACGTGCGCGAGCCCGCGCTGTCCGTGAAGCGGAAGCCCGCCGGTAACTGCAGCGTAGCCACATCGCCCAGCTTCACCTGTGCCGGGCCTTGCGTCCAATGGATCTGCGCCAGCGGGTCGGGACCGCGGGGAAAGTTGTCGGTGTCGTCGGCGCGGGCCCGCACCGCCAGGCAGCACGCGACGGCGGCAGCGCTGACCACGAGGCACATCGTCCGAGTGAGGGGACATGACCAGGTCTGCATGACAACACTCCTTGTGGATGACGCCAGAACGTCGCATTCGAATCCGAAAAGGAAACCCCGGCCATTCTACTGCGCCGGTGGCGGTTTGTCCGATTTCCTACCGGTGGCGGCCCATGCGCCGGCCAGCGCACCGGTCACGGCACCCATGAGGCAGCCGCCGTGCATCCCCACGCCGATCAGGGCGCCAATGGCCAGGCCTAGCAGGGCGCCGACCGCACCGCCCACGATCAGTCCTGCCAAGGGGGTGAGCGAAAAGCCGGAGGCTCGTGGAGTTGCGACTGGGGGCACCGGCGTGTTCACCGCGGTGCCCCGCGGCGGCGGCGGGGTCGGGACCGACGATGCCGCGGGACCGGCCGCGACCGCGGGGCGCGGTGGCGTCCCCGCAGTGGCGCTTCCCGCCGCGCACGCCGGCGCGAACGCCGGCCAGTCCGCCAGCGACTTCCAGACCGTCCCGTTCGCGGGACACGCCTGGTCATCGGGGTGGAACACGCCCATTCGAACCGCCGCGATGAGATAGGCCTCGTGATAAGGCCCCTTTGGCTTGTCGTCCTCCGCCACCCACCAGTACCGCTCGGGCGGGGCAGACTGGAAATGTTCGCTGCCTGGCAGTGCTGACATGACAAACTCCCATCCGTTGTGACCGATCCAGCACGTTCTGGTTTGTCTGACAGAGGGAAAAATCATTTCCCGAACTCAAAGTCCACTGTCACTCGGGCATCGCTTATTGTAAGCGGTTGTTCCCGCGTGCCCAGGCGTTCGTGCCAGGCGGCCAGCGTGTAGTTGCCAGGCGGAAGGTGCTCGATCCGGGACTCGCCGCCGTCTCCGCTGACGGCAAACAACGGGTGGTCGAAGACCCCGACATAACCGTTCATCCACGGGTGAACGTCGCAATGGACCTGCACGAACTCGGGCTTGGAGAATGTCTGGTCCTGTGATTGGCCCGCTGATGCCATCATGAAATTGAACGGCTCGTTGGCCTGGCACTGGCCGCGGACGTTGTGCGGCACCGCGTCGCCGGAGTGGAATCGCAGGACCTGCCCGGTGCGGACCGCCACGACGTGCGGCGAAAACCGGCAATGCACCTGGTCCATCACCACGGCAGACGAAGGCACGTCAACTGGCGGCCCGTCTTTGACATATACGATCACGTTCCGCAGCCCCCCGCCGTCGTCAACGGCGAGCGATTCATCCACGATGGGGGGGCCCCCGAGATGGCAATCAGCGCCGGGGATTGGTTGTGGCATTGGGACCGGCCCCGAGAACCGGACCACGCCGGTTATGACTCCCTTGCCGGCCGGGACGGTGGGGCGGGACGGTTCATCGTGTTTTTGGCATCCTGGAAGCGCGGCTATGAGCATCATGGATGCGAGCAAAACCCGGTTGCATCCGATGACTGCGCGCCAAACGGTAAGCGGCCGCGAGGGTATTGGACGAAGATGTAACAACTTGCGACCTACAACTGACGGCTTTAAGCCGTCATCCTGAGCGCAGCGAAGAGCCTGCCCTGAGCTTGCCGAAGGGATCTCTTCGTTCCGTGGCATAAGAGACCCTTCGCTGCGCTCAGGGCGACGGCAGAAGCCGTCGACTGACAATGGACGACTGACAAGGGACAATCCCTTACGTTTTATCCATCATCATTACCGCCAGAAGGCACGGCAGGTAGACAATCGAAACGAGGAACAGGTGCCGGGCATCGGACCGGGTCTTTCGCACGGCGCAGAGGACTGCGAAACCGAGGAACGCCAGCGACATCAGGAAGGCGGCGACGAAATAAGTCGCGCCGGTTACGCCGAACAAAACGGGCGTCAGGGTCACGGGGACCAGAGCCAGGCTCCACAGGACGATCTGCAGGCTGGTGGAAACGAGGTTGCCGTCCACGACGGGGAGCATCTTGAAACCGCCCCTGGCGTAATCGTCGCGGTAGAGGATGGCGATGGCCAGGAAATGGGGCATCTGCCACATGAACAGGATGATGAACAGCACCACGGCAGTCGGCGTGACCTCGCCCAGCGCCGCGGTCACACCCATGACCGGCGGGAGTGCCCCGGGGATCGCGCCGACAACTGTGCAGAGCGTCGTGTGCCGCTTGAGCGGTGTATAGAGCCAGACATAACTGGCCAGGGTGAATGCGCCCAGGATAGCGGTCAGGCTGTTAACGAACAGGGCCAGATCGACCATGCCGCAAACGCCAAGGCCCACGCCGAAGAACAGGGCCTCGGTAGGGGTGATCCGGCCGGCGGGCAATGGGCGATTGCGCGTCCGCGGCATGAGCCGGTCGTACTCGCGTTCGGCGTACTGGTTCAAGACGCTGGCGGCGGCGGCCGTCAGGGCGGTGCCGAAGAGGGTGTGGAGCAGCAAGGTCCAATGCCATCGGTCGGCGCCGCTGATGGTTGCCATGAAGTAGCCGACCAGCGTGGTGGCGACCACCAGGAAGTTCATCCGAGGCTTGGTCAATTCGTACAGGTCCCGGAACCGTGCCCGAGGCTGTGCCGTGACAGCGGTGCGCCCCTCCAGCACATCGGAAGCATCGCCGGCATCGAAGTCCATCGTCAGCTTCGACAAGCTCACTGCAGGCAGGTTCGACAAGCTCACTGCAGGCAGGTTCGACAAGCTCACTGCAGGCAGGCTGGCCGCTGCCGAACTGCTGGGCACGCCCATCAGGAGGACATCGGACATGGGGGAGATTTCGGTGGCCGGTTTCATGAGTTCAACGTTTGTTCGTCGCGATTAGCTCCGCAGCAAATGGTCGGGTACGAACCCGATCTCGAACCCGCGGCGCGGGGTGATCGAATCCGACGCCGACCGCGGACGGTATAGCCGCACGGCTCGGGCGGCCAGGGTGAACGTCGTCACCAACACCAGGGCGCCAACTGCCACGTGGGCACTGGCCACGTCGGCTGGCTTGCCCAAAAGCACGGTCAGGACGCCGAGCGTCAACTGGATCAAAAGCAATCCCACCAATACAACGCCAAGTCCAAGCAGGCTAGGCCTGCCGCGGTTGAGCCGAATAACCTTATACACTGAGAGCATCAGCGTAAGCGAGACGACAATTGCGCCCAACCGGTGGCCGAATGCCAGCCACACCTGCGCCAGGGTAAACGGCGGGTTGGCCAGGCGCAGCGGATCGCCGCCGGCAAAGCGTAATTGTGCGGCCAGCAAGGCACTGTCATTCCCTGGAGGCAGCACTTTCCCATATGACAGCGGCAGATCGGGGATCGCCAGACCAGCCTGTTCGTGGCGCATCACGGCGCCGACGATCAGTTGGCAGTAGACGACCACCACCGCAAGGACAGCCAGGCGAACGATCCGGTCCCCTGCCGGGCGTTCCTTTGATTGCGAAAGATCGGGTGCGTCGGCCCACCATCGGCTGGTGACAATTACCACCAGGGCACACAGGCAGAAAAATGCCTGGGCGACGCAGCCATGGACGATGGCCAAGTCGAGCTTGACCAGGACGACCCGTAACCCGCCGAGCACGCCTTGGACGATCACGCCGGCAAGGACGGCGGTTGCCAGCCAGCGGACGCGCGGCCTGCGGTCCCCGATCCACGCCCAAAGGCACAGCCCGATTGAGAGCAGGCCAATCAAGCTGGCGTAGAGCCGGTGCACGTGCTCGTACCAGATGTTCCCAACCCATTTACTGGGGGGAAAGAGGAACATGTTGTAGCCGTAGCTGTTGGGCCAGTCCGGCACCGCCATGCCGGCACCGTGGCTGGTGACCAGCCCGCCGATGAAAATCAGAGGGAAAGTCGCCGCCGTCACGAACAGGGCAAACCAGTTCAGGCCGGGATTGTGTCTTGACGGGGGCACGGGGAAATGCTGAATGCTGAATAATGAATGCTGAATGGAGGGCTTCCGCGGCCCCTCTTCAGTCGAAAACAACATCCGGCATACATTAGTCTTGCGGGGCATTGTATGCCGAACGGGGCGTTGGGCAACTCTGCATTCATCATTCAGCATTCATCATTCAGCATTTCATTTGGCGGCAACCTCAGGCTTGCCCTTCACCGCATCGTCGCAGTCGGTGCAGACCGCGGACGCGGTTTCGGTCGCCTTGACGCCGTCTGCCGCGGCGGCCTTGGCCTTGGGCTTGAGCGTGAAATTCACCTCGCCCTTTCCGTCCTTGACCGTCACCTTGGCGACCTGCTCTGGATGGAGCTTTTCCTGCCAGGCGTGGATCTCGTACTCGCCGTCGGGCAGGCCCTTGGTGTCGATCTTGAACGTCCCGTCTTCGCCAGTCACCGCAAAATACTGGTTGTCCAGGGCGTAAACCCAGGCCTTCATCCAGGGGTGCACGTCGCACTTGACCGGGAAGACCTCGGACGACTTGATCGGCTTGAGGGCCGTGCCGGGGTCAATGTTCGGCTGGGCGGTGTTCGTCGGCTCGCTGTCTTCGGGCAGCGTGTGCACGTTGTGGAGGAACGGGTCATCGTTCTTGGCGACGAGCTTCTGACCGACCACCATCCCAATCACGTGGGGCACGTACTGGCAACCCTTCTGGTCCAGGACGGCCGGTTCGGCGGGAACGGTCGCCTTGATGTTGTCCCCTTTGAGGAAAACCACGACGTTCTGGATGCCGCCCTTGGCATCGACAATCAGGGATTCATCGAGCAGCCCGTCCGGATGCATTGCGGCGCAGGCCGGGACACTGCTGATGTCGATTTTCTTGCGTTCCGGGACCTTGCCGTCGTAGGTCACGGTGCCGGTGATGTCAGCCAGGCCGACGCCGCACAAACCGAGCACGCCGGCAGACAGGGCCAGCGAGGACACCCATTTGGAAACCTTCATAAATCGCTCCTGTGGATAGGGGTTTTTGGAAAAGGGGATTATCGCCCGGAAGCAATGCTCAGACCTCCGCCGCGGGGCCCTCGTTTGTCAATCCGTGGTGTTACTCGACCGCGACGAATCCGACAAGGACTTTCTTGACGCGAATGGCCCATGCGTCAATATGCCCACATTCCGGTAATCCCGGGGTCACGGGATACGGGCCTTCGGCCCGCTCGGGGCGCCACGCCCCGGCTCCGCTTCACGCTCGGGGCGACACGCCCCGGCTCTGCTTCACGCTCGGGGCGACAGGCCCCGGCTCCGCTTTGCTGAGCGCCAGATAACGTCTGACGACCACCAGTCGCCCGAACGGGCTGTTTTCTTACGGGCGATAATTTCGAGCCAGTCAGGCCAGTTAATTACCCACCCAAGCCGGCGCGGCGGCCGGTGTTGCCGAATTTTCCGAATTTTCCATCCCATTTGCAAAGCGGTTGTCGAATCTGCCGATAGATCAGCGTCGGGACAAGAGCGGCCCCGGCAGCTCGCCCCAGGACCATCATTTAGGAACAGTCATATGATTCGCACGCCCCGAGCCCATCGCCTCCTGTACCGCACCGCCCTGGCCACATGCCTGTCGGCCGGCGTGCTCGCGTTGGCCGGTTGCGTCAGCCAGCCCGTCAACACCAATGCCCGAAACGCCGACCCGTCCCTCCGCGGGGCCGCTCAAAATGATTGGGACAAACGCCAGAAAGACCCGGAGATCACTGCGGAGACCTTCTATGCGGCGGGGCAACTGGCCGAGTCCCAGGAGATGTGGGACCGGGCGGTCGAACAATACGACAAAGCCATCAAGCTGAACAAGAACCACCTCCCGTCGCTGTTCCGGCTCGGCGTGATTTACGCCAAGTACAAGCAGTTCCCCAAAGCGATCGTCATCTGGAAACATTACCTCACTGCGACGGGCGGCGACCCGATCGCCTATGCAAACCTTGGCTTCTGCTTCGAGTTGTCCGGCAGCTTCGAGCAGGCCGAGGACGCCTATGAGTCCGGCATCCGCCGCGACCCCAACAACGCCCCGTGCCGGGTCAACTACGGCCTGATGCTGGCGCGGCGCGGGCGCTTCAACCAGGCGATGCACGAGTGGCAGGTGGTGCTCCCGCCCGCCGAGGTCTATTACAACATGGGCAGCGCCTACGAGGCGATGGACCGTAAGGAACAAGCCAAGGCCGAGTTCCGCAAGGCGTTGGAGCTGGACCCG
>Ga0182024_10010896_pt1 | contig 18409 bp, 21 predicted proteins | sample P32metaG_FD_120480 | JGI IMG/M metagenome (GOLD analysis project Ga0182024, IMG submission 120480) | Permafrost microbial communities from Stordalen Mire, Sweden - P3-2 metaG (Illumina Assembly) | ecosystem: Environmental > Terrestrial > Soil > Wetlands > Permafrost | place: Sweden: Stordalen... | reverse complement strand
GGAAGGACGATGGAATCTTCGGCAGGGCTCGAGGGAACGATCTGCAACGGCGCGTTGGTCTTTATGGGCGCAACCGTTTGAGCCAAGGCTGATTGAAGAATGAGGCAGCCCAAAGTGGCGAATAACGTTCGTCTAGTTCGATGATTCATATGATTCAGCTAATAATGCAAAGCGAGAATTCCCCATCAAAAGGACGCCCGATTGGCAAAATATTTTCGCGCCGCTCTTCTGGGAGGCATGATTTACAGCCGTGAACAAACATGCGGTCATCCTCCTGCTACAATTCTAACAAGCTCAACTCGATCCCCGGCGTGCAGCTCCTTCAGGGCAAATTCCGAAGGCGCCAAGGCTTCACCGTTGAGTTCCACCACGACACTTCGTGGAAGGAGCTTTTGCGACAACAGGAAGTCATGCACTGAGCATGGAAGCCGGGCTTGAACTTCCTTCCCGTTGGCGATGACGAATGATGCGATCAAAAATGACCTCTCGTTTCAATTCGCCGCGATAAGCGCCGCATCCCAGTCTTTCCACACTGGCTCATACCCGAGCCGACGAACAAGGCAGGCGATTTCCTGCGGAGGACGAGCGTCGGCAATGCTGAACTGTTCGGTGGCGTTGGCATCCGAAACAGAATGACCCGATTCATTATCAACCGGCTGCATAAGGCGACCGCGTTCGGTGCGATGAAGGTTCTTTTTGCCTGCTCCAGTATAGCCGCCCGGTTCGGTATGGCTGCCAGCGCTCATCAGTGTGATTCCAAGTGGAATCAAGGCATCGCGCAAATGTTCCGGCTCGCGCGTGGAAAGGACCAAGCCGACATCGGGGAAGAGAAGACGGAATGCGCAGACCGATTGTACCAATTCGCGGTCGCTCATTTTGGTTATGGGTTCAAATTCTCCGGCGCAGGGTCGAAGCCGCGGCAGGGATAACGTCAGGGACGCCTTCCAGCAATTGCGCAGCAAATAGTCCGCGTGCGCAGCAACACAGATCGCTTCATGGCGCCAGTCGCTCAAGCCGAAGAGGGCTCCAATGCCAAGCCGGCGGAAACCCGCCGCGTACGCTCGCTCAGGAGTCTCCAGCCGCCACTCGAAGTTCCGCTTTGGTCCGGCAGTGTGAAACTCGGCATAAGCCTTGCGATCATAAGTCTCTTGATAGACGACAAGCCCCTCCGCACCCGCGTCAACCATCGACCGGTAAGCCTCCTGCGGCATCGGCCCCACTTCCAGGGAGATACTGGGGACCATCTCACGCAGTGCCCGCACACATTCCGCCAGATAACCCGTTGACACAAACTTCGGATGCTCCCCTGAAACAAGAAGAATGTTGCGAAACCCCTGATCCACCAGCGCCTGCGCTTCGCGCCTCAATTCCTCCACGGTAAGGGTCAGACGCAAAATCGGATTGTCCCGCGAGAAGCCGCAATATTTGCAGTTATTGATACACTCGTTGGAAAGGTATAACGGCGCAAACAAGCGCATGACCTTGCCAAATCGTTGCCGCGTGATCTGAGAGGAACGAACGCCCAACTGTTCTAGGAAGTTTGTCGCGACCGGCGATATCAAATGCGCGAAATCAAGCAGCGAAAGTCTCGGTTTCGTCATGCTTTCGACGACATCCGCTGAGAAGGAGTTTAGAGAACGCTCAATCAAAGACTTCACGGGCAGAGCATCCAAATGGGGAGTAAAACTCATTTCGTCCAGTTCCTCAATGGTTCGCTTGTGACCGCCATGCCGTTTGCAAGCTGGCCCAGAAAGGCAGTCAATGGACTTGTGGGGCTTGCGATCTCCTGTGACGATCCAAGGCCTGATTCAAACGCGGCACGCCCGGCTTCGACCGCCATCTTAAACGCGATCGACATGCGGTTTGGATCAGCGGCAACAGCGATGGCCGTATTGACAAGAACCGCATCAGCGCCCATTTCCATTGCTTCGGCCGCGTGACTTGGCGCCCCTAGGCCGGCATCAATCACAACTGGCACATTGGCTTGTTCGATAATGATCCGGATCTGGTCGCGAGTCTGGATGCCACGATTGGAACCGATGAACGAGCCGAGGGGCATGACGGTTGCCACGCCGACCTCTTGAAGACGCTTGGCCAGCACCGGGTCGGCATTAATATAGGGCAGAACCGTGAATCCCTCCTTGACGAGCATTTCCGCCGCTTTCAGCGTTTCGATGGGATCGGGCAACAGATAACGTGGATCCGGATGAATCTCGAGCTTGATCCATTTGGGAAGACCGGCCGCCACCGCCAGTCGGGCCAAACGTACTGCCTCTTCTGCCGTTATCGCCCCGCTGGTGTTGGGCAGCACCAGATATTTATCCGGATCGACAAATTCAAGAATGTTCGCGAACGGATCCTTTCGACCGCTTAAATCGGCACGTCTCAACGCGACGGTCACCAATTCCGCACCGCTCGCGGCGAGTGCTCCGCGCATGGCCTCGGGAGAAGAGAATTTTCCCGTGCCCAAAATGAGTCGCGAGCGAAAAATTCGCCCGGCGATGACTAATGGTTGATTTGACAAGCTCATGGACACTATTCCCTAAATTTTTGAGTAAACCTCGCCCCCATTCTTTACAAACTCACGGGCTTTCTCTTGCATCCCTTCGGCCACAACCTTCTCCACGCTGCCGCCTTGAGCGACCGCGTAACTGCGCACCTCCTCGCTAATTTTCATTGAGCAAAAGTGCGGGCCGCACATGCTGCAAAAATGTGCCAGCTTGGCGCCTTCCTGCGGAAGAGTCTCGTCGTGGAATTCCCGCGCAGTCACCGGGTCGAGACTCAGGTTGAATTGGTCCTCCCATCGGAACTCAAACCGCGCCTTGCTAAGAGCGTCGTCACGAGCGCGGGCGGATGGATGCCCTTTGGCCAGATCCGCCGCGTGGGCCGCAATCTTGTAAGTAATGACTCCATCCTTGACATCCTTTTTGTTCGGCAGACCGAGATGCTCCTTTGGTGTCACGTAACAGAGCATCGCGCAGCCGTACCAGCCGATCATGGCGGCGCCAATGGCGCTGGTGATATGGTCGTAGCAGGGAGCGATGTCGGTCGTCAGCGGACCCAGGGTGTAGAAGGGCGCTTCCTGGCACCACTCCAATTGCTTGTCCATGTTTTCCTTGATCAGGTGCATGGGAATGTGCCCTGGCCCTTCATTCATTACCTGGCAGCCCATCTCCCAGGCGATTCGTGTCAACTCACCCTGGGTCCGCAATTCGGCAAACTGCGCCTCATCATTGGCGTCCGCAATCGAGCCTGGCCGCAAGCCATCGCCCAGGCTGAAGCTTACGTCATAGGCGCGCATGATTTCGCAAATCTCGCGAAACTTCGTGTAAAGAAAACTCTCCTGGTGATGCGCCAAACACCACTTCGCCATGATGGAACCGCCGCGTGAAACAATGCCGGTGACGCGCCGGGCCGTCAGCGGCACGTAACGCAACAACACCCCGGCGTGGATGGTGAAATAATCCACTCCCTGCAAACACTGTTCAATCAGTGTGTCGCGGTAAACTTCCCAGTTCAATTCCTCCGCTTTGCCCCCGACCTTTTCCAAGGCTTGATAAATTGGCACGGTGCCGATGGGAACAGCTGAGTTACGCAAAATCCATTCTCTGGTTTCGTGGATGTTCTTGCCCGTCGACAAATCCATCACAGTGTCAGCGCCCCATTTCGTGGCCCAGCGCATTTTTTCGACTTCCTCCTCAATGCTGGAGGCGACGGCGGAGTTGCCGATGTTGGCGTTGATCTTCACTAAAAAGTTCCGCCCGATAATCATGGGTTCGGCCTCCGGATGGTTCACATTGGCCGGAATTATCGCCCTTCCGCGGGCGACTTCGGACCGAACGAACTCAGGGGTGATTTCGGCCGGAATGGAAGCTCCGAAGGATTCTCCTCCGAGAGGTCGCGACGGGTTTTGGCTGAGCAGTGAAGGTCTGCGCTCACGACCCAAATTTTCGCGGATTGCGACGAACTCCATCTCCGGCGTGATGATGCCTTGCCGCGCGTAATGAAGCTGGGTCACAATTCCGCCCGGCTTCGTCTTCAAAAATCGTCGGTTCGACGATTCTTGGCTCCGCGCCTTGGGATTTTGAACTTCCTCCACATCGCCGCGCTCCAAAATCCAGGGGCGGCGAAGAGCGGGCAAGCCTTGTTTGACATCGCCATGGAACTCTGGCTCGCCCCAAGACCCGGAGCAATCATAAATCCGAACCGGGTCATTCGATTCGGATAAACCGTTTGCGCGCTTGGTCGGGCTCGAAACAACCTCGCGCATAGGCACCCTGAGTTTCCGATGCGTCTCGCCGGCTATGTAAATCCGACGCGAATTTGGAAACGGATCGTTCGTTTCGAGTTTTAGTCTGGGTTCGGTCATAGGTCAAAAGTCAGATTTTGTAAAATCAAATGAAAAGGCATCCGTTATAAATGACTCGCATTTAATGGATTGGACGTTTACTGACACTCAGCAAAAGACCCGTCACAAATCCAGCTACTAATACAAAGCGAGAATTCTGCCTCAAAAGGACGCCCGAAAGGCAGAAATGTTTTCGCCCCACGAACATACACTCGGACGAACGTGAGTTTAGCAACCTCCAGTACGTACTTACTGTAACGCGATGTTTTTGGCGACGGCAGAAATAGGACGGGAAGCCGCCAAGGCAGAAATCCGGAGGTTAAATTGACGGCACTGCGGCGTGATCCTTGTTATGACCAACCGTTTCTGATCAATCCAGAACCGCGCCGCTTTCGCCCGCTTATCGACCTTTATCGTGAGGCGGCTGTCAAAGCCGGACATGTCCAAGAAAAAATAAAGGTTGGCCTGCATGTGATTGGTTTCATCGGTGATACCTCCAGCCAAGCCGCCGCCGATTTTTATCCTGGGTACGCGCACACGTTTACTGAAATAGGACGGGAGCGCGGCTGGCCGCCGGTCAATCGCGCCCATTTTGATGCGCAACGGGGCCTCACGGGCGCGTTGTTTATCGGTGATGCCGAAACTGTCGCGGAGAAAATTTGGTATGCGAATGAGGCTTTTTGACGGCATTTCGCGGGTGAGCTTTCAAATGACGGTTTCTACTCTGCCACAAACAAAACTCATGCGCGCGATTGAGCTTCTCGGCACAGAGGTCGCGCCGAGAATTTAAGATCGGAACGGTTAACTCAGCAGGTCCGATTCAGCCCCTTCTTTTTCGTTGGCGTAAAGCTGCGGTCGGAGCCAATCAATCAAGTAAAGCTTCCGTCAACCCGCTTTCGCGCGCTTGGCGGCGACAATAAAGTTGTTCGTTGCGGCTGAACGGAATTTCTTGCAATACGCGATGCCGACCCCGAGCGGCGGTGGTGCGGGTTGCAACGGGCGAATTCTTAATCGCGGACTTGCCAGACCTTTGAGCGGTTGCGCAATCACAGAAATGCCTCTGCCGGATTCGACCGCCGCGATAAGACTGGTGATGCTGTCGTGTTCTTCGACGATTTGCGGCGAGTGATGCAGTGGCGCAAACAAGTCGGCAATCCAAGCCTGATGCTCCGGATAGTCCGCTAGAGTGAAAGCAACAAGACGCTCTTGGGCGACTTGTGCCAGCCCGACTCTGCGCACTCGGGCCAATGGATGCTCTGGATGCATTGCGACGCAAACTAAATGGCGCTGTAATTCCTCGAAAACCAATCCCGCTAGGGCCTTTGGAGGTACCTGCACCAAGAGGGCCGCATGGAGCTTTCCTTCACTAAGTCCGCGCAACATTTCCTGCGTGGATAAATCGTGAAGCTGCACCTGCACACCAGAGTTTGACTCCCGAAAGTATTTCAGCGCACGTGGCAGGAGTTCGACCGTCAATGATGGAGCAAAGCCGACATGGATTTCGCCGCGCTTTCCTTTGGCTACGTCCTTCGCCATCTCCATAGCGTCTTCCGCGCGTTTCAAGATAATGCGCGCTTCAGTCAGGAAAACGCGACCGGCTTCAGTAAGCCGCACGGCCTTTACCTCGCGGTGAAAAAGTGCGATGCCAAGCTCTTCCTCCAAATTCCGCATTTGCCGGCTTAAGGGCGGCTGCGACACGTGAAGCCGCAATGCCGCGCGCGTCACGTTCTGCTCTTCGGCGACAGCCACAAAGTATCGCAGATGACGGAGATCCATTTGCTGCGAGTATATCAGATCGGTATGGTGAACCAAGCAACAAGGTATTTCCGTTTTGTCCAGGTTGAAAATAAGGTGTGCGATGACCGTTCCGATTGGCACGGCGCAACTTTGCACGAAGACATGCAAACATAAAATGATGAACGAGCAAAACTATGGAAAACAAAAAATATTCGGAGCGGCTCGCGCAGGAAAACGCTGCTCTGCTTCTCATAGACCATCAGATTGGGCTGTTCACCGGCGTCAGGGACATCCCTGTAGCGGAACTGACACACAATGTCATCGGGCTGGCGAAGGCCGCCAGGGTGCTAGGCTTGCCAATTATCGTTACCGCCACCTCGCCGGAAATGTGGGGTCCTACCATTCCAGAGCTGACACAAGCTTTGCCCGGAATTTCGATCATTAATCGAACAACAGTCAACGCGTTCGACGAACCCCGGTTTGCTAAAGCTGTGGAGGCGACTGGACGCAAGAAGCTCATTATTGCTGGCGTTTCAACGGAAGTCTGTCTGGCTTTGCCCGCGATCTATGCAACTGGAATTGGCTACGATGCGTATGCCGTGATTGACGCTTCCGGCACTTTCAGCGAAACCAAACGCATTACCGGTCTGCTGCGTATGGTTCAAGCTGGGGTGATCGTCACCGACTATTCCACCGTCGCCGTGGAAATGCTCAAAGACAACGCGAGTCCAAAGGCAGGCGATCTGTATGCGGCCCTCGATATGCCTTTTGCCGGCCTGGTTGGACAATTGGCGGGAGCATTCGCCAAGGGCCGCTGAACTGTCGCCGAAGGATTCACTGTCAGGCCAGACGTTCTCGCCCGTGCGGTCTCTATGATTGGTGGTGTTGCCAGCTCTTGTAGACCGCCTCGAGACTGTAACCGTCGAGATCGAAAACGTTCGCGGCGTAATAACGGGGATCGTAATACAGGCGCGCGCCGGGCTTGCCGTTATCGGTCGCGCCCGCCGCCATTGCTGCCTCGTAGAACGCGTTCACCTTGGCCTCGCTCTTGCCGACAAAGCCGATATGCGCAGCCTTGGCGTCCGCATCGCCCTGCCTGAGCCAGAAGAATACGCGGCCGTCCCGTCCGAAGCCCTTGAGGTCGGGATGTCCTTTGGGGCCATCCTTGCCGTCGAAATCGATGGCATGTACGATGCCGAGCGGATCGAGAGCCGTTTCATAAAAGGCAATCGATTGATCGAGATCCTTGACGGTTAAGATGACGTGGTCGAGTAGCGTTTCCATAATTTCGATTCGTATTGAGTGAATGGTTGCATTTAGGGGTTCCGGAGCAGGACATTCAGTCGAGCCCACGTCGAAAACTTGGTCGGTTGCCTGCTTGCTATATTGTTTGCGAGCGCAATTCGGTCGCCTGACTCCGAACCCAAGTAGGTATGCGCTTCGAAATACCTGAACATCGCGGCGATCTCCGCAGCTCCAGGAAAGAGAGTGGAGAAGACGTCGGCCGGGACCTGTGTGAAGGAGAAGTTGTGACCCTGTCGATTTAGCGTGTCGACGATCTCATTGAAGCTCATGAAATCACCGACGAGAGGCAGATACTCGCCATTCCCTGCCTGATCCGGATGAGCGAATGCACCAACCACGATATTGCCAAGTTCGGCGATGTCGCCCATGTGAATGCAACGCACACTCGGATCGAGCGGGAGCGCCCAGCGCATGGATCCGTCTGCCTGCTTTTGCGGAGCCAGGGCGCCTGCGAGGTTCTGGTAGAAGAACGGCGCGATGACGAACGTATGATTCGCAAACCCCGCTTCCGTGACCACGCGATCAACCTTTGCCTTGCCAGTAAAGTGAGGCACATCGAACCTGCCGCCGCTGATCGCTTCTACATCAGGGAGCGTTGACCAAACAACGTGTTTGACCCCGGCATCCTTGGCAGCGCGTACCGCCGTCGTTGCCTGCTTAAACTCGTCGTTGCCTGCTTCCCCAAAATTGGTGACCAGAAAAACGCCGTGTGCCCCTTCAAATGCAGCCTTGAGTGTTTCCGGCCGGTTTAAATCTGCTTCGACGACTTCGTCGGCAAGTTCGCGATGCTTGACTGGATTACGGCTCAGAGCGCGCACCTTGAATTGGCCGCTCGCCTGTAGGGCACGTACCACTGCACCGCCTTGATGTCCGGTTGCGCCGATCACGGCGATTAGTTTCTCGTCGTTCTTTGTTTTCATAATTTGGATTTTGTTGAGTGATGAGTTTCTTCTCAAGCCTTGTGCTCATTTCTCCCGCAACGCTTTCATCGCGCCGCCCCAAGCGATGACCTGGTCGACCACGTCATTGACCGACTTCTCGTGCCGGGCAAGCGGTTTGAAGACGCTGAAGCTTTCAAAGTCGGTAAACATGGAGAGCAGGACTTGGTTGCGCACCGTTGCGATTTGCACCTCGGCCAGTACCAGGCGAAGCTGCTCAACCGCGCGCGCCCCGCCGGCACCGCCATAGCTGACGAAGCCGGCGGCTTTGTTCTTCCATTCAGCGAACAAAAAATCAATCACGTTCTTTAGGGCACCGGAGATGCCATGATTATACTCGGGTGCGACGAAGACGTAGCCATCGAAAGAGGCGATCTTGGCGGCCCACGTTTTGGTGTGGGGTTTACTGTATTGCCCCATTGACGGCGGCACTGGCTCGTCGAGAAGCGGCAGATTGAAGTCTTTGAGGTCCACGAGTTCAAACTCAGCGTCGGTACGCTTTTGCGCGAGTTCGTAAACCCATTTGGCCACGGCCTCGCCGTTGCGCCCCGGGCGTGTACTTCCAATGATGATGGCGATTTTCAGTAGTTTCATAATTTTGATGTTGTTAAGTGAATTGCTATTTAGTTGTTGATGACGTCGAGCAAGGACGGCCGTCACTCAGGAATGAACCGTCGCGGTTCTGGCCGCGACTTGTTGAGTGTGTGAATCCAATTGCGCGGGGGCTCCAGCCAGGATTCCCGCAAAGTTCTTGCGGTAATTCCATAATAAGAAAAGCGCCAAAGCCGAAACGACAATTGCCATCGGCAAGCCGGCCGGCGCCATCAATGCGTGAAAGCAGACGATGTTCACGATTACTGGACCGACCAGCGCCAGGCCCAGTGCCGTCCACCGGCCAGTGAACAGGAGGAGGCCGCCCACGACTTGCAAGGCACCCACGACATATAAGTAATGGCTCAAGAACATGGCCGTCATGAATTGACGCGCGGGGACTTCCGGTGGCGGCGGCATTGGAATAAAGTTCAGAAACATGTTCGAGCCGAACACGACGATGATCAATCCGAGCAGACTGCGAGCGATAATTGTTGCGATTTTCATAAGAATTCTCCTTTTTTGTTGTTTTGTTTTCGGGTGAAAACTCCAAATTACGCGGCTTTCAAAACGATTTTGCCGCGCGCATGACCGCTTTGACTCAATTCGTGAGCGCGTCGGGCTTCCGCCAGGGGAAGGACCGTTTCCACCACTGTCTTTACCCTGCCGGAGTCGATCAACCTTGCAATTTCAGCCAGGTTGGAGGAACTGGGATGGCCGCCATAGAACAACGCGCGAACCCCGTATTTCGCAGCCAGTTCTTGCGAAGGTGGCTGAACAATTGACACCAACAAGCCGCCTTTCTTGAGTGCCTTAAACGAACGCTCCTGAGTGTCGCCGCCCATTGTATCCAGGACCACGTCCGCATCATGCACCACCTCTTCAAAACGCGTCTTTTGATAATCGACCGCTTTGTCCACCCCCAATTCGCCCAGAAACGCCTGGTTCTTGGACGAAGCGGTTCCAATGACATAGGCGCCTTTTGCTTTCGCGAACTGCACGGCAAAATTGCCCACCCCTCCGGCCGCGGCGTGGATCAACACCGTCTGACCGGCCCGTAGCTGCGCCACTTCAAATAGCGTCTGCCATGCGGTCAGGCCCGCCACCGGCACGGATGCCGCCTGCACGTGATCTAACGTGACAGGTTTCTTGGCCACGATCGTTTCCTTGGCCACGGCGTATTCCGCGTAGCCGCCACCTTCCAGTCCCAGACTTGCATAAACTTCATCGCCTCGTTTGAACCGGGCCGCACCGGGGCCAACCTCTTCGACCGTTCCTGAAACATCCGAGCCGAGCGTCGAAGGAAAAGTCAGAGGAAAAATATCCTTCATGTAGCCAGCCCGCACCTTCCAGTCAACCGGGTTGACCGAAGCGGCCTTAACCTTGATGAGCACTTCGTTCGCGCCTGGCGCGGGACGCTGCATTTCCACATGCGCCAGAACTTCGGGTCCGCCGTACTGATGAATTCGTATCGCTTTCATAATCATTTTCTCCAGTTATTGCGTTGATGTGATCTTGTTGATCATCTGATCCTATCCTCCCCCACATAATTGAATTCGCCCAATACCATGATACTTGTGCATCCATGCCTTTTCGGCATAATGGGAGGCAGTGGAACTTCGGCATCTGCGATATTTTCTGGTGGTGGGTGAACTTTTAAGCTTCACCAAAGCGTCGGCCCAACTGCGCATCGCGCAGCCGGCCTTGAGCCGGAGAATCCAGGACTTGGAGGACGAAATTGGCGTGGACCTGTTAAAGCGCAGTCCTCGCGGCGTTTCGCTGACAGCGGAGGGGAAACTTTTTTTGGAGAAAACTCGCAGTCTCTTGCAACTTGCCGATGAATCCGTGGAACAAGTCCGGGCGTTGGCTCGCGGACAATTCGGCGAGCTCCACATTGGCTATTCACCATCGCCAACGGTTGAAATATTGCCTCCGGCATTAGCCGCTTTTCAGAAGGCGTTTCCGCACGTCAACGTTATTCTGCATGACGCCTCACGCCGCGAACTCGTGGACGGCCTTCAAGACGGCACCCTGGAACTTGCGATCATGCCAGACGCAGCGAATTCGCAAACCGCAGGGATCGAATTTGAGGTCCTGCGCACCTATCCGATCTGCGTGACGTTCGCTCCAACTCATCCATTTGCCCGATTAAAGTCCATACCGCTGGAAAAACTCGCAAATGAACCCATTGTCGGGTATTCCCGGAAGGACTACCCGGAATACTACCCCCTCATCGAGCACCTCTTTCTTCCCCTCGGCTTGAAACCGCGGATCGCGGTGGAATGCGACAGCGCCAGCTCACTTATCACAGCCGTGGAAACGGGACGTGGCGTCGCACTGTCCATTTTAGTGTTCAAAATCGTAACCGGAAAGAGACTGGCCTTCCGTCCGATTGCCGGGGCGAAAGACGAAATTGCTGTCGGCATCGCTCGCGCGACGAACGGAGATGTAACGCCTGCCGGTGAGAAATTTTGCGAATTCTTGCGAAAGATTTCAAAGGGAATTTAGGCTCCGTCAAGGTTCGGTTGCGTGCGCTAACCGGTCCTGATTTCCATCATGTTACCGGGTTGTGTCAGTTTGCTTTCAGTTTTGCCGCTATGCCCGCGACGTGCTTGCCCTGAAAGCGGGCCATCGTCAGTTCCTTGGCGCTAGGCAGGCGAGAACCATCAGGAGCTGCAATTGTTCCAGCCCCGCATCCCGACCGAATTACATGGTTGGAAGATGAAGCGCGTCGGCCAGGGATCGGATGTCCCGGTTCTCGAAAATCAGGCTTTCGCGTTCTCCAGTTCCCCGGACGGCCACGTCCACCATGACACGGGCCAAGTTGTCGGCCCGAATGACCTGGTTGGGAAACAGCGTCCGAAACATGGGGTATATTCCCCGCAATAGGCGGTAGCTGAAATTCGGTTCCTTCCGCGGATCCACGGGATAAATGTACGCGGGCCGGAACAGATAAACGCGGGGAAATCCAGCCGTAAGCAAGAACTTCTCAGCCTCTCCCTTGTAGCGTGCGAAGGCCATCCGGCTCCGGCCTGTTGGGTCCGCGCCGCTTCCGCTCAAGAACGAAAACGACGCTTTAGGGCTGCTGCTTCGGAAAATTCGCGCGAACTCTACCGTGTAGTCCACGGTTATCGTACGAAGCTCTTTGTCCGACACCGCACCAGTATATGTTCCCAGGCAAAAGACCGCCGCGTTCTGTCCCGAAAGTTCGTCCGCGAGTGCGGAGCAGTCCGCGAAGTCTCGATGAACAACCTCTTTCAGCTTGGGATGCGAAATGCCGAGGTTCCTGCGCCCGATGGCCGTCACGCGCTTGACGCTTGGATGATTGAATGCGTAGCGAATGGCGTATCCGCCCACCATTCCAGTCGCGCCCACGACTACGAGTTGTGACTGGCCTTCCATGGGAACATTTATTCACGACTCCGACGCTTCGCACGGTCACGATAGCGCGCGCTTCGCCCGCCAGTCAAGGCTTCACGGCGATCAGCACAGTGCGCGTTAGCCTCAATGAGCTCGCGGATAGCAAGATGGTCCGCGGCTTCGTTTAGCGAGATGGAAGCATGTTGGCTCATAATTAATGTTTTGTTGTTTGGTCGCCAATATTCTCGCGCAAGAGAGGCGCGACCTTTGACCCAAGCAGTTCAATCCCCTTCAAGAAATTTGCCTGCGACAATTCAGCGACGTCCATCTGAAAGGTAATCCGCGATATTCCGCCCAGCGCTTCGCTGTGGCGCAGGATTTTTTCCGCCACTTCATCGGGGTTACCCGTCATCATTGCGCCGTTCTTGCTCCGCGCGGCATCAAAATGTGATCGCGTGATAGGCGCCCAACCCCGCTCTCTTCCAATTCGTGAAAACGTTTTGGCATAACCGGGAAAAAAGTCATCGACGGCTCTTTGCGTCGTTTCTCCGACGTAGCCAATGACATGAATGCCAACCTTCAATTTCTCAGGCGCGTGTCCCGCCCGACGCCCATACTCACGATAGAGGTCCACGAGTGGACGAAACTGCCGCGTCTCTCCGCCAATGATAGCTATCATCAATGGCATCCCGAGCGCGCCAGCACGCGCGAAAGATTCCGGCGTCCCGCCAACACCCACCCAAATCGGTAATGGATTTTGCATTGGACGTGGATAAACACCCTGGCCCGTCAATGGGGGCCGGAATTTGCCTGCCCAATGAACAAATTCATTTTCACGCAACTTCAAAAGCAAATCGAGTTTTTCGACGAAAAGCTCATCATAATCTTCGATTTTAAGACCGAACAGAGGAAATGACTCGGTGAACGAGCCACGGCCAACCACCATTTCCGCGCGGCCCTTGGAAAGAAGGTCGAGCGTGGCGAAGTTTTGAAAAACGCGCACTGGATCGGCTGCGCTTAAGACGGTGACAGCGCTCGTAAGACGAATTCGTTGGGTCTGGGATGCCGCCGCGGCGAGGATCATGGCCGGGGCGGAATCGAGAAATTCCTGACGATGATGCTCTCCAACGCCGAAGACATCCAAGCCGATTTGGTCAGCAAGTTTGATCCGCTCGACCAGATTAAGCATGCTCCCCGAAGGGCTGATTTTATCGTCAGAGGATTTTGCGGCAAAGCTGTCAACGCCGACCTCTATGGCGGCGCCTTGCCCTCCCGGCTTTGTCTCGCCTTGCTCCACTATGATTTGCATCGTTTCGCTCATGCTCCAAAGTTACACGCCAATGTCGTTGCCGAGAAATATCATGATTCTTCGCTCACTATAACTTTAAAGCATAATTCTTCAGGCCGTGCCTTCCTGCCGGACGCGATCCCCAACAAGACAAACTTGACATATAAACTGATAAGTTGTACTGTTTAGATGTGATTGCTCAGAATAGCAGCAAGGTTGCGGTCGAAGATTTTGCCCTGGCGTTGGGTCTGCTCGTGCGCCGCATCCGCGCCGACGCGCCGCCGGAATTGCGGGAATTCTCCTGGACACAAAAGGCGGTCCTCTCCCGCCTTGAAAAGGACGGGCCGGCGACCAGCGCGGACCTCGCTCGCTCAGAAGGCGTCAAGCCGCAATCCATGGGCACGTCCCTGGCGTTGCTTGAGAAAATGGGGCTGGTCGAGCGCGAGGCTCACCCCACAGACGGCCGCCAGATCAATATCAAGCTGACGGCTAAGGGCATCACTCTGCGCAGGAATACCAAGGAGGCGACGCACACTTGGCTCTCGCAGGCCATTGCGAAACTCGACAGGCAGGAACAGGCAACGCTCTTCAAGGCCGGTGAACTCATCAAGCGCATGGCGGAATCGTCATGACGGCACGCTTCTCAAAAAAAGGAAGGAATGACATATGAAACTCGATCCCCAAAAAACGGCGCTTCTGACGCTGGATCTTCAAAAAGGAATCTTCGGCCTCATGGCAGATTCCGAACGCGTGATGCCCGTTGCGGCGAAAGCCGTCGCGTTTGCGCGGCAAAATCAGTTCCGTATCATTCATGTGGGGCTTGGGTTTTCCGAGGGACACCCGGAGATTCCCGACTTTGAATCCCCATTTTTGCGGGTTAAACAAACCAATCTCTTCGTCAAAGGCACTCCCTCCGTGGAATTTCACGACGATATTTTTCATCCAGACGACCTCGTGATCTACAAGCAGAGAGTGGGCGCGTTTTCGGACAATGATCTTGAGCTTGTCCTTCGGTCCCGCCGCATCGAGCACCTTGTTTTTTTCGGCATCGCAACGAGCGGGATTGTTCTCTCCACCTTAAGACGCGCCTTTGACGTGGATTTCCGCAGCGTCGTTCTCAAGGACGCCTGTTTCGATTCCGATGAGGAGGTTCACCGCGTTTTGACCGAAAAGGTTTTTCCCAGACAGGCATGGGTCGCCGCCACGGACGAATTCATCGCCGCACAATGAGCCGCACCCATTCGGAAAAGCTGGAGCCCGGGGCCTGGAAAATCATCGCCGTCGTGATCCTCGGTCCGTTCATGTCTCAAATGGATTCGACTATCGTGAACGTCTCCCTTTCGTCCATCAAGCAGAAGTTGCATTCATCAATTGAGTCGGCCCAATGGGTTGTCAGCGGCTATCTGCTCGCCCTTGCCCTCATGCTGCCTCTCAACGGCTGGCTCGTGGCCCGTCTTGGCGCAAAGAGGCTTTATTTGATCTGCTTTTCCTCATTCACACTGGCGTCATTCCTGTGCGGCGCGGCCACGACAATGCCCCAGTTGATCGGCGCGAGACTCATACAAGGCATGGCTGGAGGCCTCCTCGCGCCGTTGACCCAGTTGATGGTAACGCGTGTTGCCGGAAGGCAGTTGGCCAGGGTTTTCGGATACGCCGCCGTGCCGATTCTGCTGGCTCCGCTGGCGGGACCGATTCTGGCTGGAACCATATTGAAATACCTGGGCTGGTCCTGGCTCTTTTACGTCAATCTGCCGGTCGGAATTCTAGCGGTGGCTCTGGCTGCCTGGATACTCCCACAAGACAAGCCAGCAACCCAAAAACGCCCCTTTGATCTCACGGGTTTTCTCATAATCTTACCCGGCCTGGTGTGTCTTCTCTACGGACTTGAACAGTCGTCGCATCACGGGGACATCCGGGTTCTCGTTTTGGGATTGATCCTGTTGGTTGCGTTTATCCGGCACGCGCACCGGAGAAAATCGAAGGCACTGATCGACATTGGGCTTTTCAAAAATCGGGATTTTTCGACTGCGGCCATGACCCAGTTTCTCGGGATCGGGATTATTTACGGCGGCCAATTTCTCATTCCGCTCTTTTTGACCACGGGCTGCAGCCTCACGGCGACGCAGACCGGCTGGATACTTGGGTCTATGGGGGTGGGCATGCTGTGCGTCTATCCGTGCATGGGATATTTGACCGACAGGTTTGGCTGCCGCGCCGTCGCTTGCGCCGGGGTGTTCCTGAATTTCCTAGGGACACTTCCGTTTCTTTGGATGGCCTTCGGCGCTTTCTCGATGGTGCCCGCGCTCATCGGTCTTTTTGTTCGCGGCATGGGGCAGGGAGCAACGAGCATCCCTTCGATAGCGGCGGCCTACGCCGCCATCCCGAGGGAAAAATTGAGCCTCGCCACGACAGCGGTGAACATTGTCCAAAGGCTCGGCGGCCCCACCATCACGACCATTATTGCGATTACTGTGTCCTTGTCCGCCAACGTGTCCTCCGCTTCGGCGCACGCGTTCCTCGTTCCGTTCGTAGCGCTCATCCTGCTTCAATTGCTCGTGCTCGCATCCGCCAGCCGCCTGCCGGTCCGCATTCACCAGGACGCCGAATCAACCACAGCACCCGGCCCCGCACCAGGACAACTAGCCGTGCATGCCGAATCCGCTTAACATCCGACGCTTTAATGCTTTTGGTTCCCTTCAAATCTGGGCCGCGCCACCATCCACAAATAGTTCTATGCCGTTGACGTAGCTGGCGTCGTCAGATGCGAGAAACACCACGGCTTTTGCAACTTCATCCGGGGTGCCAGTGCGGCCGAGGGGCGTCGCCGCAGCCGCTTGCGCCGCGAATCCTTCGATCTGCTCGTCGGTGAGGCCAAGTTCACTCTTGTAGGCCGGCGTGACAATCGTGCCGGGACTGACAACGTTGACCCGAATGTTTCGACCTTTCAGGTCGACCGCCCAGGTGCGGGCAAAGGAGCGCAAGGCCGCTTTCGTCGCGGCATAAACGCCGAAGCCCGGGATTCCTTTTATGGAAACCATCGAGGCGTTGAGAATAATGGCTCCGCCCGCAGGCATAAGCGGCAGTGCTTTTTGCACGGTGAAGAGCGTTCCTTTCACGTTAATCCCGAAATACTTGTCAAAATTCTTCTCTGTGACCTTCTCCAGAGATTCAAAGGCGCCGCCTCCCGCGTTGGCGAAGAGGATGTTGAGGCTCCCTTTCTTCTCCTTGATCGTGGCGAACAGCCTGTCAAGATCGCCAAGGTTCGAGATGTCGCTGCGAATGGCCATGACGTTTGAACCAATTTCTTTGGCAGCGACGTCAAGCTCCGGTTGACGGCGCCCCGTGATGAAAACATACGCGCCCTCGGCGACGAAACGTTTAGCTGTGGCCAGGCCCAGACCACTGCTGCCGCCTGTCACCAATGCGATTTTTCCGGAGAGTTTTTGATTAGAGTTCATAAGAATTATGTATCGTCTGATACAAAACAAACACATGGACAGAAAGCTGTCAATGCCTTATTTACTTATCGGTATGAAACGCAAGAAAGTCTCTCCGGTAATCGGGCGCCCCCGGGCTTTCAACGTCGAGAAAGCATTGAACCAGGCCATGCGGGTCTTTTGGCGGAAAGGCTATCTGGGCACGTCGCTTTCCGATCTCACGGATGCCATGGGAATCAATCGGCCAAGTCTTTACGCTGCTTTTGGCAACAAGAAATCCCTTTTCCACAAGGCGCTGGCCCACTATGCAAAAGGTCCCTCGTCTTATCTGAGCGAGGCATTGCAGGAACCGACAGCCCACGCTGTTGTCGAATGTTTGTTGCACGGCGTTGTTGACTTGTTGACCGATCCGAGAACACCGTCAACCTGTATGTGGGTCCATGGCGCGCTTTCCTGCGGAGACGATCCGTTGCGTGAGGAATTCGCAGCGCAGCGCGCCGCAGGATTGGCAGAGCTACGCACACGCTTCAAACGCGCCGTCACTGATGGAAACCTGCCATCGGACTCGGATGCGGACGCGCTGGCGCACTACGTGCAGACGGTCAACTTCGGATTGACTGTTCAAGCCTCCACCGGTGCGACCCGAAAGGAACTGCTGCGCGTTGTTGAAGTCGCTTTGAAGACGTTCGCGAAGTGAACCAGTCGGTTCGACCTTATTGATGTGCCGTCATCGCAAGGGTTGGGTAGTACGTGTAGCCTTTTGTCCCCCTGCTGTAAAACGAATTTAATCGGTTTGCCTGGACCGAAAATTGTGTTCGCCACTGGCCCCCTCCATTATTCCTTTGGTTAATACTTTTGAGCCTCAACTGATGCGGGGCGTCTAAGCCTCATTCTTTTCATTCGTGTGAGCAGCGTTGTTGGTTTCATTATCAGTCCCAAGAGTTCTGCCGCGCCATGAGCGCCCTTTATCTTCCAGTTGGCTTTCTGGAGAGCGGCGAGATGGTTCTCCTGGTCGCGTTGCTTCATTTCAGACTCGGTGAGAATCTCAGACAAATCAATCTCGCCGATCAAAGCGATGTTGCCATCCGTGGCCTGTTCGAATTCCCAATCCATTTTGAAGTTGTCCATCAAATCCTGCCAGCCGTCGCTGAATCCAACGTAGCCGACGGAACGCCTTGTGAAATCAGGCGTGCAGTGCCAGGCAAGCGATTTTGCAGACCAGCTTCATGCCGTAAGCGCAGCCTTGGACCCAGATTTGTCGAAGTCATTAATGAGGACGATACGATAGCGGGCTTTGCCCGAGCGAAGGCGCTCCAGCGCATCGTTCACCTTCGACATAGGAAAATATTCCACAACGGGCGCGACCGAGTGCCGGGCGCTGAATTCAAGCATGTGATCAATTGCT
>Ga0182024_10010895_pt1 | contig 18410 bp, 23 predicted proteins | sample P32metaG_FD_120480 | JGI IMG/M metagenome (GOLD analysis project Ga0182024, IMG submission 120480) | Permafrost microbial communities from Stordalen Mire, Sweden - P3-2 metaG (Illumina Assembly) | ecosystem: Environmental > Terrestrial > Soil > Wetlands > Permafrost | place: Sweden: Stordalen... | reverse complement strand
GAGAGAGTGCGCACACGGCCAGCCCGGACGAGTCGAGCACGGTCGCCGGCGCGGCCACCGTTTGGTCTCTCGGGGGCAGGTCTTTGCCGTTGACGGAGCCGGAGACGTGCACGGTCACGCGCAGGGAGAGCATCGCATCGGCGTGCTGCATCACAATCGCGCGCGCCGCCGCGCGATCCTCCATCGTCTGGCGCGCGGCGACCGGCAGGACACCGAAGAAGATCAAGCCGATAACCAGTCCTCGCATCCGGCCCTCGTTTCTCATCGCCAGTCGGGCTTCAGCTCGACGAACGATGTCCTGACGCCGCGCTGCACCTGAAGCACGACTGCTGCGGGGCGCTTGGCCGCGATGGCCTTCATCCGGCCAATGAAGCCGTCGACGTCAGCGACTGGCTGGCCGTCAATGGCCAGAATGACGTCACCGTCGGCCAGGTGGCCCAGAGCCGCCCAGCCCCCTTGGGTGACCGAGTCCACGATGACGCCAGCCGTGGCGCCAGCCAGTTTCGGGTCGTCGCGGTCCGCGTCGGCGATGTCCCGCACCCGAAAGTCGAAGCTCGGATCGTCGTAGCGCCGCATCTCGCGGGCCGCGTGCGGTGAGGCCACGAGCGTCACGGGAATTTGCAGATCGCTTCCGGCCCGGTTGACCGTCAACGTCACCGTCGCACCGATCGCGTAACGGCGCAGCAACACTGCGAACACATCGTCGTCTGCCGGCGCGGATGCCCGCACAGGGTCGGCGTCGATCGCGAGAATGACATCGCCGACCTTCAGCGGCGCACTGGGGTCGAGCACACCGGTCACGCGTGCGCCGGTTCGGCCGCGGAGCCCCAGATGAGCCGCGAGAGGCGGCGTCAGGGCCTGGACGGTGACCGGCAGCCAGGCTTTGCTCGCCTCGCGGCGCGGCTCGTCGGCCGGCGCCTCCGCCGCGATCTCCAGGACGGTCATGCGATGCTCGCGACCGCGATCGAACGCGATCACCAGCTGGGCCTTGGGCTGTTGCGTCAAGACGGCGTCCACGTGCTTCTCGAGATCGGTGACCGTCGCGATCGGCGCGCCGTCGGCGGCCACGATCACGTCCTCGCGGGCGAGCGGCGGACGCCCCTCCTGGGCGGGGCCGCCGGGATGGACGCTGAGGACGTGGACGCCATCCGCCGAATCACGACCCATCTCGCGGGCCTCGAACGAACTCAGGTTCGAGGCCACCAACCCGAGCATCTTGATCTCGGCTGGCAGCGCGAGTGCCGCCGTGCGTTCGACGGGCGTGACGCTGATCGTGATCTCGCGAGCGCCGCGGCGCACCGTGAACGCCGCGACGGCGCCGATGGGCAGGCTCATCAAGAGTTGATTGACCGGAGGCAGTTGCTCGGCATATTGCACATCGACCGCCGTGCCGTTCACTCGCGCGAGCACGTCGCCGGCCTTCACGCCCGCCGTCGCCGCCGGCGACCTATCGGCGACCCAGGACACGAGGGCCCCCGCGCTCGTCATCGCGCTCACACGCGGCTGGAGCTCGACGCCCGTCCAACTCCGGCGCACGCGGCCGTCCTTGATGATCGCGTCAACCACCGGCTTGACGAGATTGGCGGGAATCGCGCTGGCGACGCCCGCGCCGAACATGGAGCCGATGCTCAACTCGTTGACACCGACGATCTCGCCGTCCATGTTCACGAGCGGGCCGCCGGAATTACCCGGGAAAATCGCGGCGTCGTGCTGAATCCAGCGCACGATGGCGCCCACGTCCTCCCCCTCCTGCAGGATCGCAGCCGGCCCGAACAGTTGCGGCAGGATCATCTCCGGGTTCGATACGATGCCACTGGTCACGCTCTGCGCGAGGGCGAACGGGCTGCCCATGGCGAGCACGGGATCGCCGCGTCTTAGCTTCGAGGAGTCACCGAAGCGCGCGGCGGGAAACGTGCGCGGCGTCGCAGGATGGAGCTTGATGACCGCGATATCGGTCATCGGATCGGCGCCCACGACATCGGCCGGCACGTCTTGTTTGTCCGGCAGCGTGACCGTAATGCGCCGCGCGCGGCCCGCGACGTGGTAATTCGTGACGACGTCGCCCTCGGCGGTGATGATCGTGCCGCTCCCGGCCTCTTCCTGCGAGATCTCGCGGCCTGCGGAAAACTCTGCGGCGACGACCGTCAGTCGCACGAGGCTGGGGTAGACCGACGCGATGGCCTGATCGACCGCGGCGTGGCCCGACGGCACGGTCCTCGTGGTTTGGGGGGCCCCGTCCGTCGCGGCCCCGCCCAGCAGCAGGCTCAGCGCGATCGAGGCTACGCCCAGGGAAGACACCGGCGAGCGCACGTGCGCATCTTACGCGAGGTCCCGGGCTATAGGGCTATACATGTTGACTAGGGCCCTCTAAGTACGGACGATTGCAAGATGAAGCCCTCAGAGCGCATCGACCAGCACATTGCCGGCATCGCCGACTGGCGCGGCTCGGTCCTCGCCAGAATCCGTCGGATCATGCTCGAGGCCGACCCTGCGGTCACCGAGGATTGGAAGTGGATGGGAACGCCCGTCTGGTACTGCGACGGGATGGTCTCGCTCGCCAACTCTCACCGGGGGAAGGTGAAATGGACGTTCGCCAAGGGGGCCCACCTCGTCGACCGGGAACGGCTCTTCAACGCCGGCCTGGACGGGAACGAGTGGCGCGCGATCGACATCCTCGAGAAGGACCGTCCGGACGAGGCGGCGCTCCGTCGTCTCGTGAAGATCGCGATCGCGTACAACCGGTCCCAGCTCAAGGACAAAGGTGCTTCCGGCCCGTCCCCGAAGGTGGCCCGTCGTCCGAGAGCCAAGAAGAAGCGAGCCTGACACTCCGGGCCGCGACTGACACCGCGGCGTGGGTCGCGCCTGTATATGCCTTGACACGCATATGCTATGTTGTGTATATTCAGAGCGTGGCATCTGTCTTCGAAATCATCGCGGAGCCAAACCGCCGTGCGATCCTCAGCCTCCTGGTCTCGTCACGCCAGTCGGTTGGCGAGATCGAGCGTCGACTTCGGATGGCGCAGCCGACCGTGTCAAAGCACCTGCGAGTGCTGCGCGAGGCCGGTTTCGTGGAATCCACCGTGGACGCCCAGCGCCGCCTCTACCGGCTGACGCCTGAACCCCTTCAGGAGCTCGATGCCTGGCTGACTCCGTTCCGCCGGTTCTGGTCCGCTCACCTCGATGCTCTCGAACGCCACCTCGACCGCATGAATCAATCAACAGAGACGAAGAGGAAGACAAGGAGAAGACGACGCGGCCCAAACCGCGAACGTCGCAGAGGAGAAACGAAATGAAAATCAAACTGACTAGCGCATACGTGGACGACCAGGACAAGGCCCTGCGCTTCTATACGGAGGTTCTGGGCTTTGCCAAGAAGGCCGATTTCAGTCAGGGCCCATTTCGGTGGCTGACCGTAGCCTCGCCCGAGGAGCCGGACGGCACCGAGCTGCAGCTGGCACTGAACAACAACCCCGCGGCCAAAGCCTATCAAGAGGCGCTGTTTCAACAGCGCCAGCCCGCGGCCATGTTTTTCACCGACGACGTCAAGAGCGACTATGAGCGGATCAAGGCGCGCGGCGCCGACTTCACGATGCCGCCCACCGACGTGACCGGCGCGACCATTGCGATGCTGAACGACACCTGCGGTAACCTCATTCAGCTCAGCCAGCTGGCACGCTATTCACGCTAAGGAGAAGACGGTGATCGATCGCGCGCAGTACACACCAGGTCCGGCCAGCGGGGCGCAGGTCCGAAAGGACGGAGTGAAATGGACGCTCATTCTCGTCAGGCAACTCCGCCACTCGCCGGAAAAAGTCTGGCAGGCGCTGACCGACCCGGTGCAGCTGCGCGAGTGGGCGCCCTTTGAAGCCGATGGGAGCCTGGGGTCGGTTGGAACCACGGTAAAGCTCACCACCGTGGGCGCGCCCAGGCCGCACGTGACCGAAACAACAGTGACGCGAGCCGACGCTCCCAAGATGCTGAAGTACAACTGGGGCGGCTTCGATATGCAGTGGGAACTCGAAGCCCTCGGTGGCGGCACGCGCCTGACGCTGTGGACCAACATCGGTCGCCCCTACATCGCCATGGGTGCGGCCGGGTGGCACATTTGTTTCGACGTGCTGGATCACCTTCTCAGCGGAACTCCCCTCGGCCGCATCGTGGCTGGCGATGCGATCAAATTCGGCGGCTGGCGGCGGCTGCACGCGGAGTACGCCAAGCAGTTCGGCGTTGAAACGCCCAACGGGCCGCGTTGAGCCGTCAGATGCAGATCGACTGAGCGCTGGGCAGTCTCAGGAGCAGACTCGTCAGTAATGCGTAACCGTGAGGGCGTAGTTGAGCGGCTGGGTCACGGTCGGCGCGGCGGTGTTGTCAAAGATCTCGATACAGTACGTGCCAGCGGAAAACGGTTCGCCGCTGGTCGGCAAGGCGGTGTTGAGCGGCGCCGTCGGGTTGACGATGCTCAGGTTGCAGACGCCCAAGCTGACGAGGCCGTACCCGAGGCCGATGGTAATTGACACGGGCGCTCCGGTCGCGACCGTGGTCAGGCTTGTCACCTCAACGCTGGCGTCGCTCGTGCCACCGGTGTAGTTGACGGTAAAGGTGTTAAAACTGATGCCGCCGGGATTAATCGTACCGTTGAAATTCACCAAGACCTGCATGGGCGCCGGGGCGGCCGGGCTCCCACTACATCCGATCGCCAGACCGAGACCGCCTGCCAAACTGATGATCGCGGCAACTCGCGAGAGACCAGACACCATGAGGATCACCTTCCAAGAGAGGCCAGGCGCCGGCACGCCCACGTCATTCTAGCCCGGATGTGCCGTCGAGTTTCTGGCCGCCACGTCCCGGTCACAGCCAAGACGCGCTGTGTGTCCTGGGCTTTCCTTAGTCCGAAACATTCAGAGGTAGAACCAAGGCGGCCGCGCCAGCCTGTCTGCCGGAGGGTTCCATGACTTCTGGTCGTTGGGTCTGCTCGCGCGAAACGCGGGCGACACTCGCTCAATTCGCGACTAGTGCACCACGATGTGCAGGCCGTCCAAGACCTTGTCGAAGACCGGCCCGACTTGCTGGATGAGATCTGACGCCGCGTGCCCGATGACCTCGATGGTTCCGTTTGCATCGGAGTAATAACGTGTGTAGTACCAAAACTCCACGCCGCTGACCGTAGCCAACATTTGAAAGCTGCCCATTCGTACGCCGTTCACCTTTTCGAACCGGCGATCGATGATTCGAGCTTTGGGGTCCGTCTTCAGCGTGCTCGCGAGCTCCAGATCTGGAATCTTGTCGAGGGACACTTGAAGCCGCGAAGTCACGACTTTGACAATGAATTCACCAGTCGAGTTGGTCAACTGAAAGCTATTTGGTTCTCCCTCGACCGTTGACCGCGTCCACGCAGAAGCGTCGTAATCAAGAGTGGCATGTCCCCCGAGTAATGCCTCGTGTGCCGGCACGCTTGGGCTCGTTGGTGCATTGAACGGTTCGACGAGCGGCGGTGGTGAGGACTGAGCCGTGAGCCCTGAAGTCGGGACTCCTTGCGGGGTGATTGACCCCATCGCCGAAGAAACCAAACGGGCCAGGACATACACGGTTCTGGGCGCGTTCGGGTCCGCGACCATGTCGGGGCCGAGCGTGATCCGATACCAGTCACCGTCCCGGCCTGTCACTTCCAAGACGGTTCCGGCGGCCTCGGTGACCACGATCGGGTATGTGACCCCAGGACCAGTCCGAAGCGGAGTCGCTGCGTCAACGACGCGAACTGATTTCGGCAGGGCAGGAGCTGTCGCTTGCGCTTGCGAGCCCTGCGCAAAGGCCGGACTGGCGACCGCGCTGAAGCTCAAGGCGGTCAGCATGGCGACGCTAGAAATGTTCACTGGGAAGGCCTCCGCGCGCTACCTGACGCCGTCTGGGCTTCCAGCAAGTTCTTGGAATGTGCCGGGGGCGTGACAGGCTCACGAGCGAGGCACGCTATTCCAGACTGGGGTCGTATTGTATCCTCATCATCACGACGCACCATGTCGCGCAGTGTCATGATCGGATCCACCGTGCTCGTAGCGTCCGCCGCCGTGGCCTGCCACGGTGCCCAGCCAGTGGCGGTTCCGGACGGATATCATCACTGGCTGGGACGCTGATTGAACGGAGGCCGTTGACGTGGACCTTGCCCTTGTCGACAAACGTGCGCTCATCCTCGCCGCGGGGGGCGGCCTCGGATCCGCCATCGCGAGCGCGCTGGCCGCGGAGGGAGTGCAGCTCCTCCTGACCGACGTGGACGCGGCAAGCCTGGAGCGGGTCCGGGCCGACATTGGCGCGCTCGGCGCAGCGCGCGTCGAGACTCACGCCGGCGACCTCTCCAAGCTCGGCGACATCGACGCCGTGTGCGACCGGGCTCTGGCGGCGTTCGGCGGCATCGACATCCTCGTCAACATCACCGGCGGACCGCCGGCTGGGCTCCTCGCGACGGTCGATGATGCCGCGTGGCACAAGCAGTTCGAGGCAATGGTGCTGAGTGTCTTCCGGGTCACGCGTCGCCTGCTCCCGGGCATGCGCGAGCGCAAGTGGGGCCGCATCCTCACGAGCACCTCGTCGGGCGTGCTCCAGCCGATCCCCAACCTCGGCATCTCCAACGCGCTGCGGGCCTCGCTCATCACCTGGTCGAAGACGCTCGCCAACGAAGTGGCGGCCGAGGGCGTGACGGTAAACGTCCTGGTTCCCGGACGGATTCACACGAAGCGCGTCGACGAGCTGGACCACGCGGCCGCCGCTCGACAGAACAAGCCGGTCGAGGAGATCGTGCGCCAGTCGCTCGCGACGATTCCGATGGGCCGCTACGGACGGCCCGATGAATTCGCCGCGGTAGCCGCTTTTCTCGTGAGCCAGCGCGCCAGCTACGTCACCGGATCCGTCGTCCGTGTGGATGGCGGTGTGATCCGGAATGTATAGCGCACCGCGCGGCCCGCTAAATTCTGGCGTCCCCACCGGGATTCGAACCCGGGTCTCGGCCTTGAAAGGGTGAGTCTGCGGAGCGGCAAGACGCTCGAAACGCGCCTAACTTCTTGAAGTGGCGCGACTTGACCGCGTGGCCGAGTATCACCCACTCTCACGCATTTTCACGGTCTAACGACCTCGAGGGGGCACAAAAAGGGGCACACGCGGCGTGATCGAAAACCGCATCACAACCGGTCGCAGTGGCATTTCGATAACCGCCGGGTACACGGTTCACGAGTTCAGCCAGGCGGAGACGTTCGAGAAGCGCCCCGCCTTCGACCCCTTCGACGCGATCTGGCAGGAACAGGAGGCTGAACGCACGCGCGCCGACTTTGGGCAGGCGGCCCGTGGTCCCGGTCGTTGGCCGCGTGGCATATCTGAGCCGCGGAGCCTCGACCGTCACGGCATGCTCCCGGCAGATACGCTGCTGGTCCGTGATGGAAACCGCTCGTTGCTGGTCGCTCTAATAGCGGCGTGCAAGGCCACTTTCATTTCGAGTCCTTTTGGCCGATCAGTTCGGCGAAGTACTCACGGGCCGCCTGCCGTCCCAACTCTCGTGCTACCCCCAGTGCGGCGGCGGCCAACACGCGCTGGCTTTCCGGGTCGCTGAAGTCCTGAGCCTGCCCGTCAGCAACGTGCGGGCGATCGTCGTACGCGCGCCCGCCCGACTTGGGCGTCGTGGGGAGCGCTTGGGCGGCCTTGGTTGCCATGAGCTGGGACTCCGTTACGGCTGCTCGAATCTTACCACCGTGAAGTTTACCCGAGCCCTCGCACCTTCGTGGCGCGCTGGATCCGAGAATGCCGAACCCCTCGCGGGCGTCGGCAAGTGCCTTCGCGGCGCCGGCTGTGAGCGTCCACCTGCAGCGGCAACGCCGAGGTCGCACGTGACGAATCGCCCGCCGTATCGTCCTGCGAGTCCCAAAAGGTATCGGTCCGTCACTTGCGTCGCGGTCTCGGCTTGTCGCAACTCGGGCATGACCGCGGGCGAGATGGCATCCGACCAGAAGGTGTGTCCAGGACTCAACACTCGGATCTGCAGCAACGCGTCCGCCGCCGCACCCGAGGGGCGGCTGCCTGTTCGTGCGTCCGGCCAGCAAGGCCACCAGGACGTTCACTTCAAGGAGGCCGACCACTACGTCGTTAGGTCCGAGTGCAGGAGCCGGTCAACCTCCGCGCTCGTCAGCACAGGAGCGCCTGGAGGCATGCGGAACCCCGGGATGCCGTCGCGGATCTCAATGTCAGCGTCGACCAATCCCTGGAGCAGCCGCTCCACAAATTGGCTGACCGGCAGACCGGCCTCGGCCGCGAGCGCAGCGACCCTTCGGGCGAGACGATCATCGAGGGTGATGGTCGTCGGCATGGTTCGCCTCGTACGATCGCACACCATGCGACGGCTGTCCACGAACCAGCCAAACCCCGCTGGCAGCAAGCCTCAGACGCCTCATGTCGTGCCGCCTCAGGCTGAAACGTCCACCGTGACCCAGGGAACGCCAGCCGCGAGGCTCTCTCCGACTTCCGGGTGAAGGCCCAGTTCGATGGCCACGCGCCTGCATCCCTGCTTCTTCGCCTCATCAACAGACGGATGCAGGTCGACGTCGGGGTCAAGACAATCGATCGCCCCGGCCAATCTCACAAGAACATTGAACTTGTCTTGGAACGGTCTTACGACCATCACGTAGCCGGCGATCGAACCCATGTGTGCAACGGCCATAGGCGCCTCTCTCTTGCCGCCCGGATAACCCTCGCGCGGGCTCGTCCATGGGCGTGCTGTGCTCTTTAGCCCTACGTCTCACTCCAGCCCTTCGCGAAAGCCTCCGCCTTCCATTTCTCCGACACGTCGAACACGTCCGGCTCCGTCTTGGCGACCTGCGACCGATGCAGCTCGCCGCCGACGAGGGCCTGCAGCTCCCAGCCCAACGGGTGGGTTCTCAGTTGTACGCGGAGAGTATGGCCTTTGCGCTTCAGCGTCCAGAGGTCGTCGAGGATCTCGACCTTGCGATACGCGTCATAAAGCCGGAGCGTTGGCATGCTTCAGGATAGACCCGTCGGGGAACCGGCTCGCATCCAGTTTCCCCCCCGGAAATAAGACCGCCATTTGTGTTGACCCCTTGATCCCGGCGCGCCGGCCCTGCGCACGTCAACCGTCTGCGGAGTCCGCAGAAAGGCGTATTCTTGGCCAAGTCGACGGGCGACATGGCGCGACAGGCCAAGCGCGAACGAGCGAAATGCAGGTTGTGCGGGCGCCTGTTCGATTCGAACCACACCTTCGGCGTGCCGGGCCAGATGGCGCCCGGCGAGGACGTCTCCGATCGCACGGGCGATACCGTGGAGATTGAACTCTGTGGATTGCCCATGGTCGGCCTCGTGGCCACCCCTGGCGCACCGCTTCGCGCCGAAGGGTTCGACGTGCTGCTCGTGGCGTGCAGTCTCGACTGCCAGAAAATCATCTATGTGGCCGCGGAGGTGGACGGCATGATCCAGGGTCGGGAGACGACGGATCTCACTCCATCCGGGGTCTTCGGGTTGCGGCGCGCGCGATCGCCTGAGGCCATGGACGATCCCAGGCTCGAGCGGCTCGATCTGTTCGAAGCGATGCTGAGAACCGTGGCGCCGCATCTCGCAAAGCGGCTTGGCATCGAAGAGCCGTTTCCGCTGCCCGGCCCGGACGCCGGTCCGGAGGAGCAGCAAGCGGCGGCCGAGCGGCTGCTCGACCGCTCGTGTGCCTGGTGCCTCCGCCGGATCCCTCGCAATCGACCGGCTGAAAGCCTCCACTTCTGGTTGAAGGGATGGGAGGTCCTCGCGCACGACCGTGGGTTCATGGCCATGCAGATCGGCCGGCGGCGCGTCTGGGCTCGTCTGGCCGAGCCGGAGTCGCCCGCTTCCGCCTTCGGTGACGCGGAATTCCTGTTGTGCAGCAACTCGTGTGTGGCGGCGCTGAGGGCGGCCATCGACGAAGACCAGCGGCTCTCCGTCGTTCACTGAGCCAATGACTTCAGTGACCGTCTTCATCGCCGGCTCGCGGGCCATCTCGAGGCTCAACGACGCACTGCGTGATCGCCTGGACCGGATCATCACCCAGGGTCATCAAGTTGTGGTCGGCGACGCGAAGGGCGCTGACCGGATCGTTCAAAAGTACCTTGCGGACCGCCAGTACCGCGATGTCACGGTGTTCTGTACCGGGGTTCGATGCCGGAACAACGTCGGCGACTGGCCGACGATCGCCGTGGCGCCCCCTGCAGGGGTGCACGCTGGTTTCGATTTCTACGCTGCGAAGGATCGTGAGATGGCGGCGCGCGCGACCCACGGACTCATGCTCTGGGACGGCCAGAGCCGCGGCACCTTCACGAACATTAGGAACCTCGTGCGCTTGAAGAAGCCGGTTGCCGTCTATTTGAGCCCTGACAAGAGTTTCATCAACCTGAAGACGGACACAGATGTCGATGCGCTGCTCGCACAGGCTCAGTGACCGAAGTCTCGGATCTGATCAACGGATCCCCGCGTCGGCCTGCCGTGGCGCTTCTGGAGGAGAACGGCTTCAGTAGGTCGATTTCCCCCTCTTCGTCGCGAGATGCTGAGTGACGTTGGCCATCTTCCACAACAACGCTGGATGGGCCGCCAAGCGGGAGGCTTCGACTGGATTCGACTCATACAGGAGATCCAAGCGAAACCTAGACCTTGCTCTGCCTTACCTCGATCCGGATAATCTTGGCTTCGGTGACGGCCGTGGCCCTAATCTAAGGCCCTCTCGACTGACCACCTAGGAACTTAGCCAAGGCCCTCGGGAGCACAACCATGAAAATGTCCCGGTTCGTGATTCTAGGCAGCACAGTCGCACTGATCCTCTTCGTTCAGGGTGCCCAAGCGGTGTCGAAGGGACACTTCGACGATACGCAGGCTCAGTCCGCCGATCCATGCGTTGATCGGATCTTGGCCCTTAAGACGAACGTCCGGATAAGAGACGCGAAAACGTTGGACAGCGTTACAAAAGGAGTGGCATTGATCCGATCGCGTGGACGGTTTAGTTACGCTGCGTGAGTCATCTTTCGTTCGAACGCGGCCGGGCTCATTCGACCTGCCGATGAGTGCCGGCGCCGCTGGTTATAGAACACTTCGATGTAGTCGAACAACTGGGCCTTGGCGTCGCCGTGGCTCTCGTACCATTCCCCCACTTCGCTCTTCACCGTCGAGAAGAACGCCTCCATGACCGCATTGTCGTAGCAATTGCCCCTCCGGCTCATGCTGCAGGTGATGCCGTGGGCCTCGAGGACGGCCTGGTAGTCCTCGCTGGCGTACGTCGACCCTTGATCGGAGTGATGGAGCAGGCCGACCGCCGGGCCGCGGCGCTTCACGGCCATGTCGAGGGCTTTGATCGTCAGGTGGCGATCGTTGACGGCGCTGACGGCCCACCCCACGACGAACCGCGAGAACAGGTCGAGCACCACCGCGAGGTACGCTTTCCCGCTTTCGCCGATGCGCAACTCGCTCGTGTCCCCGACCCACCGCTGATTCGGGCGCGCGGCCGTGAACTCTTGCTGCAGCAGATTGTCGGCGATGGGTTGATCGTGATCGCTCATCGTCGTCCCCTTGTACCGCTTGCGCACGCGGGCTTTCAGGCCATCTTCCTGCATCAGCCGAATGATCCGCTTGCGGCTGATGGGCTCCTGCCACTCGACGAAGTCGTCGTAGATCCGCGGGCTGCCGTAGTACCCGCAGCCGCCCGTGAAGGACGTGTGGATGAGGACTTTGAATCGGCGGTCCTCACGCGCCCGCACCGATTCCGGCCGGGTCCGCCAGGCGTAGAACCCGCTCGGCGTCACGCCCAAGACCCGGCAGAGCACGCTGATGGGATAGGTGGCCTTCTCCGCGTCGATCGCCGCGAAGACTACTGCTGGTACTTGGCGAAGAAGGCCGCGGCTTTTTTTAGGATGTCCCGCTCCATCCGTAATTCCCGATTCTCTTTCCGCAGCCGCCCGAGCTCCTCACGCTCCGCCTTCGTCAGGCCGGTCTTGCCCTGCGTCCGCTCGGCCTGCGCGTGCCGGACCCAGAGGCTCAGCGCCGACGCCGTCAGGTCGAGCTCGCGCGCCACGGCGCCGATCGTCTTGCCCTCGTCGAGCACCAGGCGAACCGCGCCTTCTTTGAACTCGTCAGAGAACTGCCGCCGTAACCGACGGCCCCCGTTGCTGGATCCCATTCTGGACATCGTATCCGCCTCTCGGAAGATGTCCACGCGATCGGATCAATGCCACCAGAGATCTTCAACCTGATGACGATGCCAGGAGTAACGCCGTTGGTACGACGGAACGACATACTGTTCATTCTGGGACCCCAGCAGTTGCTGAATGGTCAGGGAGGTTGGCGAAATCTTCATCGACGCTCCTACTCCACTCGAAACACGACATCGCGGTACGACGAGACCGCCTCTTCGTTTGACATACTCTCCGTCGACCGCCTCATGAGATCGACTGCTGGGCCATCGACAAAGCGCGGCTCCATCAGTGTTGGCTTAGCTCTGATTCCTTAAGCAGGTTCAGTTTCCCAGCGCTGCGCTGACGAGCCCCGCCGCAAGTTCAAAGTGCCGGAAGTCCAGACCGGCTCGTAGGCCCGCTGGCAGGTTCTGAACATCGTCGCGGTTCGCACTCGGAACAGCCAAGATCGTCGCGCCGTTCTCTCGGGCCAGAAGGACCATTTCGCCAATCGAATCTGGTGGCAGGATGGCTCCTTGCACACTCATATCGCCGGCCACTGCGAACCCAGGAGGAACTGACTGGCCTCGGAGGGCAGAAATGATCGCAAGGAAGATACCAAGGCTTAATCCGGTCGGCTCGTCGGCTTCCATGGGATTGAGGACCTGCACGTGAAGATCCCGGTCCGCAATCGCGCCGCTGATTCCAAACTCAGTCAGGTGGTTCCGAGCGTGGTCGAAGGCAATCATTAGAGCGCTCGACGCTGACTGGGCCTTCACCCGAGACAGAAGTGCTCGGCCGGAGCCGGGAACGAGCTCGACCTCGATCCGGAACACGCAGGGCCTTCGGTCGAGGCGGTCACGGCCGATCGCGAACACACGACCCGGCGGGAGATGCGCGGGTGAGAGCAAGCCCTCGGTAACCTGCTCGTGAAGAGTGACTTCACGCTCCGCTCCGCTGGCGTTGCCCGTGAACGCGAAACCTGTTTGCCAGTACTCGAGACCGCCCATGCGTTTGAGTTGCTCCTTGACGCGGCGACGGACCTCGAGAGCGATCTCGAGCGCCCACTGGACGTCGCCGACGCCGAATTCTCCATCCGGGTGAACCAACTTGAGAAGGCCCGACACCGTTCGCCGTACGGCCTTGTCGTCCCTCCGATCCAAATCCGAGCCCAAGGTGAAGTAGGTGTCGATTGCATTGGCGAACGAGGAGCCCCGGAGAATGCGCCAGAGGTCCGACAGGTAATCGACGATGAACCCGTAGTGCGCGGAGAGCATCTCGGTGCGCATCCTCGGCAGTTCCCAGCCCGGCAGATACGCATGCACCCGATCGAGGAAGGCCCTATCGTTTCTAATATTCTGCGGGAATGGACAGAACAAGTGGGAGGTCCGAAGAGCTATCTCGACGTCAACATCCAGGTTCCCTTCAAAGGCGAAAGAAGCGTTAGCGGAAATTGGATCCTTACCACGCGAATACGTTCCAGACTCCATGTAATCCTTGAATATCTGGATCTGCTGAGGGTCACTCACCTTAGAGAGCCCGGCCACTTCATCGAACGCTACGACATCCCACTGACTGACAAGCCCCGTGCGAAGTGCGCGACCAACGTTCGATCCAAACAGGTTGGCAACCGAGGTTTCTCCACCGGAGATCAGAATCGCGTACGGCGAAAGTTCGCGGTACGCGTAGCTCTTACCGGTTCCCCGAGGTCCAAATTCGACGAGATTGAAGTTGTCCTCGACATACGGAAGGAGCCGTAGAAGCCATAGATCGATCTGGCGCGGAGAGAACAGCTGTGGCTCAAGACCTATGCTTCGCAGAAGAATGTGCTTCCACTCAGTCGCCGTAAACTTAGGCCGCTTCGCTTTCACTTCATCGAGACCACCAGCATCGACCTGAATCGGAGCCAAACGATCGATAACGAACGGAAAAAGCTGACCGCGAATCATGTTCTCTGGAACGTAAGCAATCTCGACTTGCGCCCAACACCCGCCCATCAGCAGGCGCGGGTAGCGGTTAACTGTCTCGTCGGCGATCGAGGCGTCAGCAACACGAAGCTGTACGAGTTCGGCCCAGTACCGGTCCTCCTTTGGGGAGAGCCGGGCTTTGACTTTGTCGATCAGCTTGTAACGCCCCTGTTGGCGGATCAAAGACTGTATGTGGGGCGCCTGTTCGCTCCGGACGAAGTTGTCCGTAAGAATTCGTTGAACCTCCTTGAGGCCGCTCGCGATGACGTCCTCGTCCGTCGACGAGCAGTACCGGCCGAGAAGAAACTCAAGGACGTAGTTGGGTACCTGGTACTCCCCTTTTAGTGGCGTGACGAGGTCCTTTCGAACGACCTTGCCGGGGAACTGACCCAAGAGCTTCTGATCGAGCGCGTCGAGTGACGCCCCAGAGAGCGCCGCCGTTTCGTCAGAACCCGAAGTCATCGCCTAGAACCTCGACCTGAACGGTCTGTTTGGTCAACAGTCTGCCGGAGGACTCATCGTACAGGCAGACTCCGAAGACGCCGCGGGCTGTTGCCGTCACGGTAAGAGACGTCGTTTGCTCGGAGTTGCTGGCTTTGAGATTGAGCGTGTCGCTCGCAACAATTGCCATCCCCTTCTCATCCTCCACTTTAAGTACGACGGCCCGAGGATCCACGAGAAGGGGTTGCTTCACGGCGCTGACCACTACATGTACCTTGAAGGTGAGAGAGGTTTCCTTGGCTCGGACCCTTAGCGAGACAGGCAGAAGGTCTGCGACGACCCTCGATGCGCCAGGAAGCACGCTGAGAAACACCAGCGCGCACTCTTGCGGTGACAGGCCCCCATGCACGAAGAGTCCCGGGCCTCCCTGCAGCGCCAGGCACGACGTGTCGCGCGGAACGTAAACGTCATCGCCAGCGCGACCAAGTTGTGAAGCGCTCAGGCGAAGGAACTCCGGACCAACGGTTCCAATGCCGGCCGCATATCGGAGCCCGCGCGTAAACGCCCCGCCGGCGCTCTCGGTACCGCTGACTCCGCCAGGAGCGGCCTGCGGGTCTCTCACAAGGAAACCGTGGTCGCCGGCCACAACCACCTCGGAGAATCCAAGACTCAGCGCGCGGTCGACGAAAGAAGCGCACGTATCAAGGACCCGCTCGAAAACGCTGAACGAGACTTTGGCGGCAATCTCGCCGCCGTCGTCAATGTCCGTCGTGTGGGCCACAGGTAGTTGCTTCTCTCGAAAGCACTCCGCCAGGAGCTTTCCATCCTCGGCAAGGAATTCCCCGATCGAACGCCGCTTGACCTGCTTTCCCTGCTCCCTCGCCACCGATTCGAGGTATCTCGTTCGCTCGTTGACACTCGGCAGACGGACCGGGCCGATATAGGCCATCAGCCTACTCTGCTCAACCTTGACGGCAAAGCCATTCTCCGCTCTGGGCAGAAGAGCAGCCATGCAAACTTCAGTCCGTGAGGGCAGCGTTGCGAACACCGTGCGGTGCTCGACCTGCCGCCCCGCTGTCTGGAGCCGGGCGCTGAGATCGTGGGCGAGGTCGGCGCGAAGCGCGTCCACGATGAGCGCTGCCACGCGACCCGGCTTATCAACCATCTCTGCCCAAAAACGAACTTGGGGGAGCACAGTCGGCGATGCGTAAGAACCCTCCGCCTCTACCGCCTGGGCAAAGCGTCTCGTTAGCTCGCGGGTCCACTTATGGTAAGCCTCGCGAGCAGGTTCGATGAGCACTCGGCGGAGTTCGTCAAGAACTCCACGTTCGTCTCTTGCAATGTTGCGGTAGAGTGCATCGATTCGCCAATCGCCAGTGGAGGAAGCTGCGTACTCCGTCGCGAGTCGCTCGAGGGAGTCCGCTGGGTAAAGGGCGAGTTCTTCGCGTCGGCGACCGACGAGAGTGAGGAGATGGGCTGCGTCCCGGAGTACGGGCCAGGCACGCAACGACGCTTCGTCCACATGCGATTGGCGAAGGCGCGCGTCGGCAACTTCCCGCACTCTGGCCCACCAGTCAGCCTGGTTCGTTGGCTGTTTAATCGCAGCCTCGTGCAGCAACAACTGCATCTTGCGATCGAGGAGCGGCAGCCCTGGCCCTGAAGCCAGGCGTAGAGGGTCATCGAGAGCTTGGGCGAGCTCGGAAACCTGGATCTCTTGCTCGATCAACGCGGTGAGGGTAGCGCGTCTCGAGGGATCTGCGAGGCCGTGGTCGAGGGTCTTCCTCCACCTCGGACGAGTCCCAGGATCCGGGAGATGATTGGCTACCGCCTTCGCATCGACTGCGCCGACTTCTACAAGAGACGAAGCCAAAAGGCAACGGGCTAGAGCGCCCCGATCGGGAGCCTGGCCATCAGTCAAGTGTCGACGGAGCGCCAGCCGCTTCCTGCTCTTGATCAGAGCCGTTACGCTCGGCAGCAGACCGGCAGCCTCCCAGGCGCGTTCATCCGCCTCGGAAGTCAGGTAGCGAAGAACGAGTTCGGGGTCGTCGGCCTCGGCAACTCCAATTGCAGCTCTCAGGAGCGCCGATATGACATCCTCCTCCGAGAGCTCGTCCACCTCTCCGACATAGCGATCGAAGGCCAGCGCCACGCGTGCTGCGGCTTGCCCTCTAAGAAGGCCTCTGGTTTCTAGCGTGTCCGGGAGATCGAAGAACTCGTGAAACGCCCAAGACAAATTCGCTTGTGGCAGATGCCAAAACGCTTGCTCGTAGTCCACGAGCCACTCCGTGTCGACGTTCGGGGGAAGCGGCGGCACATAGAGCAGCCACTTCCGCTCCAGCCATGGATCCTCCCGGTCGATGGCTTGGCGAAGAGACAACAAGTTACCTTCAAATTCGGGCATGGTCACGCCGGCCTCTACCGCCTCCCGCAGGAGCGGACCGAGGGTACCTGAATCGTCCTCCCAGACCACGATCCTATGCCGATCAAACAAACTGGAAACATAGACCGCAAGGTGTCGACGCAGCAGGTCGGTCACTCCGCCCTCCTCGATGCTGCACCCGGAACGACCGGGTGTGCCAGGAGGTTCTTCTTGAGTGGTCGCGATGACCAGTGCTCGTCGGTAGCCATGACCCAGCCCGGACGAACGATCTTGGCTCGGGCCAGGAGCCAACCATCATCGTCCCACCGCAGATAGATTCCCTCGGCGCTCGTTGAACCCAAGCGCGATGGACCCATCAGCGGTCGTAGAGAATCCCTGGTGTAAACACCTTGTCCAAGCAACGGAACCACTGCCAGGCCGACTTGTCGTGCAAAGTCGTCGCGGCGTTCGCGTGACCAGAACCGCTCTTCGATTCGGTCGTAAACGTCGATCACAAGCAGCCAGTCTGGAAGGGCGTCGTACGCAACAGAGTGCTCTGCATAGCACCACTCGCCAAAAAGTATGAGAGAGGAGCCCAAAGCATCGGCGAGCTGAACTTCACGTAATACTAGCCAACGCCAGAGCGGCTGCCACTGGCCGGCGGTGCCTGGCTCAAGGTAGTGACCCCGGCTTTGAGCACGCAGCCGACCTGCTGGTCCGACCGAGAAACCAACGTTGGCACCGTCGACTTTTTCCTCCACGCTCACGGAACGCCGCAGAAGTACGCTCACTTCGGGTGAACCCAGCACTTTGTCGCCGCGGGGAGCAGAGGCCCCCGACCAGAACAAATGTGGTGTCCGTGGAAACTTGAAGAATGGCTCAGTCACGACTCGGCCTCTTCGGTCGTTTCCGGGAACTTCTTCGCGTAGGCCGCCTGCACTTCACCTGGACAGATGAACTCCACGGTAATTCCAGCGGACCTGAGAGCCTCCTTCCACCCCCACCACTTCGAGTCGAGAGCCTGAACGATCGGCGGCTTCTCCGCGTGAGCGTTCGACACAGCGACGAACTTACGGTCCGATGGATCGAAGGTTTCAAGACCCGGCGCCCCCGGAAACTCTTCAAAGTCTCCAGATGATTCATCTCTCGCCGTGAGGCCGACCAAGTCGCATCGCGCCCGGTTCGCCCAGTTGGTTAGGACCCATTTCAAGAACATGTCACCCAGGCGCGACTGGCCGAGGGGAGAGAGCTTGTGCCTGTACTCACCGATTATCCGCCACTTATCGTCGAGCACTAGGCGTTGACGGTCCTGCAAGACGTCGAGCAAAGCAGCCTCGCACGCGAGCACACATGCAGGGGGTAACAGTTCAGGGGGTCTGTACAAGTTGAGGTGATCGGCGTACCGTCTGAGACGTGCCGGAGCGGCAGGCGCCCCAGGACATCGAGCGGTTGCGGCGGGAGAATGAACGGCTGCGCGAG
>Ga0182024_10010894_pt1 | contig 18410 bp, 8 predicted proteins | sample P32metaG_FD_120480 | JGI IMG/M metagenome (GOLD analysis project Ga0182024, IMG submission 120480) | Permafrost microbial communities from Stordalen Mire, Sweden - P3-2 metaG (Illumina Assembly) | ecosystem: Environmental > Terrestrial > Soil > Wetlands > Permafrost | place: Sweden: Stordalen... | reverse complement strand
TGGATGAAGCGCTTGGTGCGGTTCTCGACCCACTTCTCCCCATCCTTGCGCTTGACGCTATAGTCAACCAAATAGTTACCGACGGTCAATCGGGCTTTCTGCAATTGTCTGTGAGAGTATTTTCGCGCGAATCTGATGACCTCATGAAGGACGGATCTCTGGCTCCGATCCTGAAGCACTTTCGCGTTGCATTTAGTTTCGGTCATAAGTGGAAGGGGTTGCGGCACCGATTTTTTGGGTGGGAGCGGCAAAGGAGTCTGAGTCGCGGGAGCAGCGGCCCTAAGGTTCTACGGCCTGCTTGATGCTTGGTTTTACCTTGAGCGCGGCGATGCTCGAGGCATCCCAGCCGCCGCCGAGGGCTTTCACGAACTGCACGCTGGTGACGAGCCGCTCGCCATCGAGCTGCGCCGCGAGACTTTCGTTGGAGAGCAGCGTCTGCTGCGCGGTGATCACATCCAGATAGTTGACGAGTCCGCCGGTGTAGCGGTTCGTGGCGATATCGAGCGCTTTTCGAGCATCGGCGACGGCGGCGGCCTGTGTTTTTTCGGCTTGGTCCAGAACGGCGAGGCCGGCGAGGCTATCTTCGACTTCGCGAAACGCATTCAAGACGGTGCCGCGATACGTCGCGATCGTGCCTTGGTAACCCGCTTGTTGATATTGCACCTGCGCCCGGCGCGCGCCACCGGTGAAGATGGTTTCGAAAGCCGATACACCCACGGCCCAAAAAGTGCTGTTCGCGTTGACCAAGCTCGTCAGGCTAAAGCTTTCGAATCCGCCGCCGAGCGAGATCGGAAAGGAAGGGTAGTAGGCCGCCATCGCCACACCGATTTGCGCGTTTGCAGAGGCCATCTGGCGCTCGGCCTCGGCGATGTCGGGGCGGCGCTCGAGCAGATCCGAGGGCACGCCGGATGGAATGGCGGGCAGCCGGGCAGAAATTTCGCTGAACGGCAGCCGGAATGTGGGAGCGGGCTGGCCGATCAATACGGCGATTGCATCCTCATACTGAGCGCGCTGCTGGCGCAGCAGGATTGCCTGGGTGCGCGTTCCGTCGAGCAGCGTTTGCTCCTGAGCTACGTCCAATCCGGAAGCGACACCTCCTTGCTGGCGGTTCTCGACGAGTTGCAGACCTTTTTCGAACGAGGCGACGCTGCGGTCGAGTACAGCGATCTGCGCATCCAGTTGGCGCAACGTGAAGTAGTCCGCGCCCACTTCTGCCGCAATGGTGAGCCGCACATTGGCTAGATCGGCTCCGGAGGCCTGGTAGGAGGCCTGCAGCGATTGAATGTTGCGCCTGATGCCCCCAAAAAGGTCAGGCTCCCAAGTGACCGTGAAGGGAATCTCAAATGTGTTGCTGGTAAGCGGCACAGGAGCGGATAGCTGGTTGAATGGGCGATTGCCCGCGTCGGTGCCGCGGCTCGCGCCCAGATTTGTATTGGCTTGAGGATAGAGACCCGCGACCGCGATGCGTGCCTGCGCCCGCGCCTGTTCGAGCTTGGTGATCGCGACCTGGATGTCTTGGTTTGCGGCTACGGCCTGCACTTCGAGCGAATTCAATTCAGAATCGCCGAAGATCGTCCACCAATCACCTTTACCGAGCTGGTCGCTTGGCTCGCCTTGCCGCCAGGGGCCCTCGATTTTCCAGGTTGCGGCGACGGGCGCATCGGGCCGGTGGTAGTTGGGTCCCACCATGCATCCGGCCAGCCAAACTGCCGAGAGCGCGCAAGCACCCAGAAGAAGTTGGCGGAAATTCATGGCTTGTTTTTCTGCGAACTGCCTTCGGCGGGCTCAGGCTGGACGTGCACCTGTTCGCCTGGTTCGAGGTCATCCGCCGGGTTCACGACGATGGCGTCCTTTGGGTCGAGCCCGCCGAGTACCTCCACGATCGAGCCCAGATCGCGCCCGATGGCGACTGGCTTCAACTGGATGCGATTGTCCGACCCGACGACAGCGACCATGGTGCCCTCAGGCCGGAAGAGCAAAGCATTGATCGCCAGAGAAAGCCGGGGAACGCTCGTTTTCAGATCGAAGTGAACCTGCGCGTAGGCGCCCGGGAGGAGAATTCCCGAATGGTTTGGCACATCTACTTCCGTGTTCAGCGTCCGCGTAGACGCGTCAATGGAGTCCGCGGTGCGCGCGACTAGCCCGCAAAAGCTCTTGCCGGCAAACTCCTCAAGTTCCAGGCACGCTTGCATGCCCACGTGGATGGACGGCGCGTAAGTTTCCGGCACGGCCACAAACGCGCGTATCGGATCAATTTGCGCCAGGGTAAACAATGAGTTCGTGCCGCCGTTGCCCGCGTTGATCAGCATGCCGATATCGGTATTGCGCTGCGTGATGACGCCGGTGAAGGGCGCATAGACGCGCTTGAACGATTCGAGGTCTTCGAGCCGCCTGACGTTGGCCTCAGCGGATTGGACGGTGCTCTTCTTGGCGGCAAGGTCGCCGACGGCGTTGTCCACTTCCTGCTTGGACACCGAATCCGTCTTGATGAGGTCCTGATAGCGCGTGGCAGTCGTGTTCGAAAGGCCAAGGTTAGCCTGAGCGGTGACGAGATCGGCGCGGGCCTGCGCAAGCTGTTGATCAATTTCAGGGGTTTCGATCTCGGCGAGCAGTTCGCCTTTCGTCACTTTGCTGCCGATGTCCTTGTACCACTTGCTCAGATATCCGTTCGTTCTCGCGTATATGGGAGAAATGACAAAGGCCTGCAATGCTCCGGGCAAGATCAGATCCGATTGACCGCTCATCGGGACCGCATGGATCACCGAGACGTAGGGCACCGCGTCTTTCAGAGTCTGGTCAGCCAGGACATGATCGGCGTGCCGGCGGTGCATCAAACCATAAACGCCGAGGATGGCAAACAAGACGAATGCCACGAGCCAGAACAAAACCAGCCGCCAAGCTCCGCCTGTCGAAGCCGGCGCGCTCTCCCGCTCCGGGTCATTTTTCCGGCGATCGTTCTGTATTTCCGTCATGCTTTTCCTTCTCCTCAAATTGAGCGTCGAGGTCGCGTTGGTGCTCGACTTCAAACCTATGCTCAGCAGCCAGAGCGACTTCGCCGGGCTCCACGCCCGGCTTGTAGTTCCGGTGCACGATCATGAAAACGCAGGGCACAAAGAACAGAGTGGCAATCGTCGCGAAGGCCAGGCCGCCGATCACCGCACGGCCCAACGGCGCATTCTGCTCGCCGCCTTCGCCCAGGCTGAGCGCCATAGGGACCATGCCGATGACCATTGCAGCGGCGGTCATGATCACGGGGCGGATGCGGATATAACCGGCCTGGACGGCGGCTTCGAGCGAGCTTTTCCCTTCGTGCAATTGCTCGCGGGCGAAAGACACCATCAAGATGCTATTGGACGTGGCCACGCCCATGGCCATGATGGTGCCGGTGAGAGATGGGACGCTCAGGGTGGTTCGCGTCAACAGCAGCATCCAAAGGATTCCGGCCAGGGCGGCGGGCAAGGCGGTGATGATGATGAAGGGATCGAGCCAAGACTGAAAGTTCACGACGATTAAGAGATAGACCAGCAGAATGGCGACAAGCAAACCGCCGCCGAGTCCAATAAAGGATGAGTTCATCGTCTCTGCCTGGCCACGGATTTCAATATCGGTGCCACGGGGCAGCTTCGACCGAAAGTTATCCACCACTTTATTGACGTCGTCTTGCAGGCCACCGAGGTCGCGCGCCTGCACCGAGGCATAGACGTTCACCATCGGCTGCGCGTCGTAGTCGCTCATCTCCGCCGGGTTGGCGGTCAGATTGAACTGCGCAAGATTGCCCAGCAACTCCAGGCCGGAGGTCTTGGAAACAACCGGAATATTCTGGAGCGACTGCATCGTGTCAAATTTATATTGGGGAACCTGGACCGCTACGTTGTATTCGACGCCGGTCTTGGGATCCACCCAGAAGGAAGGGCTGGTCTGGAAGCTCGAACTGAGCGTCAGAAGCACACTTTGCGCCACGTCGTTTTGGCTGAGTCCCACGGACTGCGCGCGAGTGCGGTCAACGTTCAGAAAGAGCGCCGGGGTCGAGTACATCTGCTGAACGTGAACATCCGCGGCCCCCGGCAGAAGACCAATCTGATTGGCCATCTGCTGCGCGATCTGATAGTCCTTATTCAAATCGCGTCCGATAAGCTCCACATCGATCGGTGCGGGCACGCCGAAATTCAAAATCTGGCTGACGATGTCCGCGGGCTGAAAGAAGAATTGGGTGCCTGGGAATGCGGCGGCGAGCCGCTGACGTAGCTCGGCAATGTAGTGCGCGGTGGACAGCTTATGGTCCGGCTTCAATCCAATCAAAATTTCAGCATCGGAAGTTCCAATCGTACCGTTGTTGCTGTAAGACATGTTCAAGCTGCTGTAAGAGAGGCCGATGTTGTCCAGCACGTTCGCCAGTTCGCCAGGAGGGATTACCTGGCGGATGATCTGATCTATTTGATCGCACTCTCGCGCCGTTTCCTCGACCCGTAGCCCCACCCTCGCGCGTACGTGGAGACGAATCAGTCCAGCGTCCACACTCGGGAAAAAATCGCGCCCCAAAATAAAGACAACCGGGCCGGAGCCCAGGCAAAACAGCAGAAATAGAATGATGAACGTCCACGCATGTTCGAGACAGAAGTGTAGGGTTCGGCGATACCGTTGCCGCATGCGTTCGAAGCCGTGCACAAACCCACGCTGCGAGCGCGCGAAAATATTGTTGCCCTTGGCCTCTTCCTCGCCGCCGTGCCCGCGGAGCAGGTACATAGCCATCGTGGGCACCAACGTCCGCGAGAGCAGATAGGAAGCCAGCATGGCGAAGACCACCGCCTCGGCCAACGGGATAAATAAGAACTTGGCGACGCCCGTGAGAAAGAACATCGGCACGAACACGATGCATATGCAGATCGTGGAAACAAAGGCCGGTATGGCGATTTGCGACGCGCCATCGAGAATCGCGCGCACGGTCTCTTTCCCCTGGGCGAGGTTGCGATTGATATTTTCGATTTCGACGGTGGCGTCGTCCACCAGGATGCCGACGGCCAGCGCGAGCCCGCCGAGCGTCATGATATTGATGGTCTCGCCGAGAGCGCTGAGCACACAGATCGAAACGAGAATGGAGAGCGGAATCGAGATGGCGATAATCAGCGTGCTGCGCCAGTTTCCGAGGAAAAGAAGGATCATCAAGGCGGTGAGGCAGGCAGCGATTAACGCCTCGCGAACCACGCCCTGCACCGCGGCGCGGACAAATATGGACTGGTCAAACATCGGCGTCATTACGAGGTTCGATGGGAGGGTCGCCGCAACTTTCGGGAGCATGTCGTAAAGCCGCTTCACAATCTCGAGCGTCGAGGAGCCGCCGGTCTTGTAAATGCTCATCAGCACGCCGCGGCTGCCGTTCATCTTCACGATATTTGTCTGGGGCGAGAAGCCATCGCTGACGGTGGCGACGTCCCGCAAGTAAGTGGTCTGGCCGTTGACGGTCTTGATGGGCAGATCGTTCAATTCCGCGATCTTTAGCGGCGAGCCGTTCATATCCACTTCGTAGTCAATGGTGCCAAGTTTTGCGTCGCCCGATGGCAGGACCAGGTTTTGCACGCTGACGGCGCTGATGACATCCGCGGGCGAAAGCCCCTTCGACTGCAGCGCGGGAATATCCAAATTCACCGATACCTGGCGCTGCTTGCCGCCATAGGGATATGGCGTTGCCGATCCGGGTATTTCGGCGAGCCGGTTGCGGATGAAATTCACGCCAATATCGTTGAGTTGCTGTTCGGAAAGACCATTGCCGGTGAGGCCGAGCTGCAGGATCGGCACGGTGGAAGCCGAATAGGTGATGATCAGGGGCGGATTTGTGCCGGGCGGCATCCCGCGAATGGCCGTCTGCGAGATTGCCGTCACTTGCGAAATGGCCAGATTCACGCTGGCCCCGGGCTGAAAGAAGACTTTGATGATGGAGCGGCCGTTGACCGTTTGCGACTCAATGTGCTCGATGTTGTCTACCGTTGTCGTCAGAGTGCGTTCGAAGGACGAGACAATCCGGTGCTCCATTTCGATCGCGGGCAGGCCTGCGTAGTTCCAGATAACGCTGATGACCGGGATGTTGATTTCGGGAAAGATATCAGTTGGGGTTTTCCAAATGACGAGCGGACTCAGCAGCAAAATGACCATCGCGAAAACGATGAAGGTATAAGGGCGCCTGAGTGCGAGTTTGACTATCCACATAAAGGTGTTCTGGGCAATTCGAGTGCAATCCGTGCGCGAAGGGGCAGCGGATCACACGTATACCAATGTCCGTGCGCTAAATTGGATGCCGCGAAGACGTTCCAGTCACGCGCGGCCCCGGTGCTATATAGGGAGACGTACTGGGCCCGCCGGCAGTTTCTATTGTCGCACGGGAGGCAAGGGAAAGAGTTCATAGCTCAGGCGTTAGGGCTTGCCGAGCCTCGCTCGGTTCGCTTATGCGCTTGATGCCATCGGGGAAGCGGATGTTAAACTCTCCGCGCGTCGCATGGGAGGGGAAAAGGTGATCTTCGGTCAGCAAGGAACGCGGCAGCGAGCGGGCACACCCGTTGAGCTCCAATGGAAGCCGGACGGCAGCAAGCGTGACCGCGTGGGCCGCCGATGGCGGTTGATGTGGATTCTGGCGATTGGCGTGACCTTGGTGTGCTTACGGGGTGCGCGTTCCGCCCAGACACCGCAGGCGCCTCCGGAAGCGTATTCGAATCTGCGCTGGCGCTTGATCGGGCCGTTTCGAGGCGGGCGCGTCACGTCCGTAACGGGTATTCCCGGAGACCACTCGACCTACTACGCGGGTACTCCGGGCGGAGGTCTTTGGAAGACAACGGACGGGGGGCAGGTGTGGAAGCCGATCTTCGACTCGGTTGAGGTTGCGTCGGTCGGCGCCGTAGCGGTGGCGGCAAGCGACGCCAACAGAGTGTATGTAGGAACCGGGGAGCAGACGCCGGGTGACGGCGTCTGGCGATCGGACGATGCAGGTGCGACGTGGACGAATATCGGCTTGCGCGACACGCAGTTTATCTCGACTGTACTGGTGAACCCGAATGACCCGGACACGTTGTTGGTCGCTGCCCTGGGCGGTCGCGCGCCGGGAGAAAACCGCGGCGTTTTCAAGACCACCGATGGCGGCCGCATCTGGCGGAAGGTGCTTTACAAGGACGAGCAGAGCGGCGTGGTGGACATGAGCCGCGATCCCGTTGCGCCCAATATTGTATTCGCCGCATTTGAATCGGGCGTCTTTGGACGCGCGCAAATAGGGACCGAGCACGGCATCTACAAGTCCATTGATGGCGGCGAAACGTGGGAACCGCTGAACGGCCAGGGTCTGCCTGCCTCCAATTTGGGACGCATTGGGATTGTGGCTGCCGCGGGCTCCGGCGGGCGCCGTGTGTACGCTATTGTGAATCAAGGCTTTTTCCGGTCGGATGACACTGGACAAACCTGGCAGCGCGCAACGTCCGATCCACGGATCGTCAGCACGAACTACTTCGGAAGGGTATTTGCGAATCCACGCAATCCCGATGACGTTTTCATCGGCCAGACTTCGATGTACCGCTCGACCGATGGCGGGCACACCTGGAAACCGTTCGACGGCGCTCCGAGCGGAGACGACTTCCACGTGATCTGGATCAGCCCGGAGAATTCGAAATATATGATTCTGGGCGTGGATCAAGGCGCGATCATCAGCGAGGACGGCGGCAGCACGTGGAGCTCCTGGTACAACCAGCCGACTGGCCAGCTCTACCATGTCTCGACGGACAACCAGTTTCCGTACAACGTCTACGCTGCACAGCAGGATAGCGGTACCGTCGGCATCCCCAGCCGCAGCGACTATGGTGAGATCACGGACAGCGAACGATTCTCCGTTGACGGATTCGAAGCGGCCTATATCGCGCCTGATCCGGCAAATCCGAACATCGTGTATTCGGGTGGTTGGTACAACACCATCGTCCGCTACGATCGAACGACAGGACAGTTCGCCACGGTATTCGTTCGTGGCGATAAGTACCGCACCGCCGGCATGGCGCCGATTATGTATGCGCCGCAGGATGCGCGCACACTTTATCTGGGCACTCAATATCTGCTGAAATCCACCGACGGCGGGATGAGTTGGCAGCAAGCTAGCCCCGATCTTACCGAAGGTTCGACGCCTGCCGAGGAACAGAACGCCAATCAAAGCGGGGCGGCGAATCGTGCCCGCAATGCCGCGATCAGCATGCTGTCTTTTTCGGCAGCGAGCGCGGGGGTGATCTGGGCAGGCACGACGAACGGGCGCATCCAGATGACGCGGAATGCGGGCAAGAGTTGGCAAGATGTTACGCCGAAAGATTTTCCTGTGGTTACTTCGATCAGCATTCTTGACGCTTCGCACTTTGATGCGAGTACGGCGTATGCGGCGATCAATGCGTTTCAAAGCTCAGAGCCATTGATCTATCGCACGCATGATGGCGGCAAAAGCTGGCAGAAGATCGTCACGGGCCTGCCTACAAGCGGTCCGACGGCCGGCATAGCGCGCTTCGTGCGTGAGGATTCGGTGCGAAAAGGGCTGCTGTATGCGGGAACCGAGACGAGTGTGTGGGTGTCGCTCGACGACGGTGACCACTGGCAATCGTTGCAGCTCAATCTGCCGGCGAGCTCGATGCGCGACCTTACCGTTCACGGGGACGATCTGGTGCTGGCAACGTATGGCCGATCCATCTACATCCTGGATGACGTCACGCCGCTGCGGCAGATCAATTCGAATACCATCGGCCCTGCGGCCTACTTCTATAAGCCTGCCGATGCCACTCGCGCGCGGTGGGACAACAATCAGGACACGCCGTTGCCCATGGACGTGCCCGCCGGGAAGAATCCGCCGGACGGGGCGATTCTCGACTACAACCTCCAGTCGGCGCCGGGCGATGCAACCATTGAAATCACAGACGCGCGCGGCAATGTCGTACGACATTTCGGCACCATCGAACCGGCGGCGCCCGCTTTCCCCAACGTGCCCGACTACTGGTTTGCACCGCCGGCAGTCGTTTCGAAATCGGCGGGCGCTCAACGGTTTGTTTGGGATCTGCGCTACGCCGATCCGCTGGTGCTGCCTTACAACTACTATGGCAACCTGATTGATTACACGGAATACACGCTCGCCGACCACGCCATTCCCGGTGAAACGCCGCGCAGACAGCCGGTAGGTCCGCTGGTCGTGCCCGGGAGCTACACGGTGACTTTGACGGTGGACGGGCATGCGTATAAGCAGCAAGTGACGGTGCGGCTCGATCCTCGCGTCCATACCTCCCAGGCCGATCTGGAGGCGCAACTTGACTGGGCGCAGAAGCTAACCCGCGCGCTGGCTGCTACGCATGATGTGTTTCTGCAAGCGCATGCGTTGCAAGGGGCAATCGCGCAGGACCAGATGGAAGCTCCGCGGGGGCAGCCCGCGAGCGGTCTGGCCGATACGTTCAAGTCGTTGACGGACCAAGTGGCCGCCATCGCGGAGGGAACGCGTGTGGCGCCGGGAGTTGGTCCCGAAAATCGCGATCTCTCGCGAATCTATACGATGGTGGAAAGCGGCGACATTCGTCCTTCGGACACGGCCAAAGAAGCTGCGGAGGCAAGCTGCGGGCAAGTGGAGAAACGCTTGGCGGCGTGGCGCCTGCTCAACACCCAAGCGTTGCCGGGAATCAATTCGCAGCTCGCAGCGCAGAACTTGGCTGCGTTGCCCATCGTGACGACGTTCCCGGCCGATTCTCCGTGCGGCAAATAAAGCCTTTCTCGAGGCCCGAGCGGTGGGCCTGGTAGCGAACCTCTGCGTGAATCGGGGGCCGGCATCATGTTTGGCCTGAGCTACCTCTTCTATCCGTGGGGATACATCGTGCAGATCGTGGCGCTGGTGCACTTCTTCCGCCGGCGTCCCGAGGGCTATTGGCTCTTGATTATTTTTCTTGGCGGATTTATTGGTTCGGCGGTGTACATCATCGCCGAAGTAATTCCGGACGCAGTGCTGCTGCGCGGAACGGTGCAGGGCTTTGGGCGGAAGTCGCGAATCCGGCAGATCCAAGCGGCGATTGTTGACAACCCCTCAGCCGCCAATTTCGAAGAGCTCGGCGAGCTGTACTGGGATCAAAAAGAATACGCTCCAGCGCGGGAAGCATTCGACCGTGCGATCGCCACGCGCAGCGATTCACCGCACATGTTCTACCGGCGAGCGCTTTGCGCCTTCGAGCTGGGGGATTATCCCGCGGCGATAGCGGATTTGGAGCCCCTGCTCCGGGCCGATGCGAAATTCGATCACTACCGTGCGGCCGCGGTCCTCGCACGCGCCTACGGCTCGATCGGCCGAAAGGAAGAGGCGCTCGCGCTCTACGCGCAAGCCATGCAGTATTTGACGACTCCGGAGGACCTCTACCGTTACGCGGCCTTTTTGGAATCGCAGGATCGGCGTGAAGAAGCGCGGCACTGGGCGGTGCAGCTCATGGAGAAGAAGCGCACCTTGCCGCGGTACATGCAGCGCATCGAGCGCCCGTGGTTCAGGAAAGGCAAATCTTTGCTCAAGGCGCGCTCCGCTCGAGCCTGACGAAATGCGCGAACGATTCCCGGCAAAATGAATCGTCCGGGAACGCCGCCGAGCCTAGCGGAGGACGGTGAGAGTAATTGTGGTGGTGTGGCTTAAGCTTCCCGACGTGCCGTGAATCGTCACGGTGAACGTTCCTGTAATCGCCGAACTGCTTGCCGTCAGCTTCAGCGTGCTCGTGCGGCCGGTGGTGCTGGGACTGAAGGACCCCGTCACGCCACTGGGCAAAACCGATGCGGACAGGTTGACGTTGCCGCTGAAACCATTCAGTGGGCTCACCGCGATGGTGCTCGTGCCGCTCGATCCCTGCTTGATGCTCACGCTACTCGGCGAAGCCGACAGCGTGTAATCGGTGGCGACACCGGTATTTACCGTCAGAATCACCGAGACTGAATTTACCAGGCTGCCCGATGTGCCCGTGATCGTCACCGTGGAGGTTCCCAGGGTTGCTGTGCTGCTCGCCGTGAGCGTAAGCACCGCCGACGTCCCTCCCCCGCTCCAGGCGGAGCTCACACCGTTGGGCAAGGGCGAAAGAGACACAGAAACTGAGCCGGCAAAACCGTTTACCGGAACAAGGGTAATCGTGGTCGAAGCGCCGATGTTCCCTTGCGCAATCGCGATAGCGGTTGGCGAAGCTGTGAGAGAAAAGTTTGGCGCTGACGAAGCATTTACGGTCAGACTGATCGTAACTGTTTGCGTCAACCCGCCGGACACACCCGTAATCATGATGGATGATGTTCCGATAGTTGCCGAACTGCTTGCGGTCAAGGTCAGCGTGCTAGTGGTGGTCGCGCTCGCCGGGCTAAAGGATGCGGTCACACCGCTGGGCAAGCCTGAAGCGGAAAGTCCGACGCTGCCGCTGAATCCGTTTTGAGGCGTAATCGTGATTGTGCTCCCGCCCGCGGCGCCGCCCTGCGTGATAGCAACGCTGGCCGGAGACGCGGATAGAGCGAAACTCGGCGCCGGGTTCACAGTGAGCGTGACGGACGCTGTCTTTGTGAGGCTGCCCGAAACTCCAGTAATTGTCACGGTGGTTGTTCCGGTGGCGGCTGTACTGCTGGCGATCAATGTCAAGGAGCTGCTGCTCGTTGTGACCGCAGGGTTGAACGTCGCGGTCACACCGGATGGCAGGCCGGACGCAGACAAAGTGACGTTTCCGCTAAATCCGTTTTGGGGAGTGAGCGTGACAGTGGTCCCGGCTCCGCTGCCGCCGCGCGTGAGGGTTAGGGCTGTCGGCGACGCAGAAAGCGTGAAGGTAGGCGTCGGCGCTGCGTTTACGGTCAGGCTCACCGTGGCAGTCTGAGTTAGTGCGCCCGATATCCCCGTGATCGTGACGGTTGAGCTTCCTGTAGCAGCTGTGCTGCTCGCCGTCAGAGTCAATACGCTTGACGTCGTTGCGCTTGCTGGGCTGAAGGCGGCGGTCACGCCGCTGGGAAGGCCCGATGCGGACAGTGCGACGCTGCCGGTGAACCCATTTTGCGGGGCGATTGTAATGGTGCTAGTCCCGGCGGCAGCTCCTTGCGTCACGGTGACGCTGGAGGGTGCGGCGGTAAGAGTAAAGTTTTGCACGGCTGCGGCATTTACGGTCAGCGCCAGCGTGGCCGTGTTTATCAGGCTCCCCGATGTGCCCGTGATCGTTACGGTGACAGTGCCGGTGGCGGCGGAGCTGCTGGCCGTCAGAGTCAGTACGCTCGACGTCGTTGCGCTTGCTGGGCTGAAGGCGGCGGTCACGCCGCTGGGAAGGCCCGATGCGGACAGTGCGACGCTGCCGGTGAACCCGTTTTGCGGGGCGATTGTAATGGTGCTAGTCCCGGCGGCAGCTCCTTGCGTCACGGTGACGCTGGAGGGTGCCGCGGTAAGAGTAAAGTTTTGCACGGCCGCGGCATTCACAATCAGCGCCAGCGTGGCCGTATTTGTCAGGGTGCCCGACGTGCCCGTGATCGTTACAGTGACGGCACCGGTGGCGGCGGAGCTGCTGGCCGTCAGAGTCAATACGCTTGATGTTGTGGCACTGGCTGGGCTGAAGGACGCGGTCACGCCGCTGGGAAGGCCCGATGCGGACAGCACGACGCTGCCGGTAAACCCATTCTGCGGGGTGATCGTAATGGTGCTAGTCCCGGCAGCTCCTTGTGTGACCGTTGCGCTTGTGGGTGATGCGGAGAGGGTGAAATTCGGCGATAGAGATCCAGTGGGCCAGTTATTGACCAGGTTGGCGGCATTTACCGTTCCGATTCCAGTCGCAAAGTCCCAGCCCGTGGTGGCCTTGAATGCAGGGCTATAACTGTTGCTGGAGGTGGAGAGAACGCCATACCTGCCTGCGGGATCGTAACAATTGAGGCTGCCCGTGCAGTTCACGACGTTGTCGCCCTGTGTCACGTCGTAGAAAACACAGCTGTTGGCTGTGCCGTTGCCCAATGTGGAGTTGCACGTGTTGTTCCCGGTCGGGCCGTATTCGCTAGCGGCCAAGCTGTAATAGGTGGGTGCGGGGTTTCCCTGGCGCGAACCGGTTTGCTGATTCACCAAAGCTTGAACTCCGGCCATGATGGGCGCGGCAAAGGACGTGCCGCCGGCAGCTGACCACCCGCTTGGGCTGCCCACACAAGGCGTTCCGGAGTTTCCTGTGTCAGAATCACAGAACACGTAGTAATGGCCCCAGATTCCCGTCGCGGCGAATAGCGACACGTCAGGAATATCGCGCACGCCGTCGTTCGGGTTGCCAACGATGGCTTGCCAAGACGGCTTTGGATATCCGGCACAGCTGCCACCGGACGTTCCCGTCGCGCAAGCGCTCGGGCCGCCGCTCCCGGCAAACGTCGTAATGTTGTACCCTGCCGCATTGCAGTAGCTATTCGCGCCATACGTTGAGCTGTATCCAACGAAGGTAGCTACCAAGGAGCTAGCGCAGGAATCGTCCCAGGGAATCTCTGGAACGTAGGATAGCGCCGAGCCATAGGTAGCGGAGTTGGTGAGACTCCAATAGTTGGCGTTCGTGCCGGCGTACGTGTCCCCAAAATCTGTCCCACCCACCGCGACGTTATATGGGGTGGACGCAAATCCGCTTATGCCGATGCCATTGGTCGCATTGGATTGATCTTCGTTGCAACCCGCAGCGCCCGCATCACCGGCGGCCGCGAATACCGAGATACCCTCGGTCACGGCCTGCGCGTACACAGCGCTGTAGGCAGCATTGGCAGTTTCGCCGAGAGCGGCTTCGCATTCGCCGTAACTGATACTGATCACCGCCGGCGGCATCGTCTTGCCGTTTACAAGATTCTGTATGGCAATTAGCCCGCCGAATGTGGAGGTATCGCCGCAGGAGACAAGCTCGATGGCCGCGCTGGGAGCCGCGGCGCTTGAGTATTCGGCGTCGAGGATCGCTTCCCCGTCATCGCCATTCAGGGGAGGATTGGTGCAATTATTCTGGCCGGTGGCGGGCGCAGGGTGAACTTGTGTAAAGGATCCCGATGTGTATCCGGAGAGGCCGAACGCGGATCGAAACGTCGTCCAATCCGCCGTGCTGTAAACATTGGTGTCTTCGACCACTACAATGGTTTGTCCCTGGCCCGAGACGCTTGCATTGAATAGAGGATTCAGGTTGTAAATCGTCGCCAGATCGGGGGGAGTAACCGCCCACTGCGTGGCGTTGCCGGAACTGAAAGTATAGTTCGCCCGCATGGTGTGCATCGCGTGCGGCATGAAGTCGTGCAATGAGACGATACCGGCCACCGCAGGGGCGAGCGCGGCCGGGATCTCGGGATCGCGGATGTTCGCGATGTGCTTGACGCCGTTGACTTCGAGATTGTGAATCTCAGTCCGGAATGCCTCACGCACTTGTCCCGCGGTGCCCGAGAAATCGATGACCGTGCCGTTGGTGTAGACCACGTTGACCGTGAATCCGTGGGACTGAAGCCAGCGTGTGATCGTGTCGAGATCTTCCTCGGCAAGTCCGAATCTCTGGCCAAATTCCTGCGCGCCAATCCATTGGTGGAAATTCGGAGATTTGGCATTCTGAAGATCGCTAATGAATTGCTGAAGCTCCTGCTCCTGCGCGGGCGATCTCTTCAGTTGGAGCAGCATGTGCTCCATCGCGAAATCCTCAGCGACCTGGCCCCGGTCGTTCAGAGGATTGGCCTCCCGGCGCGTGTTGCCCTTGAGCGCGACTCGGTTTTCTTCGTTAATGCTCTGTGTGATCTGGGGACGCTGGGGATTTCGCGACTCGACCTGCGCGCGAACCGAGGCAGTAAAGCAGAACAAGGCCAACAGACCAGCGGCGCTGGCGGCGAACCCGGGCTTTCGGAACATCGCTGTCCTCTGGGAAGGCAGATTTTTGTTACGACGGCGCTCAAACGCCGGCTGTTCTCCGCAAGCCAATACTTGCCGCGCCAAGCCCGAATGTTAGGGACGAACTTCCGGTTGGAAATGAATTGTACGGGCGGGGAAGTAAGCGCGTCAAACGAAAAGCGATAGGACCAGCGTGGCCAAATCGTAGTGGGAGTACTGGGCGTCATGTGCACGGCTCGGCCGGTCTCGCGCATTTCAAATCCAGCCGGAGGCGGGTGCGTTTTCGAAACACCGGCGGAAACGAAGAAGAATTTTGACGCTGATCCCGTCTATCATTTGAGCATCTGAACGTCGTTTCCTGACCTGGAGGCGCTGACTTGAAGACCGTTTTCTTGACGCTGCTTTGGCCGTTGGCTGTCGCTGCGGGGTTGAGCTCTCTTTGCCGCCAGGCATCGGCCGAGCCGCCGCAAACGACCAAATTGCTGCTTTCGAATTGCTCGATAGACAACGAAATCTCCGTGGCGAATCGCAATGCGATTGATCAAGCGGCTACAAAATTCGTGCAAGATCTGACGGGCGCCAATCCTGCAGGTGCATATGCCGCGATGACTCCCGAAGCCAAGAAGAAGATGACCGCCGAGAAGTTTACGGTGATGGCCCACGAACGCATTCAATCAGCCGGTCCGTTCAAGAACTTGCACGTGGCGCACACTTATTTCGTCAAGATCGCCAGCAAGGGAACGCAGCAGCAGGTGGCGTGCGGTGATACTACGAAGCCGGAGCAATGGGCAAATGTCGCCGCCAAGGCGATTCCAAGACAAGCACACGCCATCGTCGAGGGCCAAACGGCGAGCGGATCGCGGGCGTTTACGCTGTGGCTGATTCCGGAGCAGAAGAGCTGGCACGTGCAGGACTTTCAACTGGGCGTCGAATCGTTGGCTGGCAAGCAGGCGCATGATCTTTGGGACCTGGCGCGCGCTGAAGAGCAGCAAAACCATGATTTCAACGCCTACATGCTTTATGTGACGGCGCTGCAACTGGCTTGGCGTGGGCCGAATCTCGAGCTTGGCGTCCATGCGGAGATTCAGAAAGAGATGCAGGCTGCGCAGAAGCCCAAAGACTTAAAAGAACAGGCAGGTTTCAATTGGGAATCGGACAACTCTGCGTTCAAAGTTGTGAGCATGGGGCCGATCGCCTCGGACGGGAAAATGTATTTGCAGATTAGCCAGGAACTGCCGCCATGGACGGAGGACAAGGACGCCGACAGCCGGAACCGCGCCCTCGCTGGGGCGTTTGCGAAATTGTATCCGGAGTACCGCGATGTTTTTGCAGGGTTGGCGGTTGAGGCTCACGGGCACGGAACCACGCTCAAATACCGGACGCTGATTCCCAATTAAATGGATTCGGAATGCTGGCGCGGCACAACGATCTATCGTGCTGCGGGGGGGGGGCGCGCTTCCCGGCTATTGCTTTAGAAGATCGTCGAGGTATTGCTTGAGAATGGAGTAGCTGATGGCGCCGGGCGGCAATGCCACGCGTTGTCCCTTGTGCGTAACGAACAGGCTCGGCGTACTGTGCACGCCGCGCTCCTTGCCGAGCGTGATGTCCTGTGCGATCGCCTCCTGAATCTCTGGCCGGTTTGCGAATTCACGGACCCTCTTCATGTCGACCGGGCTTAGCACCGAGGCGACTACGTCCTCGATCTTGCCGTCGGCGCCCCAATCAGCCTGCTTTGTAAAGAGCGCAAACTCAACCTTTTCAAATTTTCCGACAAGGGCCGCGGCATTTGCCCATCGCGCGGCTTCCCGGGCGTAAGGATGCTCGCCTTCCAGCGGGAAATCGTGATGAACCAGATACACCTTGCCCGATACAACGTAATCGTCAATCACTTTGGCCGTTGTATTCAGAAAGAGGATGCGGCAGCCCGGGCATTGAAAATCGGTGAAATCCTCGACGATGATCGGAGCGTTCTTATCGCCGAGCGATTTCGCGAAGGCGATCAGTTCGGGAGTGATCTTGGATTGAGGATTGACGGGCGGTTTTGCGGTGATGCTCGCGACTGCCAATAGTGCCGCGATGGAAACTTTCGCCAGCTTATGCATGCGCCCCCGCAGTCCAGGGCCACTTACCATGCACACAAGCTGACGGCCCATCTGTCGTTCCGATAAGCGCATATATGTCAATTATATGAGAAGCAGCCAACGCGATCTATCTTTTCTTGCGGGCGATGGAGAGTTTTGCGGAAGTGAAAAGCATTGTTCGCGGCGGGTATTTGGCGAGCGGCCCAACGGAACCGTTTATTCAGAAGGTCTCGCATGATCGGAGCGTCACGCAGGTGGCGAGTCTTTTGGGAGCAAATGGATAAATGGAACCAGCCGTTGGGAAAACTGGTCTCGGCGTCTGCTGGATAGAAAGGGCGGCGCATGGTCGCCGACGATGATGAATTCGGTCGGAGGCAGTCGAGCGTCTGTGCTCAAGTTTGCGATGGCTGAATTGACTTTGTAGACCAGCGCCATCCAATCGCAAATTGCCACGTCGGGATTCGGGGCGGTACCTGACCCGCACGCCAGAATCGTGGAAGTTTCTACTGAGATCTGGATCGGAAGATGAGAGTTCAGCGTTATCCAATAAAAGCACTGCAGTTTGCCGCAACAGGAAGAATTCGACAAACGGCCTAAGAAGCTGGCAATGTCAGAGTCGCAAATCCCCGGAATTGCCCCCCCCCCAGCGGTGGAACGCAGAAGTAGGCCTGAGACTGTTGCATCTCTGCGGTGAGCGAGCGGCCTACTCTACGCTTCGGGATTGAGCGCCAGCACCGCCGCCTCCCCAAATGAGTGCCGCACCGAGAAGAAAGCCGAAGTTAGATGCGGCGGCAACTGCTCCGTTGCTGATCTCAAGAAACGCAATTTCCTGCCGCGGAGAAGAAATTCTAGTGCAGCCGTTGAGTCTACGCTTCCTTTGGCCTCCTAATTCTTCGGCAGATGACTGCGGTTTCATCTCGCTCTGCTCAAACGAGACAACCGGGTAGGAAAGTTTACCTCCCAGCGCAGTAAGAGCCGCCAACACAGCCCTAGGAGGCACAACGAAGTGCCAATAATTGCCAAGTGCACCGTGGCTGGCAACGCCTGCAGAAGGGACCAAGCAACGGTGCACAACGCAATGCCAAACGACCAAACAATCAGGTCAGTTTGCCACTTAGAGAGTCCAGCGGCCTGCAGTCGCAACGCAAGATGGTCCGAGCTACCTCTCCAGACGGGAACGCCCTTGCGGATTCGTATCGCAATGAGGAAGGTTAGCTCGAAGAGGGGCACACCCACGACAAATAACATCGCTGCAAAGTCGGATGGATGTGGGTTCTGGGGGACACCCTTGACCGTAAACCAGGCTAGCAGGAAACCTATTACTTGACTCCCTGCTTCGCCCAAGAAGATTCGCGCGGGCGGCAAGTTAATTGGAATCAACCACGTCTGGTGGGACCTGCGATACGAACCAACAAAGCAAATCAAGCTGAAGACCAGCTCGATGTATGCGCCCGACGTCACGGTGGGCGCCGAAGGCTGGCGCGAAGCTCAAG
>Ga0182024_10010893_pt1 | contig 18412 bp, 16 predicted proteins | sample P32metaG_FD_120480 | JGI IMG/M metagenome (GOLD analysis project Ga0182024, IMG submission 120480) | Permafrost microbial communities from Stordalen Mire, Sweden - P3-2 metaG (Illumina Assembly) | ecosystem: Environmental > Terrestrial > Soil > Wetlands > Permafrost | place: Sweden: Stordalen... | reverse complement strand
TTTGTTTGGAGGTTCACTATGGCGGATAAACCGAATCCGAGTGCGCCGTGTCCCTGCGGTTCCGGAAAGCCTTATCGGGACTGCTGCGGAAAGGACAGCAAATAACGTCTCCTTCCCCAATCCGGCAGGGTCGGTCGCCGCAACGTCCTCCCCCCGTTTGCGGCGCTGATCCTGCCGGATGTCTTTTTATCTAGTCGTTGTCGCCAATCTCGGGAGAGCAACCATGCCCACCAGGAAATCGAGCGGTCGGAAGTATTCCAAAAAGGCCGGCAAAGCGGTTGAACGAGAGATGCGCGCGATGAAACGGGGAACGCTCAAATCCGGCAGCTCGGGCAAAAAGGTCAAGAGCCGGAAGCAGGCTATCGCGATTGGCCTCTCCGAAGCTCGCAAGGCGGGCGCCAAAGTTCCGAAAAAGAAATCCTAGCCGCAGAATTCCTCATCGTATTTCTCTCTGCCGCTCAGCCGCTTATTGGCTTTCTCCCAATCATGATCATGAGCTGGGAACTGGCTCGGAGCCGTCGCCGATTGTAGTCGCCAAAAAAACCTCGATCTCGAAACCGGTGTGCAGGAACAGCAGCCGTAGCTCCCGTGGGAAATACACGTGGCTTTCAAAGTCGTCGATGTAGGACTCGATAAGACTCTTGCGATGGTATTTTTCGTAAAGAAAGCGGATCTATGCGCGCTGCTCATACGGCAGATAGCTTACAGTCCGCCGCCGTATGAGCCTGATCTTCCGAGGCTCGTCAGTCACGTCGCGATCGATCGCGACCACTGCGCGCGGTGGATTTGCGAATGAGTCTGCGTAGGCCGAAAAGTTCGGCATAGTACTCTCGACGACAAATCTTCCTCCTGGCGCCAGGTTGTGAAAAGCCCGTCGCCACACGTCCAGTTGATCTTGCAGTTCGAGCAAGTGAGTTATCGAGGCGCACGGCACGACTATCAGGTCGAACGCTTCGCGGGTGTGCCATTTGCGCATGTCGCCATGCACCAGCCTGAGTCTCTTGCGCGCAGCCGCCGGCAGCTGCGTGGCCTTGTCACGCGCCTGCTTGAGCATATTCGCTTCGCTGTCCAGCCCGACCACGGAAAGCCCGAGCGCGCACCTTCCTGGGCCCAGGGGACCGTTATTCTACCGGTGCCGCACGCGAGCTCGAGGACCGCTTTCGGCCGCAGGCCCCTGGCGAGGCCGACGTAGAATGCGACGTCCTCTTCATCCCCGACGTGCTCGATACGTATTCATCAGGCCGTCGATAGAGCTCAGTCATATTGGAGCAATCCTGCGAAAGGCCGTTTCTATAGGTAAATATTTCCCGCGAACGGTCGTGTTTTGACCCGATTTATCTGCACAATTTATTGGCGCACTTCCTGCTATTTAAGCATTTATCGATTCGTTGAAGGAACGAAGATTGAATCTAAAAGAGGACAGAAACAAATGCGTTATGCGATTGCATGGCTTCTCGGCGTTCCAGCTTCGATCATCGTCATTTGGTTCGTGCTGGGCCATCTGCTCTAAACCCTAACCCTGGTCATCTGAGTATAGATGACCCCGCGACTTAGGCCGCGGCAAACCACACGCAGGATAGACAGTTATGAACCTCGTACTCTTAGTCTTACTGGTCGTTCTCTTAATCGGCGCGTTGCCTGCATGGCCGTATAGCGTAGGCTGGGGCTACTACCCGAGCGGCGCACTTGGCACCGTCCTGATCATAGTTCTGGTCCTGGCGTTGCTTGGACGCGTATAACGCTCCTTCAAAAGCAGTCGGCGATGACCGTCAGTAGAACTCATCTACTGACGGTTCATCACCATGCCCGCGCCGATCAGTAGAACGCCAAGCACCATCGCTCCTCCGCTGACAATCGGCGGGATGAAATGGGGCTCTTCGGTCCGGGCCTGAACCTTCAAGTCGCCAAGCTTCACTACATCTTTGGTTTCCTCGGTATTGAAGGACGGCATCGCGAATGCGATCAGTCCTACTAACGCGAGAATCGCGCCAAAAAGTACGATAGCTTTCATCTTAATATTCCTCCGTAAGGTCTCGACAAAGAAAAAGGCCCGAAAAAACCGGGCGAGCGTGAGGCCCGCGGGGTGTTGGCGGCGGTGTGTTATTCGTTTCGCGCTCAGGCGCCCATCCCACCCTTCGTGCTCTTGAAGGGGTAAGGTGTTGGTTTCCGCTAGGTGCCCAGCGAATAAGCAAGGCAAATGCCACTGGGACTGCCTGAACAACGGCGTTTTGCACGCATTTGAAGCATTAGCGGGCGGGAACCATGTAATTTTTTGCTACCGCCAGTAACAAATTCCCGGCGAATGAGGCCGCGCAGTGATTGCGGAGCGGCGCGGCGCAGACTAGAAAAAGTGGTCCAAAGAGCGTGAAAATCAGCATGCCGGCAAATCGACTGAGGCGGAGCCTCACCACCACAATCGTGGTCCCGGCCATCCTGATGGCGCTGGCGGCCATCGTTTTGCTCTGGCAATTCGATCGCCAGATGAACGAAACGGATTGGGTCGAGCATACGGATCAGGTGATGCTTCAGGCAGAAACCGCAAAAGCCGAGTTTCTGTCCGCACAGACCTCGCTCAGGCGTTTCCTGCTTTCTGCAGATCCACTCAACCGCGGTCCAATCCAGGCACATTGGAACAACAGCCAGGAAATCGTCAAAAAGCTTGGCACGCTCGTATCCGACAATCCAAGCGAGGAACAGCGTATTGTAGCCCTCAACGGCCTCGAGAATCAGTGGTTCGAGGCAGTGAGGGGCGCAGATCAGAACTCCGATTCCGAGAAACGCGAGCTTGCCGCGCGTAGGGCCGCGATCGGAAGCAAAGTCCTGGCTGAGTTCGATGCGATCTCTGCCGCCGAGCAAGAGTTGCGGGTAGCCAGGGACGCGCGGCGGGATTTGCAATACAGCTTCGCGAAGTGGGGCATCCCTATCGCCGCGTTGATCCTGGTGGCGGGGCTGACGTTCGTGGCGTGGAGAGAAATCCGAAGCGCGAGTGATACCTTCGCGGTTGCGTTGAAAGATGCCGAAGCGGCAAATCAGGCGAAGACGAATTTTCTCGCCGTGATCTCACACGAGTTGCGCAACCCGCTCAATTCGATCCTGCTCTGGTGCAACGCGCTGATGTCGAGCGGGACACTCGAAGGCAAAATCGATCAAGGCGTCAACGCAATCTGGCGCGCCGCCAAGGCGCAAGCGCAGCTAATCGAGGATCTGCTGGACATCTCGAGGATCGAAAGCGGGCAGATGCGATTCGACGTGCAACCGACCAATCCCGCGGAGGTCGTGCGGGCGGCGGTTGACAGCATGAGTCCTGCCGCTGATGCGAAATCCATCGCGATACAGGTCGTGCTCGATCCTCGCGCGACCGCAATCATGGGCGACGCACAACGGCTTCAGCAGGCGGTGTGGAATCTGCTGTCCAACGCGATCAAGTTCACGCCAAAGGGCGGCAAGGTTCAGGTGCGCCTCGAGCGAATCAATTCGCACCTCGAAATTGTCGTCGCCGATAACGGCCAGGGAATCGACAAGCGCTCAATCGAAAACGTTTTCGAACGCTTCTGGCAGGCCACCGGCCCCGACGGTGGAGAGCGCGGGATGGGCCTGGGTCTTTCGATCGTCAGGCACATCGTAAATCTTCACGGCGGCACGGTTACCGCCCACAGCGACGGCCTGGGAATGGGCAGTGTTTTCATAATCCGTCTTCCGCTTCCCGTTACCACTGCCGGTTTGACGAGTCCCGCGCGCCGGCATCCTACCGTGACGCCCATCGCGCAGAGCGCTCGCATTCCGCGTCTGGAAAGTATTTCCGCGCTCGTGGTCGACGACGATCCGGAGACCCGCGAAGCGCTACGGTCATTGCTCACATCGGTGGGCGCCAGCGTCAAAACGGTGGAAACCGTCGAGAGCGCGATCGCCGCGCTGGCTGAATCGAATCCCGACGTGCTGATCTCCGACCTCGGCATGCCCGGTCGCGACGGCTACTGGCTCATCAAGGAGATTCGAGAGCGGGAAAAAGCGACCGGTGCGTCCGAGCATCTGCCGGCCGTCGCGCTGACGGCATACGGACGCGTCGAGGATAGAGTCGAAGTTTTTGCGGCAGGCTTCGACAGTCATGTCGTGAAGCCGGTCGATCCCGCCGAGTTGGCAGCCGTTATCAAGCGGCTGGTGGAAGCCCGTCGCACCGGCAACGACAAGGCGTCGCCGGTGCAGGATTCGTAGCGCTTCAGTTTGATGAATCGCCCGAAGGCCGGTCGATCGGCAGCCCTCACTGAGGAGGTTCGGGCCTCTCTCTCTGGATCAATCCTACATGACGCGCGAGTAACTGCCAGTTACCGTCGCGCTTCGTCCACACGTTCATGTAACTGACAAACAGCTTGAACTCGGCGACATTTGTTATCAACTGAGAAACCTCGTTGCCGGTGGTGACGACGAGGTCGCCGAATACGGTGATACGTACCGGACGGCGTTCATAGGTGCGCAGCTTGAGCCGTCCGTTTTCGACCATTTCGAGCAGGATTTTTTTCCCCGCGATCAGATTCGCTGTGCTGTTGACGACCATGTCGTCGGCCCACAGCGTCCGCAGCGTTGAAGCGTCGCTATCGAGCATCGCTTTAGCTTCGCGCTGCTCCAGAGCTTCGATTTCTCTTTGCTGGACGGCGTTGCGATCTTCTGGCGCACTCATGACGTCGGCTCCCGTCTGCAGTAATGGTCCACGCTAGTGAGCAGGCGATCCACATCCACCGGTTTAATGATGACTTCGTTGGCATCAACGTCCGCGCGATCGCTCAACGCGGTAACGACAATTACCGGTATGTGTGCCAGCCGCGGGTTCTTTATTTGTTCCGCTCGGAAATGCCACCCGTCCATCACCGGCATCCACAAATCGAGTATGATCAGGTCGGGCGGAGAAGCTTGATCCAAGTAGTCCAACGCCTCCCTGCCATTGCCCGCCGGCACCGCGCGATAACCCTTCATCTGTAGAAGGGCGACCATCGCTTCGCGCGCGTCTTCGTCATCTTCGACGACAAGGATTTTGGGATCCTCCCGTTCTTCGTCGCCGTGCATAAACCTAATTGTACTAGATACCAGCGCCCGCCAACACTCATAGGTGTTTGAGGCGACATCGCGCAGCGTATCGGCGGAGACTTCAATGCAATTGGGTCGGTCGATTTTTCCCGGTAAACTTTTGGAGTTACCGGACCGGCCTTCCCTTGGAGAATTCAGAAAACGACGATTTTGCTATCCTTTTGCTTTTGGCTCACATTTTGCTTTATGCAATGTGAAGATCTTTGTTCGGGGGTTCAGGGTTGTAGTGCGTCGAATGATTGACCAAGACTCCTCGATTGCCGGTTCGCTGCGGCTCCGCGCGGGACAACGCTCTGGGAGGCTTCAGATGAGTGCGAATGGATTTGAACTAGGCCTCAACTCGGCCTCTTTTCCCCCGTCGTTTGAGACTTCCGCTTCATGGACTGACGTCAATCCTCATTCCCATCTGGTTCAGTTTTACGAGAATGACGGCTTCCTTATCGACTCGCTGACCCGCTGGTTCGCCGAAGGCCTGAGCGCGGGCGATAGCTGCGTGTACGTCGGCACCGAAGCGCATCGCGTCAGGATGGAAAAACAGCTCGCCGACCAAGGCGTCGATCTCGACAAGCTTCTTAGAGAGGGACGCTTCGTCTGCCGCGATGCGTCTCAGGTGCTCTCGACCTTCATGCTCGATGAGTGGCCGGACGAGGTTTTGTTCACGCGCGCTATCGAAGGCATCCTGGCCAGCGTCACGAAACCGCGCGACGTCCGGGTATTCGGCGAGATGGTGGCTCTTCTGTGGGCTGACGGAAGCCGGCAGGCAGCGGTCCGCCTCGAGGAGTTGTGGAACGGGTTCATGAAGACGCACGCGCTTTCGTTGTGCTGCGCGTACCCCCTCCACGGCTTCGGCTCCGAGGCCGACGCGTCGTTGTTTCTCAAAGTTTGCGCGCAGCATACCCCGGTCCTGCCGGCCGAGAGTTACACCGCGTTGAACACCGAGGCCGAACGCCTGCGCGCGATCAGCTTGCTGCAGCAGAAGGCGCGCGTGCTCGATTCCGAAAAAGCCGGACGCAAGGAAGCGGAAGAGTCGCTTCATCTTCGTCAAAAAGAGCTTTCGGATTTCATCGAGAACGCAGTCGAGGGTCTGCAACAGGTTGGTTCCGACGGGAAAATAAGGTGGGCAAACCCGGCGCAGCTCAAACTCCTCGGCTACTCGGCGGCCGAGTACATCGGTCATGAGCTCGTCGATTTCTACTTGGACCGCAAACGATTCGACGATTTCTGGGACCGCCTCATGCGCGGCGAGATCATCTACGACTTCCAGGCGGCGCTGCGATGCAAGGACGGATCGATCAAGCACGTGCTCATCCATTCGAGCGGGTTTTGGGAGGGCGGTAAGTTTCTGTACACGCGATGCTTCATTCGGGACGTGACCGAACGCGTCGAGCTGGAACGCGAACTCAAGGTCAGGCTCGCCGAGCTTGCGCAGGCCGATCAACGCAAGAACGAATTTCTCGCGATGCTGGGTCACGAACTTCGCAACCCGCTTTCTGCGGTGCTCGACGCAATCGCCACCGCGCAGCTCGACGGGACGCGGCGCGATCGTGCGCTGACCATCGCGCGCCGGCAGACCGATCAACTCGCCGGGCTGGTCGACGACCTGCTCGACGTCGGGCGAATTACGCAGGGCAGGATCGCGCTCAAGAAGGAGGCGCTCAGGGTCGGAAGCATCGTCAAACAGGCCGTCGAAGAAGCGCAATGTCTCGTCGAACCGGGCCAGCATCAGTTGTCCGTGAGGATATCGTCGGGTGCTGAAGACACCATGATCGAGGCGGACCCGGCGCGGATGCGCCAGGTGATCACTAATCTCATCCACAACGCGTCGAAATTCACGCCGCCTGGCGGACGGATCGACGTGCTCGCGGAGCGCACCGACAATGAGGTCATCTTCCGCGTCCGCGATTCCGGTATCGGGATCTCGCGGGACCTGCTGCCGCGCGTATTCGATCTCTTCACGCAGGCCGAACGTTCGCTCGAACGGTCGCACGGCGGATTGGGCATCGGGTTGACCATCGTCAAGCGCCTCGTCGAGATGCACGGTGGCCGGGTAGAGGCACATAGTTCAGGTCCCGGGATGGGCAGTGAGTTCGAAGTCCATCTGCCCGTCGCGGCGATCCCCCGCCCGCCAATGACTGCGAGCGCAAACAAGGCTCAGGCTCAAGGCAACTTGCGAGTCGTGATCGTCGAGGACAATTACGACGCCGCCGAAGCATTGACAATGTTGCTCGAGTTGTTCGGACATCAGACCACGATAGTTGCGGACGGATTGGCCGCGATCGACGCTGTCCGCAATGGCGCGTTCGACGTCGCGCTGGTGGACATCGGGCTGCCGGGCATCGACGGCTACGAGGTAGCGCGTCGCATCCGGATGCTCCCGAACGCAAAAACCATGACGCTCGTAGCGCTGACAGGCTACGGCCAGGAAACCGACAAACAGCGCGCCCTGTCAGCCGGCTTCGACGAGCACCTGACCAAGCCCGTAAAAATCGAACGCCTGCAAGCGTTACTAAACCGCCCCCGTTAAGCCAGCGGCGCATTATTTGTTTGTCATCCTGACGAAGCGAGCAGCGCCTGTTGCTCTCTTCGGCGTCATCTGACCAGCGCCGAGTCATCGATCCCGCCCGCGTCACTCATTTCTCTTTGATTGCCTGACAGGTTTTTATCTTGCCCGTCAGGCAACTCGCTTGCATAGTTGCCTAGTCGTGCTCGGCGGGCCGATCGGCGCATACGACGATGATCTCTATCCGACGCTCAAAGATGAGCTGAACCTGCTCGAAATGCGGCTGAGCGCGAATCGGCCGACGATCGGAATATGTCTCGGGGCGCAGCTGATGGCGAGGGCGTTGGGCGCGCGCGTTTATCCGGCAGGACTCAAAGAAATTGGATGGGGCCAAATCACCCTCGGTCCCGCGGGATGCGAGTCGGTGGTTCGCCACCTGGGCCAGAACGATACCGCGGTGCTTCACTGGCACGGCGATACCTTCGAGTTGCCCAAAGCGGCGACTCTGCTCGCATCGACTGAGAAATGCCGCAATCAGGCTTTCTCCTGGGGTGGAAACGCGCTCGGCTTCCAGTTTCATCCGGAGGCAACGGCGGCGCGGCTCGAGCAATGGTTCATCGGACACGCGTGCGAAATCGCCGGCGCGAAGCTTTCCGTCGCGGCGCTCCGCGCCGATACCGTACGCTACGCGGCGCGCTGGAAATTCGGGCGCGCAAATGTTTCGACGAGTGGCTCACCTCAATTGAGATGGTGGAGGCGGAGGCAACTGACTCTCGCAGCTAACCCCTTTTCGGCAACGGCGATTCAAACGCTTTCGCCAACAGTGCGCGTTTGAGCACTGCACTCAACGCATTCAGAGTAACCGGCTTGGCGACGTAGTCGTCCATCCCGGCGTCAAAGCATCGCATGCGGGCTCCTTCGATCGCGTGCGCCGTCATCGCGATCACTATCGTGTGCCGCTGCTTATTTTCACGCCGCCGGATTTCCGCGACGGTGGCGTAGCCGTCCATCTGAGGCATCTCGCAGTCAAGCAGCACGACCGCGTAGTTCGCGCTCAACAGCGCTTCAATCGCTGCCTTGCCGCCGCCAGCCAGATCGACGCGATATCCCAATTTCTGGAGTTGCTTCTCGGCCACCTTCAAGTTCACCAGGTTGTCATCGACCACCAGGATGCGCTTGGGGTCGCGCGACGGGCCAACCGCCGAACGCGCATTTTCGTGTGTGGGCTGTGCCCGGCCGTTGGTCGCCCTTCCCGTACCCGGTAATCCCAGGTCGAGCAGGGCGACGAGGCTCGCGTACAGTAGCGACGGCCGCACCGGTTTGGTGATCCATCGGTCGAAGTCTTTGCGATGGTGCGCCGCGGAAGTTGCGCTCTCGCCGACCGGGCTCAACAAGAGGAGTCGCGTTTTCGAGAGGGCCGGATCGGACCTGATAGCTTGAGCAAGCGCAGGACCGTCCATTCCGGGCATCTCGGCATCGACGATAGCAATCTGGCAGGGTCGATTTTCAGCGGCATACTGGCGCATCACGTCCAGTGCCTGGTCGCCGCTCGCGACGGAATCGGCCTCGATCGACCAGGAGCGCAAAGTATTCTCGATTACCGCGCGATTGGTCGCATTGTCATCCACGATCAGTGCGCGGCTGCCCTCAAGCCGCAAGCCATTCGCTTTCGGCGTGCAGCCTGTTGCCGGCCGGGCGAACGTCGCCGTGAAATAGAAGGACGATCCCTTTCCCGGCTCGCTCTCAATTTCAATTTGGCCGTTCATCCGTTCAACCAGTTTCTTTGAAATTGTCAGGCCGAGACCGGTCCCGCCGTATTTGCGAGTGGTCGATCCGTCGGCCTGCGAAAAGGGGCTGAAAAGCCCAGCCTGGACCGCCAGCGGGATGCCGATTCCAGTATCGCGAACGTCGAATAGATAGGTGATCTCATCGGATGTTTCCGCCTGCGGGGAAACGCGCAGCAGCACCTCGCCGGCAGGGGTGAATTTAAGCGCGTTCGCGAGCAGATTGTTCAGGACCTGGCGCAGGCGATGCGGATCGCCTGAGATGTCCGCAGACACTTCGCTGCCATAGTCGAGCATCAGCTCGATACCCTTGCGGCAAGCCTCTTTGGCGAACATTTCAATCGTACTCTCGAGCACGCTCACCAGCTCGAAATCGATCCGTTCGAAAACCACCTTGCCCTCTTCGAGCTTTGTGAAGTCGAGGATGTCGTTTACGATGTTGAGGAGCAGAGTGCTGCTTTCCGAGACTATCCGCGCGAATTCCATCTGGTCGATGGTCAGATCGGACTCGAGCAGCATTTCGGTCATCCCGAGGATGCCATTTAAAGGGGTCCGAATTTCGTGGCTCATGTTCATCATGAACTCGGACTTGATTCGCAGCGCCTCAAGCGCAGTCTCACGGGCGGCAACCAGCTCGGTGTTCTTGGTTTCGAGTTCCGCCATCAGGCGAGCGCGGGTCTCGGCGAGTTGACCCATCACCAGCGCTTCCGCGGCTGCCGCCCTGGTTTCATCGCGCAGTTGAGTTTCGCGCAGCTTGCGGTTGCGGTCGGCGACCTGTTTGCGGCGCAGCAGATTGCGTAGCTGCGCTTTGGCTACCGAGAAGTCGCTCGACTTTGCGACGCAATCGTCGACCCCGGCGCTCAGCGCTTCGCGGACTGCAACGCTGGTTGGATCGCTTGCCAGTACTATCAACGGAATCGTCCGCCAGTCAGGAGAATCTCGTATTTGTCTGAAGAATGTCGGATCGGCCGACGAGCTTTCGATAAGTATGCAATCGGCACGGCGGACCATCAGCAGTTCGAGCGCCTCGCCGACCGATTCCGCGATCGCCATTTCGTAATCGTCGCTGAGCAACTCCGACCCAAGCTCGCGCAGATACGATGTGTCGCTCCCGATGCCCAGCAGTTTCTTGTTGCCGAAGAGGCTCTTTGCGCCGTCCGTCGCCCGCATCGCCTCGCGCGAGTGTGTGAGCGCGCCCAATCGCACCAGCAACATAGCCTGGTCTTCACTCTTGCGCATAAACGCGTCGGCTCCCGCCTCGAGCGCTCGAATCTCAGTGTCGGGATCATCCGAATCCGTGAAGAAGACGCAGGGAATCTCGCGCAAGACGGTATTGGACTTGATTCGGCTGATGAAGGTCAGACCGTCGATTCCGGCCATCTGACCGTCAACTACAATCGCAGCCGGCTGGATTTCCGCTGTCAGCCGCAATCCCTGGGCGCCACTCTGACCCTCGACCAGGCGATATTCGTTCGGCTCGACGAGTTGCTTTAGCCACTGGCGAAAGGTTTCGCCCGGATCGATCACCAGTAGTTGATGGACGGGCCGGCCCGACTGGCCCCGGCTTATCAGTTCGTTCGCACAACTCAGCAGATAGCCTCTGTCATAGGGTTTTCCCACATATTCATCGGCGCCGGTCGTAAGCCCGCGCACCCGGGCGCGAACGTCCGCCTCGAGCGAAAGCAAGATTACTGAAATCGCGCGGGTCTCCTCGGTAGCCTTCAATTCAGACAGAAAGGAAACGCCGTCGCCGTCGGGCAACTGGACGTCCAGCACGATCAGATCGAAGATGCCGTTCTGCAGGGCGGCGCGGCCCGCCGCCAGCGTGGCAGCCTCGCTGCAAGCCCAACCTCCGGACTCGAAGGCCTTTTTCAGGTCCATCCGGACGGTCAGACTGTCGTCGATTACCAGTACGGTCGAACTCATGGGTTTGTTGCGTCTCCGTGGTGTCGTCGCGCCATCAGGCAGAGCGTCCCGGCCACATCGGCCAGCGGCGCAACCACCTGTGCTGCCTCCAGCGCGATCGCTTCACGCGGCATCCCGAACACGGTCGAGCTCGCTTCGTCCTGCGCAATCGTCTGTCCTCCCCTTTGCCTGATCGCGAGGAGCCCGGCCGCCCCGTCTTTGCCCATGCCAGTCAGCAGACAGGCGATAGCTTGCGGGCCGCATTCACGAGCCACGGACTCGAACAGCTCGTCGATCGAGGGGCGGAATGAATGACGCTCTGGCGAGTCGGTCACGCGCACGCGACCTTCGCCCACTGTCATATGACGGTCCGGTGGGGCCATGATTATCTCGCCTCGGCCCGGTCGTGGTAGAGGCTCCCCATCAACCGCAAGTCGCACCCGCAGCTTCTTCGATCGCGTCGCCATCCATTGAACAAGACCCGACGCGAATTCCGGCGCGGTATGGATGACGAGCAGAATTGAGAGCGGAAAGCCGGACGGAATCTGCGACAGGATTTTTGCCATCGCCGATGGTCCGCCGATCGACGCCCCGATCGCGACGATCACTGCTTCATCGCTTTCGGCGGGTAAATTAATGGTTGCCATCGCCTATCCCACCAGGCTGCGAACGGTTTCAAGCAGCGAGTCCTTGCTGAACTCACCTTTGACTATGTATGCGCGAGCGCCGGACTCTGCCCCGCGCCTGCGATCGTCGGCGCCGCCGCGGGTCGTGACCAGCAGGGAAGGAATCCCCTGCAGATAGTCGTATTCGCGAGTCCGCGAGACGAACTCGAAACCATTCATTCCGGGCATCTCGACGTCGCAGACGAAGAGGCTGTAATGGCGTTCGCGGGCCTTCGCCATCGCGTCCTCGCCGCTGACGGCCAGATCGACCTTGAAGCCCCCAGTCTCCAGGATGCTCTGCAGGAGCACGCGACTGGTGAGCGAATCGTCGATGACCAGGATGTGCGGCGTAGGCGCGGCCGGCTGCATCGGTTGCGATGAGGCCGCGTGGGCCGCTTCGAGCAGCGCTTCCGGATTGAGCACGAGTTGTGGATTTCCTTGCGCGTCGAATACTGCGCCCGCGAGCATCGCTACGCGGCCCGCCGCAGCTGGCAGCGGATGCACGATCACCTCGCTGGCGTGGATCACCCGGTCCACCCCAACCGCGAGCAGCTCCGTGCCGGCTTGAACAATTGCCGCCAGATGCGGACGCGAATCGGCGCCGGACGCAAGCGGCCGCCCCATTATTTCGGCCAGCCGGATAAATGGAATCGAGCGACCTTCAAAGAGCAATGAGGATCGGCCGGCCAACGAAACTATCGCATCGATGTCAAGCCGCATTGCCGAATGCACCGCCTCCAGCGGAACCCAGATGAGCAAATCACCGGCCGCCAGCAGGATCGCCCTGACCGACGAGAGCGAGATCGGCACTTCGATCTCGAAGCTGGTGCTGATGCCCACCTCAGTGCGGACGCCGACCCGGCCTTTGAAGCGGCCGGCGACCTCACGCACCACTTCAAGCCCGATTCCGCGGCCGGCCACCTCGTTGAGCGAGGCGCTGGTGGTCACCCCGGGGCTGAAAATGAGTTCCAATGCATCGGCGGGAGAAAGGGCCGCAGCGCATGCGGCTGACACAATTCCGCGCGAGACGGCGGCGCGGCGAACCGCGTCAACGTCGATACCGGAACCGTCGTCGGAGCAGGTGAAGAGGATTCGATCGGCGCGGCGTTCGATTTTGAGGCTGATCTCGCCGCACGGCGGTTTGCCGCGGGCGAGGCGGATTTGCGGGCTCTCGATTCCATGCGCGACGGCATTGCGCACCAGATGCGACAGAGCTTCCCCGAGGGCCGAGAGCACGTGACTTTCCAGGCACTGTTCCCGGCCGGAGGTGTGGAAGACGACCTGCTTTCCGAGCATGTCGGCGGCGTCACGCACCGCGCGCTCCAGCGCCGGAAAGAGCAGGCGGGTGGGCACCAATCGGAGCCGGTCGAGGTTCCCGCGCACTTCGGCGACTTCGCGCTCGGTACTGTCGGCCCGCATCCCGAGGCCTTGCCGCGCGTGCTGGAGCGCCAGCCGCATCTCCTCGACGGTTTCATGCAGGCGCGGCCCAGGACTGGCGTCGGTCAACTGTTGTTGAAAGGCCGCCAGCCGATCTTCGATCTCTCTGACCAGTTCGATGCCCCGGCGAATACCATCAAGCTGGACTGCCGTTTCGGAGACTCCACTCAGCAGCGCGTCCATCTCGGCCACGCCGACGCGGACGCGCTCGAACTCAAGCGCCGACGGCCGGGATGGCGTGCCGGCCGTCGGCGGTGGATCGAGCGCGCTTATCTCCGATGAAATTGTATCGACCTGCTGCAGCAGCCGGGAAATCTGCTCCTTGCTGACGGCGTCGGGGGAGTCGCGATGCGGCGCCAACGCGTCCTCCATCGCATGCGCAATCTCGGCGATACGGGGCAATCTGACCACGCGCGCCGCGCCCTTGAGCGTATGCGCCTGGCGCAGCATGCGCGCCAGCGGTTCGGCGCCGTCGCCGCCCCTTTCAAGCCCGAGGATATCGCGGTTGAGATCGGAAACGATCTCGCGCGCTTCGATCTTGAAATACTGGTAGAGGTCTTCGTCAGCCATTGTGACCTCAACGCCTTTGCTCAGAAGCTTGCGCCGCCGCCGACTGCTCGACGATGCTCTCAGCGATGGAAACGACGTTCAGCAGCCACAGCTGCGACGAACCGGATCCCACCGCGTCGGTCGCATGCGGCGGCGCACCCGGACTTACCGGGCTGAGCTGCGCCCCTGCCACCATCATCGTTCCCGTCACCGCGCTGAACGCGAGTGCGATATCTTTCTGGCAGCGGCAGAGCACCATCCATCGTGCCGGTGCGATGCTCACTTCCGGACATCCGATCAGGGCGGCCAGACTGTAAGCCGCCACCATGCGGCCCTTGAGCCCCGCCAGACCGAGCAGCGCCGAGCCCGTGGCAGGAATAGGCACCACGGTTTGGGCCCGCACAAGTCCTGCAAGGTCGGCCACTTTGAGTGCGAACTTGCCGGCGCCGACGCGCACAATCAGCAGATGCACCAGTTCCTGACCGCGCTCGACCAGCGGTTCCTGGAAGGTCCGGTCAAACGACTTCTTCAGGTCCTCGAACTTGAGCGCGACGTCGGTTTCGATCAATTTGATCCCTCACACAGGCGCAATTCGGAAGCGCAAAGATCGATCAGAGTCTTGCGGCTGAAACCGCCGCCGAACAGCAGGACGTGGGCAGGATCCTCTTGCGCGAGCAGGATCGACGCATTCTGAAGCTCGCGCCGCGCACCGGCGAGGTCGCCGTCATGCCTGAACATGAGGCCAAGACGCAAGTGCGGCATCGCGAATGCCGAATCCAGGTAAACCCCGACCCGGTAGCTGTCGATCGCCGCCGCGCGCCTGCCGCCATGCTCGTGACAGAGGGCGGTCAGGTAGTGTGCCGCCGCATTGAGATCGTCCAGCGCCAGCAGTGAGGCGCATAGCTGGGCGGCCTCTTCGAGCTTGCCTCGTTCCACCTGGATAATCGCCGTCAGCAGCAGTACGTCGGGGTCCAGCCGGTCCGCAGGCGCAAGCGCCTCCAAGGTCGCTAGCGCCTCGTCGTACTGTTGTCCCTTCATGAAAACCGCGCCCAGGCTGAGGCTCGGGCGCTGCTCGGCCGGCATCTCCATCTCGGGCGGAGTCGGAGCCGGTTCTGCCAATCCGGACTTGGCGACGACACAGCTCGCGGCGGTAAGGCGGTCATGCGCAGACGATCCGCTCGCGTTGCGCAGCACGTAATAGAAGGAGCCCTGAGCATGCTCTACATGAAATGCCTGCGAGATTCCGCGCAGCGGCTCGGCGTGGCTTAGAAAAAGAAAACCGTCCGGCGCGAGTACCCGCGCAAACCGCGCGATTACTTCGCCCAGCGCCCGAGCGGACAGATACATGGTTACGTTGCGGCAAAAGATTATGTCGAAACTGTCCGGCTGCCAGAATCGATGGTCTTCGGCAGCGAGACCGCGTTCCTCGAACTCGACCATCGCCCGCAGGTCCTCGTCGAGTACAAACTCGCCATGTTCGCGGCGAAAATACTTCTCCAGACGGTCCTGACGCGTCGCTCGCATCGCCCAGGCCGAGTAGCGTCCGCGTCGCGCCTTCGCCAGGGCCGCCGGGTTGATGTCCAGCCCGAGAATCGAAACTCCCGCGAGGGCCAAGGGGCCAAGCTCCCGCAACGTCATCGCCAGTGTGTAAGGCTCTTCACCAGTGGAACATCCGGCTGACAATATCCTGATCCGACGAGCGGGATCGGTTCGGGCCAGCCGCGGCAGCGCGATCTCGGAAAATACGTTGAGCTGTTCCGGGCTGCGGAAGAAATAGGTCTCGCCGATGGTTAGCTTGGCGGCGAGCTCGCGCAACTCCGCCTGCATCGTTGCGGCCGCCTCGAGGCGCCTCCGGTATTCATGGAAGCTGGCGCATTGCAGCGCGTGCATTCGCCTCGCCAGGACCGCCTCCAACTCGGTAAGCGACGAGCCACCGTACTGCAGGCCGAGGCGTTGCTCGATCAGTTCCGCGAACCGGGTCACGTCCGCTTCGCCGATAGCCCGGTTAGCACTCATTGCGAATTCTCTAGCCGAGCCAGTTCTTTCTCCGTGATTATTCGCGAGCCGTCGAGGACCAACATCAGCTCACTGTCAAGCAACCCGATCGCCGTGAGCACCTGTGGATGAGCTTGCAGCAGCAGCGGCGGAACCTCAGCCAGCACGGTCTGCTCAAATTCGCGAACGCCAATTATCGACTCGACCGCGAGGCCTACCACCCGGGCCCCGACTCGCAGCGTAACCACGCGCATCTGCTTCCCTTCGGCCGAACCCGGTCCAAGCAGGATTCCGAGATCGATTACCACCACTGTGGCGCCGCGAATCACGGCCACTCCTTGCACCCATCCGGGTGCGCCGGCGATAGCGGTGACCGGGGGACTGCGCATGGTCTCGATCACGCTCGCGAGCGGCAGCGCGCAAAACAAATTTCCCGATCTCACCAGCACCATCGCCAATCGAGGGGAAGGTACGCCTGCTTCAGTCGGCATCATCGTCAATTAAAACACCCGATTAGTCCTTCGTGGGAGTGAGCAATTTACGCTCCAACCCACCTGGAATAACCGTAGTCTAGGATAGCTGGATAGGAGTTCTTCGAAGGCCTACGTTACTACGGCGTAACGTGGGCGACAGTCGTCGACGTAGTGACCGATTACTGCCATGCGCCAATTAATTGTCACGAATTCGCTAGCTATCGCCGGTTAATTCGCGCTCGAAGCAGTGCTCACGTCCCGAATCTGCGGCACGACCTATGCTCCCCAAATGCGGGCAACGCAGCCGCGGAGGCAGTAGCAGCATGAATCGATCAAGGTCCTTTGGCGTTCTGATCGCCCTTGGATTCACAGTTTCCTTTATCATGCTGATAGTAGTCGGGGCGGTCGGATACTTCAGCATCGTGAGAGTTTGGAATAACACTCACGAACTCGGCGCGACTTATGCCGTGATCGATCGCCTGTCCGAGCTGATATCGGTCGTAAAGGATGCGGAAACCGGCCAGCGCGGCTACATGCTAACCGGCAACGACACCTACTTGGAGCCTTACAGGTTGGCCGACGCCTCGATTGACAATGTTATAAAGCAACTGCGTGATTTTACCGCCGACAATCCGGTTCAGGCGCGTCGCCTCGAGCAAGTCGTACCCATGGTTCAATCCAAGATGGCGGAGCTCAGACAGTCCATCGATCTGCGGCGCACTCAAGGTTTCGACGCTGCCTTGAAAGTGGTCGAAGCCGGCCAGGGAAAGCTCTACATGGACAAGCTCAGGCAAGTGATCGTTGAAATGGACAACGAAGAACGAACTTCGTTGCGCGAACAACAGACCCGGACTGACTTCGGTGCCAGTTTTGCCGAGACCACGATAATCTCAGCATCGATGCTCGCCTTCGTACTCACGGGCCTAATCGGATGGTATCTCACGAGCTCATTGACCCGGCAAATAGGCTCAGCGGCGGCGCTCCTGCAAAGCTCGTCCGGCCAGTTGCAGGCGGCGGCCAATTTACAGTCGTCCGGCTCGACCGGCCAGGCGACCGCGGTGAACGAAATCGCGACCACCATCAACGAACTGCTTGCGACCTCCCGCCTCATCGCGGAAAACGCGCAACGCGTCGCCAAAGTCGCCCAGGAGACTTCATTAACCGCAAGTCGCGGCGACGAGACAGTCCAACGCACCACCCAATCCATCGCCGGCATAAAGACCCAAGTCGATGTAGTAGTCGTTCACGTGCTTGAGCTCGGCAAGAAGTCCCAGCTGATTGGGAGCATAACCGAAATGATTAACGAACTCGCCGAGCAAACCAATATCCTCGCGATAAATGCGACTATCGAGGCGGCGGGCGCCGGCGAATGGGGCAAGCGCTTCGCCGTAGTGGCGGACGAAATTCGCAAGCTCGCGGATCGCGTCAGCGTCTCTTCAAGCGAAATTCGCCAGTTGCTGGACAACATCCGCGCCTCCGCCAGTTCCACGATTGCGGCGACTCAGGACGGCTCAAAGCTGGTCGATGCCGGCGTGCGCGAGTTCGCCGAAGCTGCCGTGTTATTCAGGCAGATCGCCGCTCTGGTCAGTACGGCCAGCGAGGCGGCACGTGAAATCGAGTTGAGCACCGAACAGCAGGCAACTGCGGTGGATCAGGTCCGGGTGGGCGCGTCGGATCTGGTGCAGACCGCGCATGAGACCGATACCAGTTCGAAGCAAGTGCTGAAGACGTCCTCCGAGCTGGCCGGTCTCTCCAGAGAACTGGTCATGATGGTCCGCTCCAACGGACATCAAGCGACGAACGGCATCGCGTCTACATAACAGATGATGGTGGAGGCGGGGGGAATTGAACCCCCGTCCGAAGGCCTTCCGGCGACGGCCACTACACGCTTAGTCTGCGAATTTTAGCTCGCGTCCGAAACGCCCACAGACGGGCTTTCCTGACGCCAGCCGGCTGAAGTTTCGGTACGCCGCCCAGCCGGTGAACTGCGGTTCCCTAGCCCACTAAATGACGCCCCGACCCGCT
>Ga0182024_10010892_pt1 | contig 18414 bp, 16 predicted proteins | sample P32metaG_FD_120480 | JGI IMG/M metagenome (GOLD analysis project Ga0182024, IMG submission 120480) | Permafrost microbial communities from Stordalen Mire, Sweden - P3-2 metaG (Illumina Assembly) | ecosystem: Environmental > Terrestrial > Soil > Wetlands > Permafrost | place: Sweden: Stordalen... | reverse complement strand
TTGCTCCAGGCATGCTTGGCCCAGCCGGGCGAGGAGATGTTCAGGTGCACGTCACCGGGCTGCAGCCCGATCCAGTACATGGTCGACAGGTGGCCCGCCGGATAGGACGCATGGGTGTGCTCGACGAGCTTCGGCTGCGACGTCGTGCCCGAGGTGAAGTAGAGCAGCAGCGGATCGGTCGCCCTGGTCGGGCCGTCGGCTGCGAACTCATCCTTCAGCTGAAACGAGCCCGAGTATGCCAGCCAGCCGTCCGCGGCACCGTCGCCGACGGCGATTCGCGTCCAGCTCCCCGTCAGGCCGTGAAATCTCGGCGTGAGGGCGGCCTCGGTGATGACGTGCCGGACGTCGCCGCGGGCGATCCGGTCGGCCAGGTCCTCGGGCCCGAGCAGTGTGGATGCCGGGATCATGACGGCGCCGAGCTTCATCGCCGCGAGGATGACCTCCCACAGCGGCGCGATGTTGCCGAGCATGAGCAGCACCCGGTCGCCGCGGCCGACGCCGAGCCCGCGCAGCCAGTTCGCCACCTGGTTCGACCGGGCGGCGAGCTCCGCATAGCTGAGCCGGGTGTCGCTGTCCTCGGTGACGACGCGGAGCGCGCCGGTATCCGGATGCTCGGCCGCGATCAGGTCGAACCAGTCCAGCGCCCAGTTGAACTCGTCAAGCTCGGGCCAGCAGAACTGGCTCCTGGCCGCGTCGTAGTCCTCGCGGTGCTGCAGCAGCAGATCGCGCGCGGCGCGGTAGGCGCTGGTTCCCTGGGTCGTTTCGGTCATGGAGACATCGTGGCACTCCCCGGCGCCGCGGGGATGTCCTGGGCGGACCTGCTCCGCGGCTACCCGGCGGCACCCTCCGTGCCGGGGCATGCCTGGGCGATCAGCTGGTCGAGGATCTCGCTGCATCCCGCGCCAAGGGTGAAGATGCAGATGATGGCCGCCAGCAGGGCAAGCACGAGAAGCACGCTGCTCAGGAGCAGGATGAGGATGCACAAGTCGGACTGCAGCGGGCCGTCATACGGCCCGGCGCTGAGATTGTCCAGGTGGCGGCCGAGGAATTCGGTCAGCTGACCGAACGACCCGATCGACGCAAGGTCGTCCATCCGCTGATTCAGCGCGGCCGCGGCCGCCGCTGCCTGGTCCGGGGAGATGTCAGAGGCCAGCAGCCGGGCGGTGACCCTATGCCGGGCGCTGGCGGCAAGCTCCCTGATCGCGCCCGCCGCGATCAGGTCGTCTGCACGGGACACCCGCGCTTCATCGGCGGCGGCCGTGAACTCCGCGAGGGCCGCGCCGAAATGCTCCAGGCTGGCGGCCCGTGACCGGGCGTGCTGCTGCGCCGCCCATGCGCTCTCCCCGCCCGAGCCGTCGCCGATCAGCGCCTGCGCGCGCCGGGAAGCGCTCATTGCACGTGAATGCGCCACCTGCGACCTCGCCGCCGCGACGGCATGCGTCGCCATCGGGCGGAATTGCGCATCGTCTCCGCCACTCCAGGGAAACTGCCCGCAACCACACATCCCCGTCATCCCCTTTCGCCTGATGTCAGCGATGACTCTCGCGCCGTCTCCGCCGGCGCTGCCGAGCAATCACCCTGGGGGCTGAGTGCCCCCACGACATACAGAGCGGGCCGGGGCTGCTCAGATACCTGCCGCTGGCTGTGCCTCCGCTGGCTGTGCCTCCGCTGGCGCTGCCTTCTTTGGGTCAGCCTGGGTGCGTGCCGATTTCGGGATCTGGCTGACCAGGGCGCGGAAAGAAGGCGTGGCAGCGATGGCCGCCGCTCCCACCAGGCCGCCGAGCGTGAGGTACTGACTCAGGGTGCCCGTCCAGCCAGGCTTGCTGAGCACCTGGATGTTGATGATCGGCACAGCGGTCGCCAGCACGGCGACGCGCAGCGCCAGGTTAGCGAAGAATGATCCATTGTCGTCCGTATCAGGCAGTGCTTTGTCGGCTTTACGGACCATCAGGCCCCAGATCAAGCCGGCGCACGCCAGCAGCAGGCCCCAGAGCAGGACGCGGTTGACATAGGGATACTGGACGTTGATTCTCACGGGAACGCTGGCTCCCGTAGCTCGCGAATCATTAAGGCTTATCGTCCCGGAGTAGCTGCCGAAGCCGCTTACATGCCCATACCGCGGTGCGACCCACACGCTGACCGTCACGGTTTCGCCGTCGTTGCTGACAACAGCCTGGCTCGATATCTGGTTGGCCGGCAATATCAGCCCGCCTGACCGTACGAAATCGCTCGTGCTCGTGCACAGATGGGTTCCGGCGGCGAACCTCTTCTGGCCATTCTGGATCGTCAGCGGACTTGATTGACGGTACTCTTCATGGCCATCTCGCCCGACGAATATGATCAAGGTACTTCTCGCGCTGCTCACCCTGCCGGGCAATGACGCAGTCTTTTTAACGTTTTTAGCGGTCGCTTGTCCCGTCAGCGGGCACGCTGGCTTGTGCGGTCTCGGGCCGATTGGCTTGACGGCTGGGTTTATCGCCCAGGCGCCAATGGCCCCGGCGATAACGAGGACCACGGTCGCTATGTTTGATGCTGCTTCTCCGTGTTTTCGGATCCAGCCCATGACGTAGTACCCTCCCCTGACGCGGCCGGGACCCATACCTGCCGATCCAGCGCGTTTCGGTAGCTTAGCGGCTTCGCGGCGTACGGGCAGTGCCCGGACGCCGGCGGTCATGACATCTGTCATGCCGGCACCTGGACGACCGGCATAGCGGGATCTGCCCGCGTCGCCATACGGTGGAATGGCACCGCCCGGGTAGGCGGTGCGCGGGTGCCATTCAGGCGGCTGCCGGAACTAGCGAGGAGGTAACCATGCTGGCCCGGGGACCTACGCCGCCATCGGCGGCAGCCTGGTGCTCGCCGCCGTATTCGGCGGGCTGCGGGCCTCGACGGTCCGGCTCTGGCTCCAGGACGGCCAGCCCTGGTCAAAGGGCAACTGGCTGACTGCTGCATTGTGGGTTGTCGCCCTGGCCTCGCACCTGGGGTATGACGCCCTGGTCGCGCACAGTCATGGCGACAGTAATGTGGGCGCCGCCACGGTGGTTCTCTACCTGGCCGTCAGCCTGGGCATCCAGCGCGTGATCGTGCAGTTGCGGGCGAATCGCCTGCAGCCCGGCGGCCCTGCCGAAATAAGCCAGCCCCGCAGGCTCAGTTAGGCAATGACGCGGCGCGTCGCCGGCCGGTCAGCTGCCGGCTGATCTGATACCACTCCTCGGCGGTCAGCTGGGTGCCAGGTGTGCGCGGGCTCACCCCGGCCGCGACGATCAGCGCCCGGATTGCGGAGCCCGATTCCGCTGGGCCGCCGCATTCCAGCCGCTTCAGGCTGCGGTCCAGCGGCTCATTGCCGCGGGTGTACACGGCGCGCAGCAGCCTGCGCAGATCCCGCTGGGCCGACGGCGGCGCAGCGCCCGGACGGCGCCGGACGGACACCTGGGCGGCATCGACGGCAGGCGGCGGCAGGAAGCTCGCAGCGCTGATCCTGCGGGCCAGGCTGACCTGATAGCGGCAGGTCCACCAGGCCGTTTCCGCGTCACGCGGGACCGGGTCAGCGAGCCACTTCGCGGCGCCCCACTGCAAGATCAGCTCGGCCCCGGCAAGCGGCACGGCCGGATCTCCGAACAGCCGCCTGCACAGTGCGGACGTGGCCGAGAACGGCGGGTTAGCCACGACCAGGAAGTCCCGCCGGGGCAGCTGGACCCGGCGCAGGTCAGCCTCCACGACGCGGACGCCGGGATGACCGTCGAAGCGGCGCCGCAGCCGTCCGGCCAGGCGCTGATCGCGCTCGACCGCGATCACCCGGGCGCCGGCCTCGGCAAGGGCAGTGGTGATCGTGCCGTATCCGGCACCGAGGTCGAAGACGAGATCACCCCGGCCCGCGCCGGAGGCACGGACAAGCCGCGAGATCAACGCGCGGTCACGCAGAAAATGGGCACCGGCCGGATTCGGCGCCGCTGGCGGCCGCCCTGGCACGGAAGACCCTGACCATCACCATGGTCAATCTCCTCAGCTCGGATGTCGCCGCCCACGCTAGGCCGGCCGCAGGCCGGGCCGCCACTGATTATTGCGGCCCGGGCCTGGACTTCACGTCTGGTTGAAGTCCCATCATGGGCGGCATGGATCATCCCAGCTTCGACGTCAGGCCCAGACCATAAGCACTACTCGCAACGGCTCGTCCAAGGTGAGGTTCGAGGCGCCGGACACCGGGAGGAGGGCACCCGAGAGAACGACCATGCCCAGTTCAGGCCGAATTCGAACGTCAGGACAATCCCAGCGACAACTCCCAGAGCAAATCCGACAGCGAAGATCTTCTTCCAGAAGGATAGATCTGGAGGTAGACGGGATCGCGCGTCCGAAAGTAGAGCGCGTACACGATAAAGAGCCAGACCGCGAGCCCCACCGTGATGGCGGGGAAGCTCATATGGAACGCGGCGGTTAACCCAAACTGCCACCGAGAGAAGTCGAGTGCGGTATGTGACGTCACGCGTGCAGGCCTCGTAGGCGTAGTTCATCGCCGATGGCATCCTGTTCACTTCGCGGCGTCTCGGCTGTACGCGTGCACGAAGGAACCGATCGTCCTGGGCGGTCGTCGATGTAGCTGCGAGCGTGACGCACAGAGCGTGGCCACCCGCCATCCAACCGAGTTCGTCGGTGAGGCCAGTCGGCAAGTTGCCTGAGATCTCGACCCATCCGACTTCCGACGCCTTGCGGCGCCACCATCATCATGTCTGCTGTCGGCATCGACATGGTCTCCACCTGTGCTACCAACGCGGTGTCTCACGACGCGAAACGCCGCGACGGATGTCGCCCTTCGACGTCCGAACTTGGTCCCTGATCACCGACAGGCGATCCGTATGCGACAGAGCTGGACTCGAGGTGCTTCCCCGGATCCAGGCTCGACCGACACGATCTGGTCTTCGGGGGCCAGCAGCGCCTTCAGGTTGCCGGGCCGCAGCACCAGACCGGCGACGAGAGCCGCGGCCGCAAAGACCAAGGCGCACCACACGAAGGCCGTCGTATAGCCGTGGAGCTGAGCTGCCTGGACGTTGGCCGGGTCCAGCGCCCGGCCGGCCAAGTAGGACGTGGAAGCGCTTGCGGCCAGCGTGTTGAGCAGCGCCGTGCCGATGGATCCCCCCACCATCTGTGCAGTGTTCAGGGTCGCCGATCCTACGCCGGCGTCCTGGGGTGCCAACCCGAGGGTGCCGGTGCTGAAGGCCATGGAGATGCTCAGCCCCGACCCCACTCCCAACATGAGGAGATAGGGAAACACGTGACTGAGGTACGACGTATGTAGCCCGACCAGGTGGAGTCCGAACAACGCACCAGCAGACAGGAGCAACCCGACGGGAATGATCGGCTTTGGTCCGAATCGCGGCAAAAGGATGCGATTGGACACCTGGGCCATGGCCACCACGGCACCTATGAGAGGAAGGAACAATATGCCGGTCTTCACTGGGCTGAACCCCAACGTGCCCTGCAAGTAGTAGGTCAAGAACAAGAACACGCCGAAGACCCCGACGGAGCCCAACAGCGACACCAGCAACGATCCGCCCCGCGTCCGGTTGAGCACGACCCGGGGTGGGAGCAGCGGAAACTTTGCCTTGGTCTCGAAGACCGCGAACACGGCAAGCACGACCGCCCCTACGACGAGGAACGCTAGGGTGAACGGATCGCTCCATGCGGTGGTCTCGGCGTGTGAGAAGCCGAATACGAGCGAGAACAGCCCGACGCCCACCAGCAGGAGTCCGGGCAGGTCGAAGGGATCGTTATCAGCCCCCTGGTCGTTCTTGAACCACAGGAGGGTGCCGGCGATGGCGCAGACGGCAAAGGCGAGGTTGATGAAGAGAGTCCATCGCCACGATGCGTAGGAGGTCAGGAGCCCGCCGAAGAGCAGTCCGAGCGCCCCGCCGGCGCCGGCGATGGCTCCGTAGATACCGAAAGCCTTCCCACGCTCATCGGGATCGGTGAAGGTGGTGGTCAAGATGGCCAGCACCGAAGGCGCGAGCAGGGCTCCGAACGCACCCTGCACCGTCCGAGCGATGACGAGCATTGAGAAGTTGACCGATGCACCACCGATAGCCGAGGCCACCGCGAAACCGACCAGCCCAGTGATGAGCGTCCGCTTGCGTCCAACCCTGTCCCCGATTCGCCCGCCGAGAAGGAGCAAGGTGCCGAAGGCCAAGGCGTACGCGGTGACGATCCACTGGCGATCGGCGTTCGAAAAGTGCAGATCGCGCTGCGCAGTGGGGAGAGCGATGTTCACGATGGTGCTGTCGAGAATCACCATCAACTGGGCGATCCCCAGCACGCCGAGAATCCACCACCGCCGGTCATAGTTGGCTACTTCAGCCGGGGTCCTGTGCTCCATTGTCATCAAAGTGGTCATCGGACGCACGGTCTCCCAACAGGAAGTGTTCTCTGAGTTCACGCTGATCGCGATGTGTTGCGATGCTGTCCCACTGCACGTGCAACGAAAGACGACTAAGTCCGCTGCCCCCCGTAACGGGGATAAGTGTGACGATCTCCCCGCTCACAGCGTGGCCAGTGGTGCTAGCTGTGGGATGAGTGCTGCTGCTGTGCTGCTGCGGTTCCCCCGAGCCAGGCTCTCTTCTCGTCGGCGTCCTGTGTGACGGCAGACACGATCATCCCCGTTTTCGTGCGGCGAACGATGCCGCGTTCAGAGGTGCAGTTCATAGGCGAACTGAGCCCGGCACCCGTACCCCGCGTGGCCAGTAGATGAGCCGATGAGCTAAGACTCATCGGCTCGTGCTTCATGTCTTCGGGTCGTCGCTAGGAGAGCCACGGTGGCGTATACGCGCCCACCCCGTGGAGGATTGCTGTCAGGTCGTCGGCTGCCCACTCCTCGGTGATCTTTCCGTCCTTGAACCGGTAGACGTCGATTGCATCCCAGCGCACCTTGCGACCCGTCGGCGCGATACCGAGCAACTCCCCTTTGTGGGTCGCCTCGACCACGAATCGCAGTGCGACGGTGTCCCCATCGGCGACGATATCCTGCTCCTCTGCGTGGAGGTCAGGCAGAGCGCCGATGAATCCCCGCAGTAGGGCAACGAGATTCCCGACTCCTTCAACGGTGCCGAGGGTCCCACCATGCCAGCGGACATCAGGCGTGACGAACTCTGACGCTAGGTCAGGGTTATGCGCGTTGAAGACCCTGCGCGTGTAGTCGCGGGCGATTTCGACGTTCGACGCGACCGCTGGGCTTTCGGCCATACATGCCTCCTTGGCACAAGATTTTCCCGACGTGCGATCGCTCCAAGGTGTAACCCATTTGCCCCGCCGCCGTCCAAGACTTGTCAGCCTAACGACCGATAGTGTGAAGCTATGGATCTGCAACCGCGCCTGCTTCGGTACTTCATGGCTGTGGCGGAGGAACTCCATTTCGGTCGCGCCGCGGCGCGCCTGTACATCTCCCAGCCCTCGCTGAGCAACCAGATCCACGGCCTCGAGCGCATGCTCGGCACCGATCTGTTCGTGCGCACGAGCCGCCACGTCGAGCTGACCGCCGCCGGCCGAGCCCTACTCGAGGAAGCACCGGTGGCACTCGCAGCTCTCGAGCGCGCAGCCGAGCGCGCTCGACTCACCGGCGCAGGCATCGCCTGTGAGATCCGATTGAGCTACACCCCGATGGCCAACTTCGAGATACTACGAGTAATCCTGACCGCAATCGAAAACGAGATCCCAAATCTGAGCGTCATCCCCAGCGAGCTCTTCAGCGCCGAAATACCCCGCCGTATTCTTGCTGGTGAACAGGACGTCGGGCTTGCACTGCACACCGAGTCGATGAGAGGTATCCGCAGCGAACTCCTGCGTATCGAGCCGGTGGCCGCGGTGCTGAGCAAGCGACACCGCCTGGCTGACGCCTCCGCCATCCCGCTCACCTGCCTCCAGCACGAGACCATTCTCCTGTTTCCACGCGAACTTTCGCCGGCTCACTACGATCACATCGTCGCCGCCTGCGAGCAATCCGGCTTTCAACCCCGCATCAAGGCGATCCGAAATGCGCCGCCTCAGGCGATGCTCGCCCGCCTGCACGCCGGGCGAGAGGTTGGCCTGACCCCGGCCTCGTTTGCCTTTCACGCGGTCCAGGCCGCACCCGACGTGGTCGCACGCAGGATTGTCCAGCCAGAGATCCTCGAGGAGTGGTCAATTGTTTGGCCCGCCCGTGGCCAATCCGCTGCGATCGGGCGCGTCCTCGACACCGCCCGACGCTGCGCCACCGAGAACGGCTGGCTACCCGCGCAGAACCCAACGGCCACAAGCGGAACAGACTCTCCGAGAGAAGCAGGCGACGTCGCCGGACTACCAGTTGTGGTCGATGTCCCCGCAGCGCGGCATGGCGGTCGCCTACCCCGACCTGAATGACGGCCCGGTCTTCCGCTGGTCGGAGCCGTGGAAATTGTCCGACCTACCCAGATAGCCAAGCCGGATCCCGCCCGCCCCGGCTCCGCCAAACTCCGCCTGCCCGCCCGGCTGCACCGGTCAGGCGTGCACGGCGTGGGCGACGCGGATGATCAGGAGGATCACGAAGACCAGTCCCAGCAGGTGCGGCGGGCCTTCCTTGATCATCAGCATGAGGCGGCAGGGCGCGCAGCGCGACCTGCGGTCCTTCCCGTCGGTTGCCGGACGTGGCCCGGCGGGCAGCCGGCTCACTTACTACCACGGACAGGACCAAGGGGATGTTCACGACGGCCGCCCGCGCGCGGGCGAAGTGGGCGTCGAGGTCATCGCATCGCCGGGACGGACATGCCAGCTGGGCGTCGAGGTCATCGCATCGCCGGGGCGGACATGCCGGCGGCGGCGGCCAGTTCGCCAGCGCGCTGCGGACGCGCAGCCGGGGGTCAGGGCGCATTCCGGCCAGACTTCCTGGTCAGCGTGGCGCAGGCTGAAGACATGACGATGACGAGCGAGACGACTGTCGCACTCCAGGTACGGGCCATCGATCCGGACGTGCTCAGCCAGCTACGCCGGCGTGATGACGCCGGCCACCCGCCGCGGCTGATGGCCGATGAGGACGGCGGCAGCCCGCTGCGGTGCTGCCTGCGCCTGAGCCGGCCCGGTGAGCGGATCGCGCTCGTTTCCTATGCGCCGCTATGCCGCTGGGCGCGCGAGACCGGCGCCGATCCAGGTCCCTACGACGAGATTGGCCCTGTCTTCGTCCATCCCGCGGCGTGCCAGGGCCCGGACGGTTCTGGATACCCGGCGGCACTGACCGGCTCTCCGCGGGTGTTCCGCGCCTACTCCGCCAGCGGCCATATCCTGGCTGGGCGGCTTGCCGGGCGCGCCGAGACCAGCGATGCGGCATCGGCCGAGGCGGTCCTGGCCGAGGTCTTCGCCGATCCGGCAGTGGCCGTCGTGCACGCCCGCGCGGTCGAATTCGGCTGCTTCACCTTCGAGGTACGGCGCGGGTAACGCCGCGCGCGCTTCCGCCGCCCGGCCTGCGCCACCAGCCGGGTTCACGGCCGCGTCGTCATCGCGACACTGCCGGACACGGTAGCGTTTTCCGACGTGCCCTCCGGCCGCGCCCGCAAGCCCTCAGCAGCCGATGTCAGCAGCCCGCCGGGTGATGACCATCGGCCGGCCGATGACGGCCTCCAGGCTGCCGGCGACCCGCAGGACAATGCCGACCTGCGGGACAATGCCGATCCGCGGGACAATGCCGACCCGCGGGACAATGCCGGGCCGCGGGACAATGCCGGGCCGCAAGGCGACGCCGCCCGTGAGCCCGCAGGCAAGCCGGGCCTGCCTGACGTCACCGCCCTGCTTGCCACGGCGGTCACCGGCATCGGCGGGGCGGAGCGGCCCGGGCAGGTGACGATGGCCGAGGCCGTTCAGCGAGCCATCCAGACCGGCGAGCACCTGGCCGTCCAGGCCGGGACAGGGACCGGCAAGTCGCTGGCCTACCTCGTCCCCGCGGTACGCCACGCCATCACGCAGCAGGCCACGGTCGTCGTGTCGACCGCGACGATCGCACTGCAGCGCCAGCTCATCGACCGCGACCTGCCGCGCCTCGCCGAGGCACTGGGGCCGGTACTCGGCCGGGCTCCGGCCTTCGCGATCCTCAAGGGCCGCCGCAACTACTTGTGCCTGCACCGGCTGCGCACCGGCGCGGAGGACGACCCGCAGGACGCGCTCTTCGACCCCCGCGCGGCCTCCGCGGTCGGCAAGCAGGTGCAGCGGCTGCACGAGTGGGCGGCGCGGACCGAGACCGGCGACCGGGACGAGCTCGTGCCCGGCGTGAACGAGCAAGCGTGGCGTCAGGTCGCGGTATCGGCCAGGGAGTGCATCGGCGCCCAGCGCTGCCCGTTCGGCACGCAGTGCTTCGCCGAGCGGGCACGGGACGAGGCAGCCAAGGCGGACATCGTGGTCACCAACCACGCTCTGCTCGCCATCGACGCGCTAGAGGACTTCGACATCTTCCCCGAGCACGACGTGGTGATCATCGACGAGGCCCACGACCTGGTCGACCGGGTGACCTCGGTCGCGTCCGACGAGCTGTCCGCCACGGCACCGGAAATCGCCGCCCGCCGCTGCGGCAAGATGACCGAGGAGAAGCTGATCGCCCGGCTCAGGGACACGGGCGAGGACGTCGCGCGGGTCCTCGCGGTACTCCCGGCGGGGCGCATCGACGTGCTGGCCGAGGACCTCGCCATGGCGCTGGCCGGTCTCCGTGACGCCGCCGGCAGTTGCGCCGCGGACCTGCGCGCCAGCGCCAAGAACACCGAAGAAGAGCCAGAACGGATCGCTGCGCGCCGGTCTGCCTTCGTCGCCGTGGATGAACTGCGGAGTGCTGCAGAAAGAATCCTCGGCGCGTTCGGCGCCGACGTCGCGGCACGCCCGGACGTGGTGTGGATGGACCGGCCGATGGGGGAGGAGTCGGCCCGGCCGCCGACGCTGCGGGTAACGCCGCTGCAGGTCGGCCCGCTGCTGGCCGAGCGGCTGTTCGGCAGCCGCACGGTGACGCTCACCTCGGCCACCCTGTCGCTGGGCGGGTCGTTCGAGCCGCTGGCCCGCCAATGGGGCCTGCCGCGGTCAGGCACGCCGGCCAGGCCCGGGGCGCCTGCCGTGCCCGCCGGGCTTGCCGCTCCTGCCGCTCCTGCCGTGCCCGCGGGCACGGCGGCGGCTGCCCCGGCCGAAGGCCCGGCAGTTCCGGCCCCCCGGTCAGCGCCGGCCGGCCCGCTCGCGGGATTTTCCGCCGCAGAAGAGCCGCACTCGCTTGCCTGGACCGGGATCGATGTCGGCTCGCCGTTCGACCACCCGCGCAGCGGGATCCTGTATGTCGCCAAGCACCTGCCGCCCCCGGGCCGCGACGGGCTGGCGGCGTCCTACCTGGACGAGCTGTGTGAGCTGATCGCCGCGGCCGGCGGGCGGACCCTGGGGCTGTTCTCCTCCATGCGCGCCGCCAGGCAGGCGACAGACGAGCTGCGCGGGCGCATCGACCAGCCATTGTTCTGCCAGGGAGAGGACCAGACCGGGCAGCTGATCAAAGCGTTCGCCGCGGACGAGGCCAGCTGCCTGTTCGGCACCCTCTCGCTGTGGCAGGGCGTTGACGTTCCCGGCAGGTCGCTGCAGCTGGTGGTCATCGACAGGATCCCGTTCCCCCGGCCCGATGACCCGCTGGCCTCAGCCAGGCAGCGGGCCGTGGCTGCGCGCGGCGGCAACGGGTTCATGGAGGTGGCCGCCGCCCAGGCGGCGCTGCTGCTTGCCCAGGGCGCCGGAAGGCTGCTGCGCACGATGAGCGACCGGGGAGTCGTCGCGATCCTGGATCCACGCCTGGCGACCGCGCGATACGGCAGCTTCCTCCGGGAGTCGCTGCCGCCGTTCTGGACCACGACCGACCCGGCGGTCGTCCGCGGCGCGCTGCGCCGCCTGGCAGGCTGACTGAAGCCCTGGCTCACGGCGCCGACCGGGAGATCACCGCCGACCGGGAGATCACCGCGGACGTGCGTCCGCCTGGTGATGCTGGACGTCCTTGCGGGTAACTGCCAGGAAGGCGACAAGGCAGGCGATCACGAGCGTGAGGACCAGGCTGACCCGCCCGTTGCCCCACCCCAGGCCACTCAGGCTGACGGGCTTGCCGACCCAGTCGGCGAACGAAGCGCCCAGCGGGCGGGTGACGACGTAGGCGAACCAGAAGGAGAGGATCGGGTTCCAGTTGAACCACCGGTAGCCGATGGCGGGGATGGTGATTATCCCGGCGAAGAGCACGAGGGAGAAGAAATACCCCAGGTGGAAGGTCACTGCGGTCATGTCTCCGACCGCGGTTCCCATCGCAAAGGTTGCCACCACGGCTGCCCAGTAGAACGCCTCCCGGCGCGCTGTGTCGACGGTGTGGATGGAGAGGGTCTGCTCCGTCCGCTGCCAGGTCACGAAGACAGCGGCGAGCACTACCGCGTACAGGGCTGATGATGCGAAGTAGGGCACGCCGAAGCCGACGTGCAGCACGTCCGCGGCCATGGTGCCGAACACGCCGACCATCAGGACCGCGAGCCAGTAGGTCCAGGCGAGGTAGCGGCGCATGGAGAACTGCAGCGCCAGCGCGATCACGAATCCGATGAACCCGATGCCGACGGCAAGAACTGGCGGCATCGCGTGCACGAGAAAGTCCGATGTCGACTCGCCCATCGCGGTCGACAGGGCCTTGATAACCCAGAAATAGACCGTGATCTCCGGAACCCTGAGGGCTCCACGGGACATGGCTGGTGAGCGACGGGCGCTCCTGGTGCTCCGGGCAGCATGCCGCGCAACCCCGCTGGCGCCCACGTCCCCGGCGGGGGACCCGGGCACTAGCCCGCCGGTGCCAGCTCGGGAATTCCTGGGCACTGCCCTGCTCGCCGTGGCGGAGCGCGATAGCTGCTTGCGTGTCGGCACAGGTGAAAGAGTACCTAGCCGGTGATGTGGCCAAGCCGGGTAAGTGAAGAACTAGACCCGCACATGCCTGATGACGGCAGACCTCAATAGCCTGGCCGGCAAGCCCTCGGCCGGAGCGCTCAGAGCACGTCGTGCCCGGGGCGGGGATCATCGGGCAGCAGGCGCCGCTCCGCCGGGATCGTGCCAAGCCGGCCTGCCTGGTAGTCCTCGAACGCCTTGACCAGTTCTTCCCTGGTGTTCATCACGAACGGGCCGTAGGCAGCCACCGGCTCCCTGATCGGCTGGCCGCCGAGGATAAGGATGTCCAGGCCGGCGCTCGGCCCGTCCGCCCGGCGGTCCGCCGCGACGGTGAGCACGTCGCCGTGGCCGAATACGGCAAGCTGGCCCATCCGGGCAGGCCGCTGTTCGGCCCCGACGGTGCCGGATCCGGCCAGCACGTAGCCGAGCGCGTTGAAATCGGCCCGCCACGGCAGCCGCAGCTGGGCGCCGTGCTCAAGGGTGGCATGCAGCAGCGCGATCGGAGTATGGGTGATGCCGGGGCCCTGATGGCCGGCCACGTCGCCCGCGATGACCCGGATCAGCGCGCCGCCGTCCGGTGAGCTGAGCAGCTTGACCTGCCCCGCCCTGATGTCCTGGTAGCGCGGCGCGGTCATCTTCATCCTGGCGGGCAGGTTCACCCAGAGCTGGAAGCCGTGGAAGAGCCCGCCGCTCATGACCATGGCCTCGGGCGGCTCCTCGATGTGCAGGATCCCGCCGCCCGCCGTCATCCACTGGGTGTCACCGTTGGTGATCATCCCGCCGCCGCCGTTGGAGTCCTGGTGCCGGAACGTCCCGTCGATCATGTAGGTCACGGTCTCGAAGCCGCGGTGCGGATGCCAGGAGGTGCCCTTCGGCTCGCCCGGCGCGTACTCCACCTCGCCCATCTGGTCCATGTGGATGAACGGGTCAAGCGCGGATAGGTCAACCCCGGCGAATGCGCGCCGGACGGGGAAGCCCTCGCCCTCATACGCCGACGGCGCCGTCGTGAGGGTCAGCACCGGCCGGTCCGTCGCGGCGGCGCGGTCAGGTTCCAGGACGCGGGGCAGTACCAGGGTGTCTTTGACGGTGACCGCCGGCATGATGTCCTCCTCTGGCGAAGCTCTGCGTATGCCCGCCCGATGGCAAAGGGCCGGCTAACCACCTTCATGCGCGCCAACTGTATTTGAACTCGCAACATTCCCGTCGGGAGCTCAGCAGGCAGCTGAACGGCTGCCCTCCTAGAGCGGCAGGCCGGCTTCCAGGTGCGCGAGGGCGGCGTCGATGCTGCCGAACATGTCGGCAGGGCCGTCGCCGGGCGGCGCCAGGGTTACCGCCATGATCACGCCGATCATGGCGCCGGCCACATTGCGCGCGGCGAAGTCGTCCGGGTCGCGGCCCGCGCGTTTCGCCAGCGCGGCCGCCACCACCTCGATGGTGCGGGTGAACTCATCCACGGCCCGTGCCCGGATCTCGGGCACCGAGAGGGTCAGCTCGGTGGTCTCGCGCAGCCGGTCCAGGTCGGCCTGGCTCATCTGGGCGACCATCGCCGCGGTCGCCGAGCGCATTGCGGCGATCGGGCCGAGACTGGCCGGCTGCGCCTCCAGCGCCTCAAGGGTGACGAGGTCCATGTCGTCCTGCAGGACGACGTCCTCCTTGGTGGGGAAGTAACGGAAGAACGTCGCCGGGGACACCTCGGCTGCCGCCGCGATCTGCTCGACCGTCGTTGCCGAGTAGCCCCGCTCGCGGAAGAGGCGCAGCGCGTGCTGCCTGATGGCAGCGCGGGTCTTGGCTTTCTTCCGCTCGCGGAGCCCGGTCGGCTGGCCCACCGCGGACACCTCGGTCATGTCCGCCATTCTGCCCTGGCTTCCGCGCGAAGCCCGTCAGGCAGGGCGACTTCGGCGGGCGGCGCGGACTGGCGCGGCAGGAACGCCAGCCCGAGCAGGGCGGCCGTGACGGCGATGCCGGCACAGACCCACAGCATGATGTCCATGCCATGCACATAGGCGACGCCCACGGCGTGCAGCAGGGGTGCTGACTGAGCCGCGTGCGCGACCGCGACCCCGCCGGCCACGCTGCTGCGGGCCGCCGCCGCACTCGCGGCCGGAAGGCCGGTGACCGTGAGCCCGCCCCGGTAGGCGGAGTCGAGCACGGTGCCCAGGACGGCCACCCCGATGGTGGCGCCGACCTGGCGCAGCGCGGTGATCAGTGCGGAACCCGAGCCGCTGCGCTCGGGGGTGAGCGCGCCGAGGGCCGCGTTCAGGGCGGTGGGCATCGCGATGCCGAGCCCGAGGCCGGTGACGGCGAACCAGGCCGCGCCGAAGCCGGTGCCGCTCGTGATCGTGGTGCCCGCGCCGACCGCCAGGGCCGCGGCCATCACGGCGAACCCGACAGCGACCAGTACCTTGGCGCTGACCGGCGGCGCCCCGGCCGGCTCACCCGCCGGGGCCTTGGCCGGGCTCTGCAGCCGCTGCCCGATGGCCAGGCCCGCCGCGAGGCCGCCGATCAGCGGCAGCAGCCGCAGGCCGCTGCCGAGCGAGTCGATCCCGCGCACCTCCCGGAAGTACTGCGGGACTCCGAACAAGATCCCGAACAGGGCAAACGAGACCATCGTCGACAATGCCGTGCCCCAGGTGAAACTGGCCGACCGGAACAGCGTCAGGTCGATCAGCGGATGGCCATTCACCCTGGTAATACGGCGCTCCCAGCGGGCAAACGCGGCAAGCGCCACGGCTCCCGCGGCCATGGTGAGAACGGCAGTTCCGTCGCTCCACCCGTTCTCCCCCGCCTTGATGACGCCGTAGGTAAGCGCCGCGAGGCCGCCGCTGGACAGCACGACCCCAGGCACGTCCAGCCGCGGGCGCCGCTCGCTGCGGGATTCCGGCATCAGCATCACGACGGCGATCAGCGCGATCACCACGACCGGGACGTTGATCAGGAACACCGAGCCCCACCAGAAGTGGTCGAGCAGCCAGCCGCCGAGCAGCGGCCCGATCGGGAAGCCGAGGAACGTGGCACCGCCCACCGCGGCGATGGCCCGTGGCCTTTCCGCGGCGGTGAACAGCACCGGGATGACCGCCAGCGACAGCGGCAGGATGACCGCGGCGGCGAGGCCGAGCACCGTCCTGGCAGCGATGAGCTCACCGGCTGAGGCCGAGTACGCGCAGGCCAGCGACGCCGCGCCAAACACGACGAGAGCACCGGTGAGCAGCTTCTTGCGGCCGAACCGGTCGCCGAGCAGCCCGGCCGGGAGCAGCGCGGCCGCCAGGACCAGGCTGTAGGCGTCGACGAACCACTGCAGGTCGCCGGTCGATGCGTGCAGGTCGGCGGCGAGTGTGGGCAGCGCCAGGTTGAGGACCGTCAGGTCAAGGCCGACAACGAGGACGCTCAGGGCGAGCGCGCCCAGTGCCCACCAGCGGCGGGTGTCCGAGCCAGTCATGCTAGTCACCTTCTTTCAACAGTCTCTCTGAAATAAATGTTATAAATATTTGAGAGTCACTGTCAATATAAGCCGGGAGGGTCACCGGGCATGCCCCTGCAAGCAGCCGCATCCGGCGCATAGATCACCAGGTGGCGGGCATAGGGAGCCCGTACGGCCACGTCGGAACCCAGGTACATTGCTAGCTGGGGAAGCATCCTCCGGAAGGAGCCTTACCGTGTCCCGCGTACGTCGGGTGTTCGCAGGCGTCAACGGGTCGCCAGGCAGTCTGCAGGCGCTCAGGTATGCGGCGGGCCTGGCCCGCTTGCATGACTCAGCGCTGATTCCTGTCCTCGCCTGGATTCCGCCGGGCGGCGACCTCGCCGACCGCCGCGGCCCGTCCCTTTACCTGCGCCAAGTCTGGAAGGACGCCGCCTGGCAGCGGCTCTGGAACACGATCGAGCTGGCCTTAGGCGGAATACCGCCCGGCGTGCCCGTCGAGCCCCTCGTGCTCCGCGGCGACGCGGGCAGTGTCCTGGTGCGCGTCGCTGACTCCGAGGATGACCTGCTCGTCGTCGGGGCGGGCCGCCGGGGCGCGCTCGGCCGCATGACGTCATGCCGGGTTAGCCGCTACTGCCTGGCGCATGCGACCTGCCCGGTGGTCGCGGTCCCGCCGCCGGCACTGGCACAGATGGGCCGTGGGCTGCGAGGCTGGGCCTTCCGGCACCGCAACCTGAGCCTGGACCGGGCGAGGCTGCCTGCTGGCGGGGCCTGACCGGGCGATTGCCCGGGTGGCGGCTGATCGGCGAACGCGGCCTTCGTGCTGGCAAACGCGGGCCGCGGTAGCAGGGCGCTGGCGGGCCGGGGGACAATTGCGCTGCCGGACCACGCCAGGGAGGACGCTGTGCCACAGCCAGAAGGCAAGGAACTCGAAGACATCAGGGCGCGCCGTGAGCAGTTGCGCCAGCAGTACCTGCGCCGGGAGAGCGAGCGGCCGCTCAGCACCGTGCGCGGCGTGCACCATCTCGCGCTGATCTGCCGCGATACCGAGGAGACGATCCAGTTCTACCAGGAGTTCCTCGGATTCCCGCTGGTGGAGCTGGTGGAGAACCGGGACTACGCCGGCTCCAATCACTTCTTCTTCGATATCGGGAACCACAACCTGCTCGGGTTCTTCGACTTCCCTGGCCACGACCACCCGGCGTTCAGCGAGACCATCGGCGGCGTGCAGCACCTCGCGATCTCCATCTCGGCTGAGCAATTCGAGGCGGCGAAGAAGAAGCTGGACCAGGCCGGGGTCGACTACCTCGGGCCGGACCGCGGGGTCATGGACAGCATGTACTTCCGCGACCCGAACGGCATCGGGCTTGAGCTCTACCAGGAGGAACTCGGCATCTTCAACGGGGAGCGGATTCTCTTCTACTAGCGGAGTTCGCGGCGGAGGCGTCGCTGGGTCAGGGCCGCGGGCGAGCGCGATCGATGCCTAGTTGGACAGCGCCCGCGCTGTCCAACTAGGCATCCATGGCACCCAGATGCCGCCGCGGCGGCGCTAGCGGAGCTCGCGGCGGATGACCAGGCGCAGGCCGGACCAGACCTGGTCGATAGCGCAGACCTTGTTATCGACCAGGCCGGTGGGCAGGGCGATCTCGCGCACGACCTGGTCGGACATGTCGGTCGGGACCTTCGATGCCCGCTTCGGCCAGGCGATCCACAGCCCGCAGGCCGGCGCCATCCGGGCGCGCAGCCGGTCCAGCGACGCCGCCAGTTCCGCGCGCTGGACCACGAAGAAGACGATCACGTCAAGCGGTACGTCACCAGCGAGGCCGGCTTGCACGGTCACCCGTTCGGGCAGCGGTTCCAGGCTGTCGGCAAAGCCAGCCGGAGCGCCGATCAGGGCGATCGCCTGGCCGGGCTTGATGCCGAGCTTCCCCGGCAGCGGCGTCCCGGAGTAACCAGCGGGCGGTGCCGGGCTCGCGCCAGCGGGCGGTGCCGGGCTGGCGCCAGCGGGCGGTGCCGGGCTGGCGCCAGCGGGCGGTGCCGGGCTGGCGCCAGCGGGCGGTGCCGGGCTGGCGCCAGCGGGCGGTGCCGGGCTGGCG
>Ga0182024_10010891_pt1 | contig 18416 bp, 18 predicted proteins | sample P32metaG_FD_120480 | JGI IMG/M metagenome (GOLD analysis project Ga0182024, IMG submission 120480) | Permafrost microbial communities from Stordalen Mire, Sweden - P3-2 metaG (Illumina Assembly) | ecosystem: Environmental > Terrestrial > Soil > Wetlands > Permafrost | place: Sweden: Stordalen... | reverse complement strand
GATATCGCCGTCGCCACCAACGCCGGCCAGATCAAGACCGGCTCCCTCTGCCGCACGGATCGCGTCGCAAAGTACAACCAGCTCCTCCGAATCGAGGAAGAACTAGGTGACAACGCGATTTATGGCGGTAAGATGCGGTAGCGTTCCCTAGGCGGCTGCGGACAGGTTTTGCCGCCGGGGCCCGCCCCCACCGAGCGCATTGCCCATGGAAGAATACGGCGATTTCCGATCCCGCCGCCAGCATACCGTCTGGCATTCGCTCAATCGTTTTCTCGTGATGCTCATCGCGATGACGGTCGTCACCCTCATCGCCTGCGCCTTCGTCCCCGAGCTCAAGAACGCCCGCGAGCAGAACGAGCGCATCGACGACCTCCGCGCGCAAATCGCCAAACAGCGCGACCTCCTCGCCCAGCACACCCGCGAAGTCGATCTCCTCAAAAACGATCCCACCTACATCGAGACCATCGCCCGCGACCGCCTCGACATGATGAAGGAAGGCGAAACCATCTACCGCATCGATCCCGCCCCCACCCCCGACCAGTCCCACATGCGGCTCACGCAATAGCTGGCTACACGCGGCGCCGCCGCCCTGGGTGCGCCAATCTCCCGATTGGCAACAACACAAAACCGCCACCTGAAAGGTGGAGTCCATAATCCAGCGTCGCCTTCAAGCATTTGACCTCCCCTCCCCCCTTCCCCATACTTCCCATCATGTCTCTCGATCTTTCTTCCGTCGATCTCCCCGCTCTCCAGTCCCGCATCAGCGAGCTCCGGAGGTATCTTTGACCTCCCGCGACTCCAGGCCCGTCTAGCCGAGCTCGAGGAGGCCATGAGCGCCTCCGATTTCTGGAACAACAAGGAGCGCGCCCAGGCCTCCGTCGAGGAGGTCTCCGCCCTCCGCGCAAAGGTCAACCCCCTCGTCGCCCTCGAGCGCCAGGCCGATGACCTCGCCGTCCTCAAGGAGCTTGCCCAGGATGAGACCGATCCCGCCGGCCAGGCCACCGCCGCACAGGAGGTCCTCAATGAGCACGCCGATGTCCTCAAGAACCTCGAGGCCATCGAGCTCCGCAGCCTCCTCGGCGGCGAGTTCGACAAATCCAACGCCTTCATCATCATCCACTCCGGCGCCGGCGGCACGGAGTCCTGCGATTGGGCCGATATGCTCCTGCGCATGTACCAGCGCTGGATCGAGCGCCACGGCTTCACCTCCCAGATCGTCGATATCCAGCTCGGCGATGAGGCCGGCATCAAGTCCGCCACCCTCCTCGTCCAGGGCGATTTCGCCTACGGCTACCTCCAGACGGAGCGCGGCGTCCATCGCCTCGTCCGCATCTCCCCCTTCGATTCCAACAAGCGCCGCCACACCTCCTTCGCCAGCCTCGACGCCACCCCCGAGATGCCCGACGACATCCCCATCGAGATCAACCCCGCAGATATCGAGCTCGATACCTTCCGCAGCGGCGGCAAGGGCGGCCAGAACGTCAATAAAGTCGAGACCGCCGTCCGCCTCGTCCACAAGCCCTCCGGCATCGTCGTCGCCTGCCAGGCCGAGCGCAGCCAGGGCCGCAACCGCGAGCTCGCGATGAAAATGCTCAAGGCCAAGCTCTACCAGCTCGAGCAGGACAAAAAACGCGCCGATATCGAGCGTCAGTACGGCGAGAAAGGCGACATCGCATGGGGCAGCCAGATCCGCTCCTACGTCTTCCAGCCCTACCAGATGGTCAAGGACCACCGCACCGGCGTCGAGACCAGCAACGTCCAGGCCGTGATGGATGGCGATATCGACCCCTTCATCCACGGCAAGCTCCGCGGCCTCACCAACAAAAAAGGCTCCGCCGCTGACGACCTGTAGCGGCTCCGCTACCTCGCGCTCTCCCCGTTCCACGCAATCGCAAACCGCATCAGCTCCGCGCTGCTCGCCAGGTTCAGCTTGTCCCGCACCCGCATCCGGTGCGTTTCCACCGTCTTCACGCTGATCCCCAATTGGTTCGCGATCTCCCGCGGCGTCTGCCCCTGCCCGCTCAATTGCAGCACCTCCAGCTCCCGGTCGGAGAGCGTGTCGATGGGCGACCTGCTCGCCGTGCTCCCGCTCGCAAGGTTCACCAGCACCTGCTGCCTCAGCGCCTCGCTCAGGAAGACCCCTCCCCCCGCCACCGTCCGGATCGCCTCCACCACCCGCGTCAGCACCTCCTCCTTCATCAGGTACCCCTGCGCACCCGCCCGCAGCGCCCGCAGCGCATAGATCGACTCATCATGCATCGAGAGCACCAGGATGCGCGCGTTCTCCAGTTGCGCACGGATGTTCTTCACAAACTCGATCCCGTTCATGCTCTCGTTCAGCGAAATATCCACCGTGATCAGGTCCGGGTTCAGCCTCAGCGCCTCGTCCAGCCCCTCCACCGCATTCTGCGCCTCGCCGCACACCGTCATGTCCGGCCGCGCATCGATCAGCCGCTTTAGCCCGAACCGGAACAGCGGATGATCATCCAGGATGAAAACCCGGTACTTCCCCTCCCCTCCGGTCAGAGCCCGGGCCGGGGGCGCATCCCCGGCGTCCTTAAAGGCCGTCACTTCCTCCGGTTCCGGCCGTCCCATGAGCGGAGGCGCGCCTGGCTGGCGATCCAAGGGGGCATTCATTCTCGTTTTTGGCAAAGCTTCTTCGGGTTTCAACCGCCGGGATCGTCCCGGTTTCTGTTTAAAGCTTCGGGTCCCATCCTCATTATGCGCCTGTCCGCCCCCTCTCCGGCTTTATCTTTGGCGGCACGCCCTTCCCGCGGCCAATTCCCTCCCCGCATCCCTTGCGCAAGCGCCTCTTCCCCTCGGTAAATCGCCGCTTGACCTTTCTTCGGGCTTTACTCATCTATGGCCCGTTTTTCCGCCCGGCTCGCCTTTTTGCGCCGTGTGGTTAGCTTTTTTATGACACACTCTTTTCGCCCGAAGCCCATCTTTGCGACTCTCGCCGCCTTCCTCCTTTGCCTCTCCGGCGCCTTCGCACAGACCGCACCTCCTCCTCAGGGCGCCCCGGCCCCCACCGTCCGCCAGATCGATATCCAGTACGCCGGCCCCGCCACCCTCTCTCGCGAGAAGATCCTCGCCAATATGCGCACCGCCGTCGGCAAGCCCTACTCGGAGCAGGCCATCGAGGATGACATCCGCGCCCTTTACGCCACCGGCAGCGTTACCAATGTCCGCATTTTCGGCGAGCCCATCCAGGACGGCGTCCGCGTCGTGGTCGTCATCCAGTCAAAGTCGAACGTCACCGCCATCAACATCGAGGGCAACTCCGCCATCACTACCAAAAAACTGCGCAAGGACATCTCCACCAAGCCCGGCCAGACCCTCAATGAGGCCAATCTCGAGCAGGATCGCCAGAAGATCCTCGATGATTACGCCAATCACGGCTACTCGGAGACAGCAGTCAAATACCACACCGACGTCAACGACCAGACCGGCGCCGCTACCGTCACCTTCACCATCTCCGAGGGCAACAAGACGGTCGTCAAAGCCATCCATTTCGAGGGCAACACGGTCTTCACCTCCAAGCAGCTCAAGAAAGTCATCAAGACCAAGCCCGCCGATTTCCTCTCCTTCCTCACCAAGACCGGCCGCGTCAATAACGACCAGCTCGACCAGGATGTCACCGCCATCCGCGAGTATTACCAGAATCACGGCTACGAGGATGTCACCGTCGAGCAGCCCCGCATCGAGCCCGTCGGCAATGGCAAGGTCTCCCTCGTTTACGCCATCAACGAGGGTCCCCAGTACCACGTCGGCAATGTCACCGTCACCGGCGCCCTCGTTTACACCCCCGACCAGGTCGGCAGCCGCCTCAAGGCCAAAAACAGCGGCATCTTCTCCCCGCAGGATTTGCGCGATGACACAAAGGCCATCGGCGATCTCTACGGCTCCCGCGGCTACATCGATATGACCGCCAATGCCGAGACCACCTCCGCCGGCGATCACGTCATCAACGTCAATTACAAGATCGACGAAGGCACCCAATCCTACATCGAGCACATCAACATCGAGGGCAACACCCGTACCAGGGACAAGGTCATCCGCCGCGAGCTCGCCGTCTATCCCGGCGAGCTTTACAACACCAATCTCATCGACGTCAGCAAGAGCCGCCTCGAGAACCTCGGCTACTTCAACAAGGATCGTGGCGTCCAAATCTACCCCAGCGATACCGATATCGCTGGCCGCAAGGACGTCAATGTCCTCGTCGAGGAAGCACGCACCGGCTCCTTCAACTTCGGCGCCGGCTTCTCCTCCATCGATAGCCTCCTCGGCTTCGTCGAGGTCCAGCAGACCAACTTCGATCTCCTCAACTGGCCCACCTTCACCGGCGGCGGCGAGCGCTTCCATGCCCGCTTCCAGCTCGGCACCCAGCGCACGGACGCCGATCTCTCACTCACGGAGCCCTACTTCCTCGACTACCAGCTCTCCCTCGGCGGCGAGCTCTTCTATAGCGACGCAAACTACGTCTCCTCCGTCTATACCCAGAAGGATTACGGCTTCGATATCAGCCTCCGCAAGCCCATCAACCCCTTCTCCTCCGTCCGCCTCGATTACCGCCTCGAGGATATCGATATCTACGATGTCAGCAGCGGCGTCTCCGACACCATCCTCCGCGACCAGGGCAATCACACCAAGAGCTCCCTCACCGCCGGCTATACCTACGATACCCGCGACAGCGTCTTCCTCACCCGCTCCGGCGTCCGCGTGGACCTCAGCGCCTTCGTCGCCGGCGGCCCGCTCGGCGGCACTGTCAACGACTGGGGCTTCGATTTCACCGGCAGCAAATACTATCACCTCCCCGGCGATGGCATCCTCCTCCTCAATGCCGAGTGGTCCGAGGTCGAGAACTTCGACACCAGCGACCACGTGCCCATCTTCGACCGCCTCTACCTCGGCGGCCCCAATAGCCTCCGCGGCTTCCGTTTCCGCGCCATGGCTCCCTACGACAATAAAGGCCAGCCCATCGGCGGCGATAGCCTCGCCCGCATCACCGCGGAGTACACCTTCCCCATCATGGACCGCATCCGTGGCGCCACCTTCTACGACACCGGCTTCGTCAATCCCGGCGCCTTCGATATGAGCGTCAGCCAGATCGCTTCCGATGTCGGCCTCGGCCTCCGCCTCGATCTCCCCATCGGCCCCGTCCGCCTCGATTACGGCCTCCCCATCCAGAACCCACACAACACCAGCAAGACCGGCCAGTTCAATTTCAGCATCGGCTACCAGTTCTAACGGCAGCCGCGGAAGCTCCGACGCGCCCTCCTTGGAAAAGGCGGGCGCCCATCCCCACCCCCTCCACAACCCGCTCACCACCACCATCTCCCGGCACTTCCATCGCCCTTCGCCCCATTTCTTTTTCCAAAAAATATTGAACGAAAACGGCTTTACGAAGTCTCAGCTAAACCCAACACTCTCCGGACTTTTTATGAAGACAACGCTCCTCCGCTCCCTCCTCTGCCTTAGCCTGCTTGGCTTTGCCACCACCAGCCACGCCCAGGTCAAAATCGGCACCGTGGATATGAACAAGATTTTCAGCTCCTACTACAAGACCAAGGATGCTGAGGCTCGCATCAACGAGGCCCGCAACGAGGCAAAGGGAGAGCTCGATGAGCGCATGGACACTTACAAGAAGAACCTGGACGATATCAACAAGCTCAACGAAGACATCCAGAAGCCCGCTCTCAGCCCCGAGGCCAAGGCCGCCAAGACCAAGGAGCGCGATGACGAGATCCAGGAGACCAAGAACCTCGAACGCGAGATCACCGAGTTCAAGACCACCCGCGAGAAGCAGCTCCAGGAGCAGGCCGTCCGCATGCGCAACGGCATCGTCGATGAGATCACCAAGCTCGTCCTCAACAAGGTGAAGACCGAGAATTACGACCTCGTCATGGATCGCTCCGGCCTCAGCCTCAATGGTGTCCCCATCCTCATCTACGCCAAGGATGGCCTCGACTTTTCGGACGAGATCATCACCCAGCTCAACAAGACCAAGCCCAAGGACTCCGACACCACTCCTGCCGCCGGCGCCTCCGCAACTCCGTAAAAAAATCCTCGCTATTCGATTAGCGGAAAAGCGCGCCGGACAAAACCCGGCGCGCTTTTTTTTACCCCGCTCGACCGCGTCAATAACCGCGTGAATATCACCCTCGCAGACCTGGCTGCCCTCACCGGCGGCATTCTTGAGAATGCCAGCCCGGAGCTGCCCATCTCCGGCGGCGCCTCCGTCACCGATGCCACCGCCACGGAGGTCACCTTCTTCGGCAATGCCCGCTACCTCCCGGCCCTCAAGCTATCCCGCGCCGCCGCCGCCTTCGTCCCCCTCGATTTCGCGGAGCAGATCCCTGCCGCCCTCATCAAGGTCGCCAATCCCTCCCTTGCCTTCGCCCAGGCCCTCGCGCGGTTCGCCCCCCCTCCCATCACCTACGCTCCCGGCATTCATCCCACCGCCGTCATCGGCCCGGGCGTAACCCTCGGCGAGGGCGTCTCCATCCAGCCCTACGCCGTAATCGAGCAGGGCGCCGCCATCGGGGCCGGCTCCGTCATCGGCGCCCACGTCTTCATCGGCCAGCAATCCACCCTCGGCCCCGCCTGCCACATCCACCCTCACGTCACCATCCGCGAGCGCACCCTCATCGGCTCCCGCGTCGTCATCCACTCCGGCACCGTCGTCGGCAGCGACGGCTTCGGCTACGAGTTCTCCGCCGGCCGCCATGTCAAGATCCCCCAGACCGGCTGCGTCCAGATCGATGACGACGTCGAGATCGGCGCCAATGTCGCCATCGACCGCGCCCGCTTCGGCCGCACCTGGATCCAGGAGGGCACCAAGATCGATAACCTCGTCCAGATCGCCCACAACGTCATCATCGGCCGCCATTCCATCATCGTCTCCCAGACTGGCATCTCGGGAAGCTCAAAACTGGGACAATATGTCACCCTCGCCGGCCAGGTCGGCGTCGTCGGCCATATCGAAATCGGCGACCGCGCCATCGTCGCCGCCCAGTCCGGCATCAGCAAAAACGTCCCCGCCGGCGAGACCTGGTTTGGCTATCCCGCCGCTCCGATCAAGGAGACAAAAGAGCGCTTGGCGTACATAAATCGCCTGGAAAAACTCTATGCTCGTGTCCGCACATTAGAGCAAGTTTTGGACAAAAAGGGCTTTTCTTCAAAAGGTGAAACTTAAAGTTTGCCCCCTGAAAACCGCCACCTAGTTTGGGGACCACTTTCATGCCTCGGAAACGCAAATCCACGCCCCCGGCGGCCGCCCGGCGGAAGAAGCAGCAGCCCAAGAGGAAAGCCTCCGCTCCCGCCCTCCCCATGCAGCGCCAGTTCGCCTTCCCCGGCGAGGGCCGCCACCACGATTTGCGCGCCATTTTCGATAAGCTCAACGCCCGCTACTTCCGCAACTCCCTGCGCCGCTACACCATCCTCTGGGGCCGCAAGCGCCGCCTTCGCCCCAAGGCCTACTTCATCTTCGGCACCATCCAGGAGGAGGATCGCATGATCCGCATCCACCCCCTCCTCGATGCCAACTGGGTCCCCCGCTGGTTCCTCGAGTTCGTCATCTACCACGAGATGCTCCACTCCGTCGTCCCGGATATCTACGACCCCAAGCGCCGCCGCCGCATCGTCCACACCTCCGCCTTCCTCAAGCGCGAAAAATCCTTCCCCCACTACACCCGCGCCCGCCGCTGGGAAGCCGACAACCTCGCCCGCTTCCTGCGCTGATCGTTCCAATCCGTCGGGAGCCGCTTCGGCCATGCCTCTCATCGCCTGGATCATCTACAATGTCCGGGTCATCAAACTTGCCCGGGGCATCATCCTCTTCGGGATCATTCTCCTGGCCCTATCAGCCTATGATGAACACCGCGGCATCGCATCCGTGATGTCGCTCGGACGCTACCCCGTCAGATTAATTGTAAAAAAATCGGAGAAACCCGACGAGTACCGCGACCTCATGACCTACCAATGGATCCGCGGCTTCCTCGTAGTCCTCCTCGGCCTCATCGGCATCGCCATCTATCGCCGCATGGACCGCCTCGACCCCTTCTCCCCCGATTTCGCCGGCAACCCCGAGGTGGATGAGCTAGCCAAAACCCTCGACAAAGAGCGCCGCAACCCCTGACCCAGTCCCCCTTTGCGACCTTCTGTTAAATCTCCCTGTATTCCTCCGTACCCTCCGTGTGACAATCACCCCGCCTTCGCTTCCTTCCGCCCCACCAGCTCCCCCAGCCCATCCAGGCAAATCTGCGACCAGCTCTCCAGCGCCTCCCTACGCTCCCTCAGTTCCTCAGGCGAGAGAAACGCCATGTTCGTAATCATCGCCTCATTCTTTTCGATGTTCGGCTCCTCCAGCTCGAACACGTGCACCACCCCCATGTGCACCTCCCCCACCTCGTTCGAGTCATCGTTCAGCAGCGCCACCTCCCGGTTCCTGTACGCCGTCCCGATCTTCAATTCCTCCGAGATCTCCCGCCGCACCCCCTCCATGTAAGCCGCCTCATCCAGCGCGAATAACCCCTCGTCCTGCTCATTCATGTGCCCGCCTATCCCGATCGACCCCTTGCTCACCAGCCGCTGCTCCCCGCTCTTCTTTCCCCGCACATAATGCAAAACCTTCCCCCCGTGCACCAGCAGCACATACGGGATGATCTGCTTGAAAGCCGGATCCTTTTCCGCAGAGGAGCGCGCCACGAAGAAATTGTTCTCCCGCGCCAGCAGCACCGGCAGATACCGCTCCACCTCGAAATTCAGCCCCTGCCACATTCCCAGCTTTTCAATCGTCTCGCGGCGCACCGCCAGGATCATTTCTTCTTTCATCGCCCGCAGTCTCCCGCGCCCCGCATCCCCTGTCCAGCCGATCCCGCGCAACGGCCGCCCTACCTCTGCACCGCTTCACCGGGCAGCCCGCTCGTCGCCGCGGGCATCCCCGGGTTCTCCGTAACCATCCCCGGCGCGATCGTGAATTGATTGCTCGCCGTCTCCACGATCAAGAGCCCTCCCTGCCGCCCGAGCGCGCGCAGCATCGTCCCCTGCGGGTACGTGATTTCCCCGTACTTGTTCGGCACCTCCACAGGCATCGTCAGGTAACACATCCCCAGCACCGGACCGGCCCCCGGTTCCGGAGAACTCGACGGCATCATCCCTGGCCCCGCACTTCCTTCCAACGGAGGCTTTTGCGTCCTGCTGCTCACCCCGGCGTGATTCAGCCCGGAGCGGTTGATCAGGTAAAACGCCCCCACGAATGCGCAAATCACCCCTACAAAAAAATAATGCCAGCCTTTCATGTTCGATACTTCCCTTTCTCTCCGTCCGCCCCCGAGTCTACTCAGCAAAGCCGAATAATTGGCAGCAAAATCCTTTTCTCCCAGCCATCCCGTCGTCCCCGGGGCCGCTCAAAACCCGAGCTTCCGTACACGCTCCCGCTCCTCCTTCAGCGTCCCCTGCGCCGCCTGCGCCGCCGCCTTTATATCCCCGTCCGCCGATGCCGCCCCCGCCTCCAGGCTCTTCTCCATTTCATCCTGCGCATCCGCCAGCGCGTCGAGATACGACTTGTCGAACTTCGGCCCCTTCAGCTTCCCAAGCGCCAGCAGTTGCTTCTTCCCCTCCCCATCCGGCTCCACCGCCACCGGCACCTGCTTTCGCCCCGCCAGTGCCGTGAGGCTCGCCCTCGCCGCCGCCTCGTCCTTGTCCACCGCCGCGGCCAGCGCCTGCACCTCCGGCGTCACCGCATGCTTCTCCGCAAGCTCCGATAGCCCCGCCACCAGCGCCGTCTCCCGCGCCATCCCCGTGAAGAAAACCAGGTCCCGCCCGCTGATCTCCGTACTCAGCACCGGCGCCTCCGGCCGCGGCGCATCCTCCGGCGCCGCCGTGCAAAAACCCGCGCCCGCCAGCATCATCACAACCCCCGCTGTAAGCATCCCCCTCCTCATTCCGCCAATTTCCTCGCCAGCACCTCGCTTACGACATTCGGGTTCGCCTTCCCCTGCGAGAGCTTCATCACCTGCCCCTTGAGGAAGTTGATCGACGCCGTCTTCCCTCCCTTGTACTCCGCCACCGCCTTCGGGTTCGCCGCCAGCACCTGGTCGCAGATCGCCTCGATCGCCCCCGTGTCACTCTCCTGCTTCAGCCCCTTCTCCTCCGCGATCTCCGCCGCCGATTTCCCCGGCTCCGCGAACATCCCCGCGAACACATCCTTCCCCTGCGTGCTGCTGATCTTCCCCCCCTCGATCAGTCCCACCAGTCCCTTCAGCGCCTCCGGCGCGACCGGGCATTGCCCGATCTCCAGCCCCGCGTTCTTCAGCGCGCTTTGCAAATCATTCAGCACCCAGTTCGCCACCTGCTTCCCCTTCGCCCCTCCCTCCGCCGCCCGCTCATAATACCGAGCCAGCGCCAGCTCGCTCGCCAGCACCCCCGCGTCATACTCGCTCACCCCATATTCCTTCACGAATCTCTCCCGCTTCTGCACCGGCAGCTCCGGCACCCTCTTCCGCACCTCGTCCATGAAATCCCCCGTCCGCACCGGCATCAGGTCCGGATCGGGAAAATAACGGTAATCATGCGCCAGCTCCTTCGTCCGCATCGCGAATGTCTGCCCCGCCGCCTCGTCCCACCGCCGCGTCTCCTGCCGCAAGCGCCCCCCTCCGCCCACCACGCTCATCTGCCGCTCGATCTCATACGCCAGCGCCCGCCGCACCCCGGAGATCGTGTTCATGTTCTTGATCTCGATCTTCGTCCCCAGCTCCCCCTGCCCCTCCGGCCGCACCGAGACATTGCAATCACACCGCAGTTGCCCCTTCTCCATGTCCGCATAGCTCACATCCCCGTACTCCAGGATCTGCTTGAGCGACGAGAGGTACGCGAACGCCTCCTCCGGCGAGTCGATCTCCGGCTCCGATACAATCTCCATCAGCGGCGTCCCAGCCCGGTTGAAATCGATCCCCGTGCTCGTCTCGAAGTGGAACGACTTCGCCACATCCTCCTCCAGGTGGATCCGCACCAGCCGCACCACCTTGTCCCGCTGCGCGATGCTCTTCTGCGCATCCTTCGGGTACGCCATCTCCGGCAGCAGCACCCCGCCCCCCAGGCAGATCGGCAGGTCGTATTGCGAAATCTGGTAATTCTTCGGCATATCCGGGTAGAAATAATTCTTCCGGTCAAACTTGCACACCTCCGCGATCTGGCATCCCAGCATCAGTCCCGTCAGCGCCGTCATCTTCAGCGCCTCCTCATTCATCACCGGCAGCGACCCCGGCAGCCCCAGGCAGATCGGGCACGTATGCGAGTTCGGCTCCGAGCCATATTCCACCGGGCATCCGCAAAACATCTTGCTGCGCGTCCTCAGTTGGACATGCACCTCGAGGCCGATCGTCGCTACGTAATTGGGCATGATTGGGGCATTGGCGGACTGCTCATCTAAGATTGCCCTTTTCGATGGTCAATCATCAATCTCCGATCCCCGCACTTACCCGTTCAATTCTTCACCGTCCCCCCGCTCCCCGTCCCGCGCAGCGCGTAATCCAGCGCCTTCTCCAGCTCGAAACGCCTCACCAATTCCTCCAGGTTCGGATCATTCACCGCCGCCGCGATCTTCGGGTTCCCCAGCAGCCCCAGGTAATCCCTCCGCGCCACCTCCTGCGTGATCTGCGGGTCCTTCCGCAACGCCTGGATTTGCGGGTTCTCGCTCAGCACCTTCGTCCCCGGGTAAGCCACAAACCGCTGCATCGAGTCCACATTCGAGATCACCCGCGCGATCTTGTTCAGGATCAGATAAACCCGTTGCGGCACCGGGTCCGTCCCGTTCAGCAGCGCCCCCGTCGCCCCGCTATCGAGCGATTGCTTGAACTGCGCCAGCTCCGCGGTCATCGCACTCACCGTCACCCCCTCGCGCCGCGCCTCCGGCGTCCTCGCCAGCGCCACCTCCGCCTGCGCCACCGTCCCCAGGCACCGGATCGCCAGCACTGTAAACCACACCACCACCAGCGCCCCCACCATTCCCAGCGCCGAGCCCCCCGCCCCATATCCCAGCCGCACCAGCCCCAGGCTCTGCTCATTCGTACGCCGGAATACCACCGCCCCCACCCCCTTCAGCGCATAATAAACCACGCAGCAGCAGATCGACCCCGCGATCACCGACATCAGCAAGTCCGGGTACCCCAGCGGATGCAAAATCGGCGTAGCCGCCCGTCCCGCCAGGATCGCCACCCCATACGCCACCACCAGCGCCACCAGATTTACAAGCTGCCTGACGACACCAATACGCCACCCCCGGATGCTCTGCACGAGCACCAGCAGCACCGACCCGCTTAGAAACAGGAGTTGAAATCGGTCCATGGCTCCTGAGTCCCCATCTTCCCACAATTCTCGCCCCAGCGCAAATCCCCAGCCGCCACCATCACCCCGGCACTGCCATCCCATGCTTGTATGCGAAGTGCCGCTTGAGTGCGAGGATCCGCTTTTCGAACAAGTTATAGCTTGCGTAGGCAAGGCCATAGCTGACGCCGATGGCAGGAATGTAATACAAGATCGCGTAGAAGAATCCGAATAATCTGGTGTCCGGGAGCCTGGAGAATGGGATCATGCTTTGGAAGGAAGGCCTAAGGATACCGTGGATGACATAAAGCCCATAGCTGTACACCCCCAGGGAAATCAGCGGTTTGCTATTCAGGAGGCGATGGAAGCCACCAGTCGAGCGCGCGTTCAAAGCCCACAGCAACATACATCCGGACAGCGATACGGCTATTGTCTCTCCGAAGACTCCGGCCAGCGGGACGTCTTTCCGCGTGGGAATCGAGACCAGCGTAATGAAGAGCACCGCAAGGAGCGAAGTCAGGATGTTTAGACTTCGCCCGGTTGGAACTCGCCGGGCCAATTCAGGATCTCGAAGCATGATCGCGATGATGGCTCCGATCGCGAGACCATCTGCTTTACGGAGGGTGCTCCACCACAGCAACGCGGGAGAGTTATGAATGAGGTAAGGCACAGCTCGAACGCCGGCGCCCATCATGAGAATAAGGCCACAAATAAGAAGTAATTGCCGTGGACGCGTCCAACCGACAAGGGCGGGCCAGACCAGGTAGAAATGCTCCTCCACGCACAGCGACCAAAAATGACCGAATATCATGATTCGCGAAGCATCCCAATCGACAGGCACGGCGGGAAAATTCGCAAGGTATGTCCAAAGCCATCCTTGATGCGCAACGATGTCGCGGGCGCCCTGGTCAAGTTGAATAAATCGAGGGAGGACGAGCAGGGTAATCGCAAGCGCTGCGTAGTAGAGCGGGAATATGCGAAGGAACCTGCGGATATAAAATGTCCGCAGCCAGCCGGGACGATGCCGGGAATCGAGCAGGATGCCGGTAATGAGGAACCCGGAAAGTACAAAGAATAACTCAACCCCGTAGCCCGCCGCACCGATCACCCGGCCCATGAAAGCGCGAAGGAGATAGTCGTCCTTGATGAACGCCATTTGCCAGAAATGACCAAGCAGGACGGCAAGAATGGCGATGCCCCTCAGACCATCCAGGGTTCGCAAGTGAGACCCTTGCGGTACCGGATCAAATGGACCCGGCGCCGATGAATCGCGGGCGGCAGGCATGCGATTGATCGAGGGAGAGGGAACTGGCGAGGACATTCGTGGCAATAGGTGAAAATCGGCGTCAGGCAAATATCCACATATCCATTTGCACACCGCGTTCCCGTAACGCCCTCATTGCCTTCCACCCCCTCCCACCCGATTCACCGCTTGCCTCAGCGCGTGATCGCACAACACCAGCGCCGTCATCGCCTCCACCATCGGCACCGCGCGCGGCAGCACGCACGGGTCATGCCGTCCCCGCGCCGCCAGCTCCGTCTCCGCATGCTCCCGCGTCACCGTCTGCTGCGCCTTGGCAATCGTCGCCGTCGGCTTGAATGCCACCCGGAAGACAATCGGCTCCCCGTTCGAGATTCCCCCCTGCACCCCGCCCGAGCGATTCGTCGCCGTCCGCACCGCCCCCTCCCGCATCTCGAACGCGTCATTGTGCTGCGACCCCTTGAGCAGCGTCCCCGCGAATCCGCTCCCGATCTCAAACCCCTTCGTCGCCGGCAGGCTCAGCATCGCCTTCGCAAGGTCCGCCTCCAGCCGGTCAAACACCGGCTCGCCCAGCCCCGCCGGCACCCCCCGCGCCACGCATTCAATCGTCCCCCCCACCGAGTCCCCCTCCCCTCGCACCTCCTTGATCAGCGCGATCATCCGCTCCGCCATCGCTCCGTCCGGGCACCGCACGATATTCCCCTCCACCGACGCAGCCGTCACCGTCGCCGGGTCGATCTCCGCCACCAGCTCCCGGATCGTCTTCACGTAAGCCACGATCTCCAGCCCCGGCGCCACACGCTCCAGCACCTTCCGCGCGACCGCTGCGGCCGCCACCCGCCCTATCGTTTCCCGCGCCGATGCACGCCCCCCGCCCCGGTGATCCCGGATCCCGAACTTCGCGTCATAACTGTAATCCGCATGCGATGGCCGGTACGCCGTCGCCATCTCCGTATAAGCCTCCGGCCGCGCATCATTGTTCCACACCACGATCGAGATCGGCGTCCCCGTCGTCTTCCCCTCAAACACCCCCGACAATATCTGGCACCGGTCCTCCTCCTTGCGCGGCGTCACGATCTCGCTCTGCCCCGGTCGCCGCCGGTCCAGCTCCCTCTGGATATCCGCCTCCGCCAGCGGGACCAGGGGCGGGCACCCGTCAATTACCACCCCCACCCCGGGCCCGTGCGACTCCCCCCAGGTTGCAATCCGATATATTTGACCCAGTTGGCTCGACATAAGGACAACCAATCAAACGGAAAAATTCGAAATTCGAAATCAGAAACTCGAAATTCGACTTTCCACCCCTCCCTCCGCCGAAAGCGATACCTTCCCGCCTATCGTCGAATAAATCCCGTCGCCATCCGATTTCGAATTTCTGATTTTGAATTTCGAATTTACCCTCTCCCACCGTGAACCTCACCTACCTCTCCCACTCCTGCTTCCTGTTCGAGACCTCCTCGCACACTCTCATCATCGACCCCTTCCTCACCGATAACCCCCTCGCCCAGGCCAAACCCGCCGACATCCGCTGCGATTTCGTCCTCGTCACCCACGGCCATTTCGACCACGTCGGCGACGCCGTCGAGATCGCGAGGCGCAACGACGCCACCGTCATCAGCTCCTACGAGGTCGCCGATTGGCTCGCCCGCGAGGGCGTCAAGACCCACCCCATGGGCCTCGGCGGCGGCTTCGCTTTCCCCTTCGGCCGCGTCAAGCTCACCATCGCCTTCCACTCCGCCGGCTATCCCCCCGCGAAGGAAGACAAGCAATCCGGCTTCATCTACGTCGGCGCCGCCGCAGGCATGCTCATCCAGGCCGATGGCAAGACCCTCTACCACGCCGGCGATACCGCCCTCACCCTCGAGATGCAGCTCCTCGGCAAGCGCAACAAAATCGACCTGGCCATGCTCCCCATCGGCGACAATTTCACCATGGGCCCCGACGACGCCGTAACCGCCGCCGAATTCCTCAAACCCGCCCTCACCCTCCCCATGCACTACAACACCTTCGGCTACATCAAACAAGATCCCGCCGCCTTCGTCTCAGCCCTCGCCACCAAAGGCCTCAAGGGCCGCGCACCCGCCATAGGCGAAACAATCACCATCTAACGCTAGTCAATAATGCCGTGCCACTTGATGCATTGGCCTGTCAAAATCATTCTGCGGCCCTTCCCTTTGCGCCTCGGCGCCTTTGCGTAAGGCCCAAAAAAATCTGCGTTAATCTGCGGACAAAAATCCTCAGCCATGCCGCCGCCGCTTCACATGCAGTTGCGCCAGCGACTTCTGCAAAGACGCCTCCACCGACGCCACCTCCTCATCCCCGATATTCGCCCCGTGCAGCGCCTCCTGCGCCCGCTTCACCGCCGTCTCCGCCGCCGATTCATCGATCGCCTGCTCCTCCACCGCCATGTCCGTCAGCACCGTCACGCTATCCCCCGTGACCTCCACAAATCCCTCCCCTACCGCCATATACGTCTCCTTGCCCTGGCTGCTCACCCGCAGCTCCCCGGGCTTGATCATCGTCATCAGCGGGATGTGCCGCGGCAGGATGCCCAGCTCCCCCTCCACCCCCGGCACGAACACAATATCCACGTCCTGCGAAAAAACTTTCGCTTCCGGCGTGACGATTTCGAGCTTAAGCATGGCCATGGGTACTGCGCTTCTGGACGGTTAGGCGGTTACGAGGCGATCTGGTCGATGCTCCCCTTCATGTAGAAGTTCTGCTCGCCCACGGCATCGTGTTTGCCCTCGAGAATCTCCTTGAACCCCCGGATCGTCTCCGCCGTGGAGACATATTGCCCGGGCGTCCCGGTAAACACTTCCGCCACGTGGAATGGCTGCGACAGAAACCGCTGGATTTTCCGCGCCCGGTACACCGTCAGCTTGTCCTCGGGTGAAAGCTCGTCCATGCCCAGGATCGCGATGATGTCCTGCAGATCCTTGTACCGCTGCAACACCCGCTGCACCCCGCGCGCCACCGCATAATGCTCCTCCCCCACGATCTCCGGCGCCAGCGCCTTCGAGGTCGAGGCCAGCGGATCGACCGCCGGATAAATCCCCAACTCGGCAATCGACCGCTCCAGCACAATCGTCGAGTCCAGGTGCGCGAACGTATTCGCCGGCGCCGGATCGGTCAGATCGTCCGCCGGCACGTACACCGCCTGGAAGGATGTGATCGACCCCTTCTTCGTCGAGGTGATCCGCTCCTGCAGGTCGCCCATCTCGGATGCCAGTGTCGGCTGGTAACCCACCGCCGAAGGCGTCCGTCCCAGCAGCGCCGAGACCTCGGAGCCCGCTTGCGAGAACCGGAAAATATTGTCGATGAACAGCAGCACGTCCTGGTTCTTCTCATCGCGGAAGTACTCCGCCATCGCCAGCGCGGAGAGCGCCACCCGCAGACGCGCGCCGGGGGGCTCGTTCATTTGGCCGTACACCAGCGCCACCTTGGACTTGCCCAGGTCCGCCTGGTTGATGACCCCCGCCTCGCTCATTTCCGTGTACAGATCGTTCCCCTCGCGCGTCCGCTCGCCCACCCCCGCGAACAGCGAGAACCCACCGTGCCCCTTGGCGATGTTATTGATCAGCTCCATGATGACCACGGTCTTGCCCACGCCCGCGCCGCCGAATGCGCCCACCTTGCCGCCCTTGGTAAACGGGCAGATCAAATCGATGACCTTGATCCCCGTCTCCAGGATCTGCGCCTGCGTGTCCTGATCCACCAGCGGCGGTGCCGGACGATGGATCGGGTACCGCTTGGTCGCGATCACCGGCCCGCGCTCGTCCACAGGGTCCCCGGTTACATTGAACACCCGCCCCAGCACCCCTTCGCCCACCGGCACCGAGATCGGCGCCGCGGTATTCGTCACGGTCATCCCGCGCTTGAGCCCCTCGGTCGAGGACATCGCGATCGCGCGCACCCAGCTCTCGCCCAGGTGCTGCTGCACCTCCAGCGTCAGCTTCACCGGTTTGCCCAGGACCTCGAATTCGATCTCAATGGCGTCGTAAATCTTCGGCATTTGCGCGCCGGTGAAGTCCGCGTCGATGACGGGACCGATCACCTGCACGACGGTGCCGGTCATTTTATTGGCTGTAGCGGTGGACATGATGTGGGGCTCTTGAAACGGGGTTGAAAGTTTTGGTTATCCCAGGACCATCTGGGCGGTCGAAATCTCCAGCAATTCGGTCGTAATGCTCGCCTGCCGCACCTTGTTGTATTCCAGTGTCAGGTCCTTGATCAATTGTTTGGCGTTGTCCGTCGCGCTCTTCATCGCCACCATCCGCGCGCTATGCTCGGATGCCCGCGCGTCCAGCACCATCTGGTATACCTGGAAGTGGATGTAATGCGGCAGGATGCCCGCCAGCACTTCCGCCGCGCTCGGCTCGTACCGGAATTCCAGGTACGCGTCGTCTCCCTCCTCCGTCGCCATGCCCCCTGCGGGCATCGGCAGCGCCGCCGGCGAGATCGGCAGGATGGTCTGCACCGTCGGCTTCAGCGTCAGCGTGTTCACAAACCGCGTATACAGCACGCTCACCTTGTCCACTTCTCCCGATAAAAACTTCTCGATCAGGAATCTAGAGATTGGCTTCGTATCCAGCAGCCCGGGCGAGTCCTTCAGTTGAAAATCCGCCAGCAGCTCCTTCTTCGTCCGCGCAAGGTATTGCACCGCCTTCCGTCCCGTCGCGACATAAGAGGTCGGCTTCCCGTCGAATTGTGCCGTCTCCCGCAGCAGATTCGTATTCAACGCCCCGCAAAGGCCCTTGTCCGTGCTCACCACGAGCACCAGCTCCTTCTTCACCTCCCGCACTTCCAGCAGCGGGCTCAATTCCGG
>Ga0182024_10010890_pt1 | contig 18416 bp, 13 predicted proteins | sample P32metaG_FD_120480 | JGI IMG/M metagenome (GOLD analysis project Ga0182024, IMG submission 120480) | Permafrost microbial communities from Stordalen Mire, Sweden - P3-2 metaG (Illumina Assembly) | ecosystem: Environmental > Terrestrial > Soil > Wetlands > Permafrost | place: Sweden: Stordalen... | reverse complement strand
TGGTCCATGTCCGGGCCATCTTCCCGGAGCGCCACCGGGATCATCCGAATCCCGTAGTCCTCGCAGATCTTGAAGTGCCGGTCGTAGCCTGGGACGGGGCACAAGAAGGAAATCTCTCCTTGCTGCGACCAGGGGGTGACGCCATCGCAGGTCCCCTTCAAGAGGGCGTAAACGATGGTGTCGTGCATCAGGGCGAGACTGGAGTTATTGGAGGCAACGACCTGGTCCGGCGGCGCTCCCATCATGGTGGAGAACAGTCTGCGTGCTTCCACCAGCCCTTGCAGCCCGCCGTAGTTTCGGCAATCGACTGCTCCCTCGGCGACGTAGTCTTTCGCACCGGGAAGGGACAGCAACCCATTGCTCAGGTCCAGCTGGGCCGGAGACGGTTTTCCTCTGGTCAGGTCAAGCTTGAGCCCCCTTGCCTGAAAGGCGTCGTATTGCGCCTGAAGCTGCTGGTTGACTGCGGCGACGTCGTCTGGGCTGAGCTGAGCGAGGTTTGTCATTCGGGAAACCAACGTCCTTTCGGAGTGAAGCTCTTCTGCTTTCACTATTATGAAGGATTTCTCCCGGCACGGGTTTCCGCCGGAAACGCCGCGTTTTCGCTGCAGAGGACCTTCTCTGCTAACTCCTCCCAGACAACAGACTTCGAGAATGAGTCGCCACCCTCTATGCTGCACATAGATGGGCGCAGTTCTTGCATTCACGGTATCGCGGCACAATCGTCGCTGGCAGGCGCTGTGCGTCGTGTTCTGCTGCCTCACGGCCTTGCCCGACGTTTCTGCAACGCAAGAGGCCGTCGGACAGCCCCCTGAACGAACCGTAGGCACCATCAGCGGCACAGTGGTGGACCAGAACGGAAACTTCCTCCTCGCCGCCCGAGTGAGTCTGACACGTCCAGGGGAAACGGAAGAGAAGACTCACGAGTCGGACGGAGCGGGGCATTTTGTCTTTGCAGCCGTCCCGCCTGGTCCCTTTCAACTTACGGTCACCGGCGAGGGATTTGCCACTCAGCAAGTGCCGGGGGTTCTCCATCCGGGAGAAGCACTCGAAGTCCCGCTGATCTCGCTGCCCATTGCGGCCGCAACCACCGAGGTGCGGGTCAGCGTCACGAATTACGAGTTGGCGGAGGAGCAGGTCAAAATTGAGGAGAAGCAACGGGTGCTCGGCGTGATCCCAAATTTCTATGTCAGCTACCAGCAGGACGCGTTGCCGCTGCGCCCCAAACAGAAGTTTGAACTTGCCTGGAAGACCAGTATTGACCCGGTCACCTTTGCGGCCACCGGAGCCTTTGCGGGGGTGCAGCAGGCACAGAACGAGTTTAGTGGGTACGGGCAAGGCGCCCACGGATATGCGAAGCGCTACGGCGCGGCCTACGGTGATGCGGTGATCGGCACCATGATTGGGGGCGCCATCTTACCATCGCTGCTCAAACAGGATCCACGCTATTTCTACAAGGGAACCGGCAGCACGCGGGCCCGGATTATGTATGCGCTGGCGAATGCGGTCATCTGTAAGGGTGACAATGGCCATTGGCAGTTCGATTACTCGGGTATCCTCGGGGCCCTCGCCGCCGGTGGCATTTCGAACTTATACTATCCGGCGAGCAGCCGTAACGGAGCGGGATTGACATTCGAGAATACATTGATAGGCATCGGCGGTTCGGCCGTCGGCAATCTGTTTCAGGAGTTTCTTATCCGCAAGTTGACTCCGCACGCTCAAAGTAAGCCATAGTCCGTGGAGAAATAGTACGTATGAAGGGCAAGCAGAAACGCGACGAGGAAAAACGCCGTGTCCAGGTAGAAGAAACCCGTATCACCGGAATGCTGAATTTTGTCGTCTTCCTGGCAGTGGCTGCCGTTGCCTATACCGACTGGCTTGTCATTCCGAATGTCTCCCTCGGCTATCTCTACGTACTGCCGATAGCCCTCAGTGCGTTGGTCAATCGGCCGCCTCTCACCATCGCCCTGGCTGTGGGGTGTACGGTTTTGCAGGATCTATTCTTCGGAACGCAGCCAGAGACTCTTAGAGTCAGGATCTTCCGCAACGCGATCACCCTGATTGGCTTTCTGGTGGTGGGCTTTTTGGTGACCCTGATCGCCCGGCAGCGCAACCGCCTCATTGCAGAGGTACGTCGACAGCGGGATGAATACGAGCACGATTTGCTTCTGGCCGCCCAGGTGCAACGGCAAGTCTTGACGAAACCTCCTGTGTGCCCTGACCTGGAGCTTGCGGCGGCCATGCAAACCGCGCAGCTACTGGGCGGTGACTACTACGATTTTTTCCAGATCTCCGGAAATATCGTGGACGTGGTGATCGCCGACGTCTCCGGCCACGGGGCCGCGGCATCCCTCCTGATGCCCTCGCTTGCAGTAGCCCTGCGCCTTCGCGCCCGCGAGCTAAGCGGACCGGCTGCGATCCTCAAGGATCTCGACCAGGTATTGCAGTCGATTACCAACTCGGCGACGTTCGTGACCATGTTCTATGCCCGCTTCGATCAGGCCAACAAGACCCTGGAATATGCCAACGGAGGGCACAATCCGCCCCTCCTATTGCGTTCGAAGACCGGCCAGTCCGTCCAGTTAGAGGCCGGTGGACCCATCATGGGTATTTTGAAAGACGCACAGTTCTCCAACACGGTGGTTGCGCTTGATCCAGGCGACGTCCTTACCCTGTTTACGGATGGCGTGACCGAGCAGGAAAATGAAGCCGCTGAGGAGTTCTCGATCAGCCGGCTAGAGGAATTGGTCAGGAGCAAACAAACCGAGCCGGCTGCCGTCCTGGTCGCCGATATCACCGAGGCAGTCTCCACCTTTGCCGGAACAAAGGCACAGGCGGATGATCTGACCGTCGTGGTCGTGAAGATCCTTTAGAACGTGTTTGACAAGAGAGAGCACTGCTGCATACTCTACCCATAAGATGGTTAGGGAAGAGAGCGGAGAGCTGATACAGGGCACGCTGGAGATGCTTGTGCTCAAGGCGCTGGCGCGAGGGCCTTTGCACGGTTACGCCGTGGCCGAGTGGATCGAGCAGACTTCGCAGCAAGTGCTGAAGGTGGAAGAGGGTGCGCTTTACCCGGCGCTGCATCGGCTTCAGTTGCGCGGCCTGCTGAACGCCCAATGGGGTGCTTCGGAAAACAATCGCCGGGCCAAGTTTTACCAGTTAACGGCTGACGGCAGAAAGCGGCTCAATGCCGAATCGCACCGCTGGGCCAGGCTGTCGGCTGCGGTCGCGTTTGTGATGCAGGCCTCCTGAGGAGTTCGCTATGGCACTTCATCAAGTTCTGCTTAAGATCCAGTCGTTGTTTCGCCGGCGGAGTATGGCGAGCGAGATCAACGAGGAATTGGAGTTCCACCAGGCATTATTGCGAGACCGGCTTTCGCGGCAGGGCGTCCCGCCGGCGGAGTTGGACATGGCGACCAGGCGCACCTTTGGCAATGCGTTGCGCTGGCGGGAGCGCCTCACCGAACTGTGGCAATTTGGCACGCTCGAAAACCTTCTACGCGACCTGACCTTTTCCGCGCGGCTGCTACGCAAGTCGCCAGGCTTTACAGCCGTGGCGCTTTTAACCCTGACGCTGGGCGTGGGGGCCAACACGGCCGTTTTCTCGTTGATCAATGGGCTCCTGTTGCGGCCGCTCCCGGTGCCGGATGCAGAGCAGTTAGCTGTGCTGCGCATGGAGGAAGGCGGGCCCCAGCCTAACTACTCTTTCTGCACCCCGTTCTTCCGCAGCCTGGAACGCAACCACGACGTTTTTGCAGATGTCTTCGCCTACAACCCGGACATCCTGCAGGTACAGGGCCGATCGGCCAACGAGAACATACCGGGGATGTTGGTAAGCGGGCAATTCTTCAGGGCGTTACAGACGGCGCCCTTGATGGGCAGATATCTCACGCCGGAGGATGACCGGCCCGGGGGAAGTCCGGAAGGCCTGGCGGTGGTGATTACCGAACAGTTCTGGGAGACCTGGTTTGATCGCGCGCCGGACGTGGTCGGACGTAAGCTCATCATCGCCAACGTGCCGTTTACCGTGGTGGGCGTTATGCCTAAACAGTTTATAGGAGCCGACCCGACCCGCAAGCCGCAGATCTTTGCTCCGCTCTCAACCGACCCCATCATCGATGCGCCCAGAAACCATATTGACGACGGGATTCACGCCTGGTGGCTGACGGTCGGCGCGCGACTGCAACCGGGCGTCACGCTGGCGCAGGCAAATGCATCGCTGGCGACGGTCTCCCGCCCGATTCTACACGCGGCTTCCGACGATGCTGAGTTTATCGGGGAGGAAGAGAAAGGCCATTTTCACTTCGTTGCCGAACCGGGCTCTCGAGGATTTGCTTATGCCCGCCTACTGTTTCGCCGGCCACTCCTGGCCATGTTCTCGATGTGTGGCGGAATCCTGCTACTGGCGTGTCTGAATCTCGCCGGCCTGCTGATGGCGCGTGGCGCGGCACGCGAGCGGGAGCTGGCGACACGGTTGGCGATTGGCGCCACCCGGCAGAGACTGATTCAACAGATGCTGGTGGAGAGCCTGCTGATCGCGATCCTGGGAACAGCCGCCGGGCTTGCGGTTGCGCCTTTAGTAAGCCGGTCGCTGGCCGCGCTCCTTCTTAGCGGCGACAGCGGAGGTCTACTGGACACCTCGCTCGACGTGCGTGTGCTCTGCTTTGCCGCATGCGTTGCCGTGATCTCGGCGGTGCTGATTGGCCTGGTGCCCGCGCTCGAAGCCACCGCCGGCAACGTCAATGACCACATCAAAGATGGCCAGCATGCGCGGCAACCTCGCGAGCGGCGGAGGATTTTACCGCGGGTCTTGCTGGCCTCGGAGGTGGCGCTGGCCCTGCTGCTGGTCGTCGGAGCGGGGCTTTTAGCCACCAGCCTGGTACGCCTATTTAAGTCAGGCCTGGGGTTTGATCCCAAAGGATTGGTGAACATCGCCTTTCGCATGGACAAGCAACAGCTCGAAGGCGACGCGCTCATGAGGCAGTATCAGCAGTTGGGTGAGGGGCTGAGCCGTCAGCCAGGGGTAAAGAATGTGAGCTTCGAGTTCATCGTGCCGCTTTCCCATCGAGGCTGGAACGGGAGATACGGCGCGCCCGGCGCACAACCCCAACTTATGTATATGAACAGCGTGGGTCCGGATTACTTCGCAACCATGCGCATTCCGCTTGACCAGGGAAGGGAATTCACCTGGGCCGACAGCAAGGCTTCAGGGCTCAAAATTACCCTTAACCGATCCGCGGCAAACCTGCTCTTTCCGGGCAAGGAAGCGCTGGGACAGCAGGTGATCGAGGAGAGGTCACACTCCACCTACCAGGTGGTCGCCGTCGTGGGTGACACCAAGTATCGTGACATGCGTGAGCCGGCGCCGCCCTCGGGCTATATACCGATCATGCAGGATGAACAGAAGAAGCCGTCGTTGACTGCGGTGGTGCGCAGCGACGGGCCCCAGGTAGCACTGGCCTCTGCTGCGCGTTCGTTGGCGGCGCGTCTGACACCCACCATACCTGCTCCTACGCTATCGACCATGAATGAAGTATTAAATGACGCCATGAACACGGAACGGATGATGGCGCTGCTATCCGTGTTCTTTGCCGGGTGCGCGTTGCTGGTGACGGGGATCGGTCTCTACGGAACGCTGGCGTACGCCACCGCGCGACGGACGAACGAGATCGGCATCCGTATGGCGCTGGGTGCGCGGCGCGTGGGCGTGATGGTGTTGGTTTTTCGGGAAAATGCCCTGGTTGCGGGTATCGGCAGCGTAGCTGGTCTGACCATAGCACTTTTGGTTTCGCGGGCCCTGGGAAGCTTTTTGTACGGAACTTCACCACGCGATCCCTGGGTGCTGCTGGGGTCGGTGGCGGCGCTGACCTTGATTGCGAGTGTCGCTTCGCTGCTGCCGGCGCTGCGAGCGGCTCGGATTGAGCCGATGGCAGCAATCCGCTGCGAATGACTAAGGGCATCAATTCCACAGGGCAGAGAGTCGGCAGAAGAGTGCGGAGGGCTATAGAATGATTGTGCATGACCACACGTACAGAAATAATCGCTCAACTTGATGATGAAATAACGCGCCTCGAGCGCGCACGAGATTTTCTCGCAGCCGCGCTGGCAAGCGCCCCGAATGATTTGAAGAAGACTGCGTCGGCGATTGCTTCGGCGCGGAAGGTAAAGACCAAGGCTCCGGCCCCGACGCGCAAGCAGCCGGCCAAAGCGGCGGCTGTTCCTGCCGCAGCTGAAGCGCCGAGTCGAGTGGTGGTTGCGGCTCCTCCTCCGCAGCCGAAAGAGGAGCCGCAGGTACAGCACGTTCCCCCTCGACGGCGGATGGAACGGCGCCACCTGGAAAAGCCTGGCAAGTCGGTTGCGGCATTGAGCGGCTCGGTGCCCACGGGCCCAGTCGCTGTTTCCGCAAACGAGGCGCGCAAGATGCAGGAAAGGGCCGTGCAACCGCCTCCGCCTCCGGTCGTAGCTGAGCTGCGCACAGAGATTGGCTCGGAGCGCAGTCTCGGATCTCTGATCCAGGCATTTGAACGGAGAGCCGGTCTTAGCGGATTAGAAACCCCTTAGTCGAACGATCCGCTGGAAGAGGAGGAGAATGCGCCCCTCCTTTCGTAAACTAGATAGATGAAGAAGAGCCGTTCGCCGCTTTATGTCACCACGCTGATCGCGGGCGCCTTCTTCATGGAAATGCTGGACGGCACCATCATTGCCACGGCGCTTCCGCAGATGGCACACAGTTTTCACTCGAGTGCTGTCAGCCTCAATATCGGTATGACGGCCTACCTGCTTACCCTGGCCGTTTTTATCCCTATCAGCGGCTGGGTGGCAGACCGCTACGGCTCGCGTTCTGTGTTTGCCGCCGCCATTGCCACGTTTACCCTCGCATCCGTTCTTTGCGGGCTCTCCCACACGCTCACCCAATTCACACTCATGCGCATTCTGCAGGGTATTGGCGGAGCCATGATGGTACCGGTCGGCCGCCTCATTGTGCTGCGCACCACTCCTAAAGAGAAGCTCACCGAGGCCATCGCTTACATCACCTGGCCCGGCCTCACCGCCCTGGTCGTGGGTCCGCCTCTGGGCGGCTTTATTACCACCTATGCCAGCTGGCACTGGATCTTCTTCCTCAATCTTCCGATCGGCATTATTGCCCTGATCCTGACCTTGTTGTGGGTAGAGAACGCGCGCACGGGAGAGAGTCATGGATTCGATTGGCTCACCTTCATGCTCGCTGGCTTCGCCTCGGCCGGAGCAGTCTATGGGATGGAGAAGCTGGGAAGCGAAGGTGTGTCGTGGCAGTTACCCGGGCTGGTGCTTGCGCTCAGCATACTCAGCGGGGTGGCTGCCATCGTCGCGGCTCACCGCAATCCGGCGACGTCGCTCATCGATCTGGAATCGATGAAGCTCAAGACCTATTCGCTTTCCGTATACGGCGCGAGCGCTTTCCGCATCGCTGTCTCCGTGCTGCCGTTTTTGCTACCTCTCATGTTCCAAATTGCTTTCGGGTTGAATGCCTTCCAATCAGGCCTGTACCTGCTGGCGCTGTTTGCAGGGGATCTGACCATGAAGGCATTTGTGATCCAGGCGCTCCGCCGCTTCGGCTTCCGGCGGCTGCTCATTGTTAACGGGACCATCACCGCGGGATCGATGGCGCTTTGCGCGCTGCTCAGTCCGGACACCGCGATCCTCCTGGTTATCGCCATTCTCTTCTTCCACGGAGCTTCGCGATCGATGCAGTTCACCTGCATGACGACGCTGGCCTACACGGAGATCCCGCACAGCAGAATGAGCCGGGCTAACGGATTCCTCAGCGCGGTGATGCAGCTCAGCATGGGGATGGGCGTGGCCATCGGCGCCATCACCCTGCGCCTGGTTGCCCACGCGCGCGGCCACTCGGCAGCCGCTCCGCAACTGCGCGACTTCCATCTGGCCATACTTTTCATGGCGGTGGTGGTGCTGGGGCCGGTGTTTGACAGCCTGGGCCTCCCACCAGATGCAGGGGCCGCCACCAGCGGTCATCGTCTGGATGTCGTGCCTGCAGCCATGGGCGTGGCAGAATAGGTCAATGTTCACAACCGACGAACTCAAGCGAAGCAAATTGTGCTGTGCTCTGGGAGAGACCGAACTGACCAGGTTCGCGGAGAAGGCTGCAGACGTGCGGCTTGCGCCTGGCGAATGGCTGATTCGCGAGGGTGAGCCGCCGTTCTTCTACGTCCTCTTCGAGGGCAAGCTGCGGATGGTGAAGGAAATTCTTGGCCGGCCTCAGGATCTGATCGAATACGAATATGCGATTGGAGACTTCTTCGGCGAAACGCCGATCTTGCTGGGGACCCAGGCTCTGGTCTCCCTGCGAGCAGAAACGCCTTGCCGCGTAGCGCGGATAGAACGGCAGGAATTCCAGAATCTGATCAGAGATTCAAAAGAAGCCAGCGCCATGATTCTGCAAACCATGAATGACCGGCTCATGCGGGTGCAGAAATACGCCACCACGGTTCCCTCGTCGCGGGTACTCATCCTGGGAACGAAATACGATACCGATTGCCGGGATATTCGGGCCTTTCTCGCCGCCAATCGAATTCCATTCGAGTTTGTCGACCGCGAACAGGAGCCGGAGCGGGTGCCACCGTCCATGCCTAAGGATTGGAGTTGCCCGGCGGTGGCCATCGATGGAAAGCTCTTTGATCATGCGCCCTCGGTGCGTGAAGTGGCAGACGCCCTGCAGTTACAGACGAAACCGAACAGTGACAGATATGATCTGGTGATTGCCGGCGCGGGCCCTGCGGGCATGGCCGCGGGGGTATATGGCGCCTCCGAGGGCTTGAAAGTACTCATGGTGGAGCGTTCGGCGGCAGGGGGGCAGGCGGGTACATCGTCGCGCATCGAGAACTATCTTGGATTTCCAGATGGCATCTCGGGTGAAGATTTGACTGGGCGAGCTGTGCGCCAGGCTATCCGCTTTGGGGCGGAGATTGCCATGACTCGCTGCATTGAAAGACTGGAGCCGATGGATGGCGGTTATGCGCTGGAGCTGGATGGCGGGCACCGGGTATCGGCGCGCGCCGTGCTGCTGGCGACCGGCGTGGAGTGGCGCCGGCTGGAAGTAGAGGGCGCCGATCGGTTGCTGGGGCGGGGCGTGCTGTATGGAGCTTCTCGTCCAGAGGCCAGCAACGTGAATGGCAAGAAGGTCTTTATTGTAGGCGGCGGAAACTCGGCCGGACAGGCGGCTATGTTCTTTTCGAACTATGCCACTGAGGTGAAAGTGCTGGTCCGCGGCGAAGGGTTGAAGCTGAGCATGTCACAGTATCTGATTGGCGAGATTGCTTCCAAGGCGAATATACAGGTGGTCCCGTTTACCCGGGTGGTAGCGGTTGAGGGCGAGGAACATTTGCAGCGCATTGCGACCCGCACGCAACCGCCGGGAGGCGAAGAGAAGATTGCCAGCTGTGAAGCAGACGCGTTGTTCGTGATGATCGGCGCGGATGCCAACACTGCGTGGTTGCCGGGGGAGCTGGAGCGGGATCCCAAAGGATATATCTGCACCGGGCGCGATCTGACCACCTGGAAGCTGGAGCGGGCGCCGTTTCCTTTGGAGACCAATCTGCCCGGAGTTTTCTGCGCAGGCGACGTGCGCCATAATTCGATCAAACGCGTTTCCAGTGGAGTTGGTGAAGGTAGCATGGCCGTCTCGTTTATTCACCAGTACCTGGCGTTGCGGGCAACAGTACCAGCTGTTCGCGGTGCTTAGGAGCTGCGTAGGGCCTTCACGACAGTGACAGTTCCGTCCCGTCCTCCCATCAGCCGCCAAACGGGCGCTCGAGCGAAGGACTCTGCGGGGTAAGGAGCTCGGCTCCGCCGGCGGTAATCACCATGTCATCCTCCAAACGCACACCAAACTCTCCCGGCACGTAGATGCCAGGTTCATCCGAGAACGTCATGCCGGCTTGCAGCCTGGTTGTGTTGCCCCGCACAAGATAAGCCCACTCGTGCTCGTCCATGCCGATGCCGTGGCCGACGCGGTGGGTAAAGTATCGATAGTCGGGGCCGAATCCGGCGTCGCTCACGACTCTCCTGGCCGCCGCATCCACGGCTTGACATTCAACGCCAGGCCGGGCTGCCCCGAGCGCTGCAGCTTGCGCCTTATGCACGATATCGAAACGTCGCAACATCTCATCCGTCGGCTTGCCATAGACAAATGTGCGCGACAGATCTGACTGGTAGCCTTCTACGACGCAACCGTCGTCGATCAGCACAATTTGGTTCTCCTGGATGATCTGCGGCGTCAGCGAGCCATGCGGCAGTGCGCTGTAGATCCCCGTCTGGCAGCTTGCCTCGCCGGCGAAGCCCACCCGAGCGTACGCCTGGGCACAAAGATCCGAAAAGTCGTGCGTCGTCATGCCCGGATGTGCTGATTTCCATACTGCTTCATACACCTGGAGCGTGATGGCGCATGCGAGCCGCATGAGTGCGAGCTCAGCCGCACTCTTGATCATGCGGCATCCGGCAATCACTGGGGTCGCCTCGACCAATTTCAGATTAGGGCACGCATGCGCAATTTCATTCGCAAACACGAAGGGCGTACGCTCCTCGATGCCCAGGGTGCCGCTCAGCACTCCTAAGTCTGCAAGGCCCTTTTGCACTAGGGCATATGGGCTTTGATCCTCTTGCCAGGTATAGATCCGGGAGGTTTCGCCGCCCGGGACAGACACCAGGCGCTCGTGCAGACGCCCTTCTTCAAAAACGGGACACACAAAAAAGCCGTTGCCTTTGACCGGCAGCACGAAGCACACCATGCGCTCTGAGTCGCCCCACCGCAGGCCGGTGAAGTAGTTGAGCGATGTTCCGCCCGTCATGAGGATGGCGCTCAGCTTCTGCTCCGTCATAAGCTCGCGTGCCCGCTCGAAACGCATCTGACGCTCGGTAAGCGTGATGGGCTTGGCCTCGCTTTTCCGGTTCTTTAACGCCTGAATAGGAGCGGGAAGCGGCTGATCGCCGGCCGGCATAGATGGCTGGGCAGAGCTGACAGCAGAAATCGCCAGGACTGCACCGGACTGCAAAAAGTAACGCCGATTCATGATTGAAGCGCTCCTAAGGAGTTTCGTGGGAAATGGCCCGCCGCTACTTGTTCTTTTTCTCCGCTCTCGGCACCCGGTAGCCGTGCCGCGCCTGCACCTCCAGGCCGTCGCGATCTACTTTCACCTTCAGGCGGTGATAACCGTTGTCGGCTTCCACGTTGTCGAGCGGAAGTTCCAGCAGGTAGACAACCTCCGGCGCCTCGCTCAGGAGTTTGAATCCCGTGTTCAAATCGTTGCGGTTGTGAAAAAATGTGCCGCCGGTGCCGTTGGCAAGTTCGGACATGGGGTTCTCCTCGAGCCTCATCTCGCTGCGGTGATATTCGAGATTCTGCCCACCCGCACCAGGGCCGCGCTCACTCGCAGTCAGCTCGCTGGTATAAAGCCCGCGGGCGTCTAGCGCACTGATGGTCACGTTGAATTGCGCTGCCGCGTCGAGAATTTGCGCTTCCGCCGTCAACGCTTCGGTCTCGACGTCGAGGAAACCGGGTGACACCAGGATCAGCGTCCGCTGGCCCGGCAGCTTTTCCATTCTGCGCACAAATTCTGCGAGGTTCGCATACGTGATCCGCATATCCTGGTTGCCGAGAGCCAGAGCGCGCCTAGCCGATGACTGCGCCTGAGCTTGGGCCAGGTTGAGGTCGCCGCCGCTCAACTGGACGGCCGGATTGCAGAGGGCAAACCGCTTGACGGCGTCCTGCAGAGCGTCGGCGTCATGCTTGTTTTCAATCAGGTCGGCCTGATAGTAGTCGATATTGCCGCACGTGGTCGCGTCGGCTCGGTAGATCGGATGGGGTTGCACGCTCTGCAGCGCCGCGTGCAGCTTCGCTAGATCGCGTGTGAGCCCACTGTTCACCGCACCCGAAAGCGACACCACCGCCGCCATTTTCGAGCCGCTTACCGCATCCGCCAGCACTGGTTCTGCTGCCTGCCTGAGGTGCGCCATGTCTTCGGCGTTTAGGTGCAGGTCATCGAAAAGGAAGACGACGATGCTATCTGGGAGCGCCGTCGGCTGCGCTTCGCGATTTGGGACAGAGGCCGCTTCTGCGCCGCCTCCCGCATGCAGCCCCGTCTCAGTCCGGCGTTGCTCCACCACAAATCCAGAGATTGCCCGCGGCTTGTCGTTGTCCAGGACGGTGAAGTCTTCTTTCTTCAGATCCTCTACCGTCTGCCCCTGCCGATTCCGCACGACCACGGGCACCAGCACGCGGTTCACCTTTACTTCCAAGCTGGATACCGGGCCCGGCGGCCCATTGGGATGTTGAGCGGCGCAGCAAATGCAGGGCATAAGTGCCACCCAACACAAAACAGAAACGGAATGTAATAGCAGGTTGATCCCACCCTTCGGTTGTTCCTTGGCAACCGCCGTGCGTGCGCCAAGTTGACGCGATCATTAAATCAGTGCACACCTTGCGTGAGCAAACAGAGGTTTAGCGGACGGAATTGGCACTTTCACGAAAGCGAACCACCTCTAAAGCTTAGCGCGTTCTGTTTTCCCAAAGTACCAGGTCCGTCCACGAAACGCCTTGCACGTCTAGTTCTGCCAATAATCCCGTCAACCTAGGGCACACCTTCAGAAAGCGGAAGGTTACGAACTCCGAGGACGATGAGGTCTAACGCAGCGGGGACGTCAACCGAGATACAGATTGATCGATAGAGGGATGCAAATCGTCTTCTCTTGACAGCGTCTCTTAATACCTGTTTACTCTAGGTGTGTAGCAAACAAGCCTATGGCAAATACCGCTGCTCGCGATTTGTTTCCTGGAGCACTCGAGATGATGATCCTCGAGTCGCTTCGCCGTCAGCCGGCACACGGCTATGCGCTGGTGCAGCATATCCAGCAGCGGTCCAACAACCTGCTGCAGGTCGAAGAGGGTTCGTTGTATCCGGCGCTGCAGAGGCTTCTCAAGGCAAAGCTGGTCAAAGCCGAGTGGGGGGGTTCGTCCACGAATCGTCGGGTGAGAACCTATCAGATCACTGCGTCTGGCCTTCGCCATTTGGAGCAGCAGATCTCCAGTTTTGAACGCATGTTCGAGGGCGTTACGCTGGTCCTCAATCCGAGCAAATCCCCTGCGAGTTAGGAGGAGGTTCCAATGAGCTGGATCCCAGGCATCTTCCGCCGCCACAAACTCTACGACGATCTCTCGGAAGAGATGCGTCTGCATATCGAGGAGCATGTGGAACAGTTGAAACGCGAGGGATTGAGCCCTCAGGAGGCTGGACGCCAGGCGCGCATCTCCTTTGGCAATCTCGCGCTGGTTGAGGAGCGGAGCCGGGAAGTCTGGCAGTGGCCAACTCTGGAGTCGATCTGGAGCGACGTCCGATTCGCGCTACGACAGTTGCGCCGTTCTCCGGGATTCACCATCGCCGCCGTTCTGACGCTGGCCCTGGCCATTGGCGCCAATGCTGTGGTGTTCAGCATCTTGAACGCGTTTCTCCTGCGCCCTTTGCACGTGGCGCGGCCGGAGAGCCTGTATCAACTCCAGCACGGAAACGAAGCCTCAGCGTACCAGTCGTATCCGGACTACCTCGACCTGCGCAATCGCAACCGCAGCTTCGATAGCCTGGTGGCGTACACCGGCGGTGAAGTGGGACTGGATGCAGGTAGCGATCCAACCGAAGTGTGGGTGGAGGAAGCCAGCGGGAACTACTTCGATGCCCTCGGAGTTCAGCCGTATCTGGGACATTTCTTTCATGCTGACGATGAGCATGGGACCAACAGCGCGCCGTACATTGTGCTGAGCTACGAGTATTGGCACACGCATTTTGAAGACGACCGGAGTGTGGTCGGCCGTGTGGTCCGGCTGAACAGGCATCCGTTCACCATTTTGGGTGTAGCTCCGCCTGAATTTAACGGTACGCTGCTGTTTTTCAATCCCACGATGTGGGTGCCTATCGTCGAGCATCCGGCGCTGGGCGCGAACGATCTGAACACGCGCGGCGATCGTTGGGTCTTCGAGACGATGGGGTATCTGAAGCCGGGAGTCACTCCCGCGCAGGCGATTGTCGATTTGAACTCGGTCGGAGCGTACCTCGAAAAGACCTTTCCCAAAGACGAGAGCAAGATGACCTTCACGCTGGCTCGCCCGGGCTTATACGGGGACTATCTTGGTAAGCCGGTTCGGGCATTTATGGCTGGATTGATGCTGCTGACGGGCCTCATCCTGCTCGCCGCGTGCGCCAATCTCGGCAGCCTGTTTGCCGCTCGCGCCGCCGATCGCTCACGCGAAGTGGCTCTGCGGCTCGCTCTTGGAGCGACCCGCACGCGCATTCTGCGGGGACTGTTTACGGAAGCGATCTTGATTTCGCTTGCTGGAGGAAGTGTGGGAATTTTGGGCAGCGTCGTATTGCTGCGAGCACTGAGCGACTGGCGGCCATTTTCCAGTTTGCCCATCCATCTCTCAGTCAATCCCGACGCCAACGTGTATGTGGTGGCAGTGCTGCTGGCAGTGGTCAGCGGACTGCTCTTTGGGGCTGTTCCTGTCCGGCAAGTGCTGCGCACCGATCCGTATGCAGTGGTCAAGGCGGGTTCCAGCAGCCGCGCGGGAAAGTGGGTGAGCGCGCGCGAGGTGCTCCTGGTAGTGCAGATTGCCATCTGTGCGGTGCTGGTTACCTCGTCGGTGGTGGCGGTGCGGGGACTGATGGACTCGCTGCACGGCAAGTTTGGTTTCGACATCGAGAACACCATGCTCGCGGAGACCGACCTGAGCATGGCCGGATACAGTGGGGATCGAGTAGTCCCAATGCAAAAGCGAATGGTCCATGCGATGGAGGGGATTCCTGGCGTGGAGGCTGTGGGATTGGCCGATGCTGTGCCATTCGCGACGGGTGTGAGCAACGTGATGGTCTTTGCCGACAACGCGGCCGACCTGCGACCGGTGAACGCATCCGCGCACCCCTATATCTTCCGTATTTCTCCGGGGTATTTTCGCGCCGCGGGCACAGCCCTGTTATCGGGACGCGACTTCTCATGGCACGACGACAAGAATTCGCCGCTTGTGGCGGTGGTCAATGGCGAGTTTGCTCGCAGGCTCTTCGGTTCCCCCGACAGGGCCTTAGGCCGTTCTTACAAGATGCGCGATGCAACTCGGATACAGATAGTAGGGGTTAGCGAAGACGGGAAATATAACAGGCTCACCGAAGACCCGGAGCCGGCCGTGTTTGTTCCCATCCTTCAATCACCGTCCGTCGCGACCACGCTGGTGGTGCGCGCCGGCCCCCATGCGGTGAATGGTGCCGGGAACGTTGCGAACAACTCTCCGGACTTTCTAGGCGCGGCCATGAGAAACACGCTGCGGCGACTGGATCCTGGGATGCCCGTGATCGTCGAACCGCGGGCAGCCCCGCTCGCGGGAACTCTTTTCGGTCCGCGCATGGCAACGGTTGCGCTGGGCGTGCTGGGTGTGATGGGCGCGATGCTGTCGATCACAGGAATCTTTGGCATGGCGGCATACTCGGTGAGCAAGCGGCTCAAAGAGTTGGGTATCCGGGTCGCTCTCGGCGCCCAGCGTCGCGAAGTGCTGCAAGCCGCGTTGGGACGGGCGATTAAGTTGCTGGCGATTGGGTCGTTCGCAGGGCTTGGGTTGGGACTTTTAGCGACACGTATTTTGGCCTTTATCGTGTATCAGGCAACGCCGCGCGATCCGCTTACCCTGGGCGGCGCGGTGCTTGCGATGGCCCTGCTGGGTCTGGTGGCCACATGGATTCCCGCGCAACGCGCAATGGCGGTTGATCCTTTGGTTCTGCTGCGGGAAGAGTGAGTCCATCTCTGTGCGCGAGGATCATCGCAGCATCCACCTCAAACGAGAGATCGTCCTGTAGCTTGAAGTAATCCCGTACTTCGGACGGTGCGCTTGACCAAAGGGAACGTATGGCAGCTATGCCCTCTGCCGAAGTACCGATCCGTGATACCCAGGAGGAAAATTCAGTGGCCAGGCGCCATGTCTGTTCTATGTGCGCATCGAACAAGGCCGCCTGAAAGAAGGAAATCCATTCTGGCTTGGTGTAGCTGCGGACATGGGATGGATCTCTCGCAAGCTCCACAGATTGGAGATGGGTGTCCAGCAAAGGGGAGGGAGCTCCGGTAAGGTCGATGAAGCAGACCTGGCCGGCGGGCTTTAGAACGCGCTTCACTTCCTGCAACGCTCGTGGGACATTGTTCCAGTGATGGGCACTGTAACGGCTCACTACGAAATCAAACTGCTGGCTATGGAACGGAAGTTCTTCCACAGAGCCCTGCGTCGTACTGATATTTGAGAGGCCACGCTCTTTGGCTGCGGCAGTTGTTACCTCAAGCATCGCTCGGGTGAGGTCGAATGCAATCACCTCCCGAGCGAACGGTGCGGCGGCAAAGCTGGCGTGGCCTGCTCCGCAACCGAGGTCGAGGACCTGCGGTCGATCCAACGCGGCGACGGAACGCGCCAGAAAATCAAGATCGGCTCCGGCTAAATGGACAGGGCTGGTAAGATACTTTTCGGCGTTTGCACTGAAGCTTTTGGATATGGATTGTTCGTGCTGCATAAGGTGCCTTCGTGCTGGGATTTTGATCTCCTAGAGCCAACCTTAGCCGCCGAACTATGCAGGTACAAGATGATCTTTTATCCTGGTATGACTTGTACCAGGAACAACGATGAAATCCGCCGAACCCATCCAATCCTCTACCCACACGCTTGGAACATTTCTCCGTTCTCATCGTGAACGACTGTCGCCCACGAAGCTTGGACTAGCTTCCGCTGGGCGGCGCAGAACCCCGGGCCTACGGAGAGAGGAGGTTGCTCAACTCTGCGGTGTGAGCACCACATGGTACACATGGCTTGAGCAAGGGCGTCCGATTCGTGCCTCGGCCTCGGCTCTGAGGCGCATTGCCGAAGCACTTCAGCTTTCGCGGGCCGAGAGGTTATACCTGTTTGAGATCGCACGCTGTGTCGTTCCAGACTCGACCGAAGTATACGAGTTGGAAATTCCTACAGGTCTCAGGGACCTGGTCGATGAGATGCCAGTCCCCGTTTATGTGCTGGATCGCCAATGGAACGCCGTGGCCTGGAATAGGGGTGCTGCGAAGCTCTTCCGGCCGTGGTTGGTTGAATCGGAAGAACGCAATCTTCTTCGTTTTGTCTTTCTGAATCGGAATGCCCGCACCCTGATTGTGGATTGGAGGAGCCGTGCGAAACGCCTGGTGGCCGAGTTTCGTTCGGATGCCGGACGGCATTTGACCGAGCCTCCGACACTCCGGCTGATCTCCGGATTGCAGGGCGGCAGCAGAGTGTTCGCCAGGTATTGGAGCGAACAGGATGTGCGGGAACGAGAGGGGGGTGCGCGTACATTTTGCTCCCCAACGGGAGCGATCAGTATATATTCCCAGGTGTCGTTGATTCCCAGTGTCAATACCGATCTCAAGCTCGTCGCGCTCATTCCGCAACCTGCACTTTCCTCATAGGCTTTGTGCGGCCAGAGGAACCGGTCGCATAGCTTCTCATCTGTTTATTTGTAGCCAAGGGCGAAGGAGATAACGTTGGAGCCATCTGCTCCGGCAATATACTGCCGTCCATCGACCATGTAGGTCATGGGCGATGCACGCCACGAATCGTTGCTGCGGAAGGTCCACAGGGTCTTGCCTGACTTCGCATCGACTGCCGCGAAATCTCCACCAGTCTCTCCATGGAATACCAGTCCGCCCGCGGTAGCGAGCACGCCGGTATAGTTGGTCTCCTGCGGACCGGTGAGGAGCTTCTCCCAAACAACATCGCCGGTCTCTATGTTGAAGGCGCGCACATAACGGGTACCGAGATCGCCGGGGTCAGGATTCTTATCCCAGATGCGGCCGGTCTTGCGATAGACGCCACAATCCTCGGCAGCCATCAAATAGAACAGTCTGGTATTTGGGTCGAACGCAGTGGAGTACCAGTTGGTCGCGCCGCGCACCCCAGGGCATGTCTTGGTCCCGGTGATCGTGGGGGTTTGGCCGGGGATCAATATAGGCGAGCCGTCCGGATGAAACCCGCTCGCCCAGGTCATCTTCTTTACGAACGGTTTAGCAAGCAGGAACTGTCCGTTGGTTCGGTCCAACACATAGAAGATGCCGCTGCGCTGGGCCGAGAGCAGCAGCTTGCGCTGCTTGCCATGCCAGGTCGTATCCACCAGCAGGAGTGGCTCGCTCGCATCCCAGTCATGCGTGTCCTGGGGTGTGAACTGGAAATACCATTTGAGTTTGCCGGTCGATCCGTCTAACGCCAGGACTGAATTGGTGTACAGATTGGAGCCCTCGCGCTGGTCAGGATCGGTGTCGGGATAGGGATTGCCAACCGCCCAATAAAGCGTGTGGGTCTCCACATCATAAGAACCCGTGGTCCAGGT